>OBXO01000006.1_pt1 | contig 315140 bp, 284 predicted proteins | sample 1501431 | NCBI WGS metagenome assembly OBXO01 (sample SAMEA2580163, study PRJEB22360) | human gut metagenome | biome: human gut; feature: human-associated habitat; material: faeces | place: Denmark | collected 2008/2010
TCCAATTAGACCGCACCGCCAATAAACTGGCGGTTTACGGACGCACCATCTTTTCTTTGATGAGTGGATTACCACTTGCCAGTGCTTTAATTTCCGCATAAGACAAACTGGCTTCATCAATATCTTCAGCCGTACGAACAGGACTTTTAGAAGTCATGATTTGTGAGATAAACTTTTGTTTATTTTCTACCAGCTGATAGAGATACGAATCAAAGGTTCCTTCAGTTACATATCTAGTTATCTTAACAAAATCATTGAGATTTCCTTGTCGAACAGCACGACCACCACGTTGTTCTAAATCACTAGGACGCCATGGACAGTCAATATCATGATTCCCAATTAGTAACCTTTGTACATTTGTTCCGGCACCCATTTTTTGAGTTGAACCCAATAGAATTCTAACACTACCATTACGTACTTTATTAAATAATTCCTTTTTCTTGATGTCTGTATTAGCATCATGAATATAGGCAAGTTCTTCAACCGGTACTCCATGACGAATGAGCTTGGCTGCAATATCATCATACACGTTTGTATATGGCAGAGGTTTATCACCATGTTCTTGTATTTGTTCTACTAGATGTTTGAGAGATTTATCCGGAGTTGATAAATCACAAAAAACTAATTGTGTTAATTTTTTGTCAGCAGTTTCTTCATAAGTTTTTATAATTTCTGCAATACAAGCGTTAATTTTGCTACCTTCATAATCAGGTAAAAGCGGATCAATAAGTCTTTGATCTAGAGCAAGTTTTCTACCATCATTAGTAATTTTAAGCATGTTATCTTGTGTAGGATCGACAGTTCCATTACGTACAAGTTCTGCTCTTTCTGCAAGTGAAGCAACAATTTCCTTTTGTATCTCACTAGGTTTAACAGAGATAGCCTCATAATGAGCAGTCGGAACTGGAAGATTTAACATGTCTGCCGTCTTAATGTCTGCAACTTCTTTGAACATATTGATGAGTTCCGGTAGATTATAGAACTGGGCAAATCTCGTTTTCATGCGATAGCCAGTGCCTTCCGGTGCAAGTTCGATCGCATTGACAGTTTCACCAAAGGTAGAAGCCCAACTATCGAAGTGTTCTAATCCATGTTCCTTTAAGGTGTTATACTGAAGGTAGCGTTGGTTGGTATACATCTCTGTCATACTATTGGAAATAGGAGTACCCGTTGCGAACACAATACCTTTTCCACCAGTGATCTCATCAAGATACTGACACTTCATGAATAAGTCAGATGACTTCTGTGCTTCGGTTTGAGAGAGTCCGGCTACATTTCTCATCTTTGTATAAAGGAAAAGATTCTTATAGTTATGACTTTCATCGACAAAAATTCGATCAACTCCCAGTTCTTCAAAATAAATCACATCATCTTTTCTCTCATCACTGTTTAACTTTTCTAATCGTTTCTTGAGAGATTTTTTTGTTTTTTCTAATTGTTTAACCGAATAATTCGCACCATTATTTCTTTTTAAATCCTGAATCCCTTGTGTAATACCTTCGATTTGATTTTCAATCATTCGTCTTTGACGCTCAATAGAAACTGGTATTTTTTCAAACATGGAATGTCCAATGATGATGGCATCATAATCTCCGGTTGCGATTCTTGAACAAAATTTCTTTCTTTTGCTTTTTTCAAAGTCCTGTTTTCTTGCGACCAAGATATTGGCACTTGGATAAAGTTGCAGAAACTCCGATCCCCATTGTTCAATCAAGTGATTCGGTACTACAAACATCGCTTTCTGTGACAATCCTAATCGTTTTAACTCCATACAGGCGGCTGTCATTTCAAAGGTTTTACCGGCACCAACCACGTGTGCAAGCAAAGTATTACCACCATATAAAATATGAGCAATCGCATCCTTTTGATGTTTTCTTAGTGTGATTTCACTATTCATATTTGTAAATTCTAAATGATCACCATTATACTCACGAGAGCGAGTTGAATTAAATAATTCATTATATGTCTTGGTTAATTGTTCTCTACGATCATGGTCTTTCCATATCCAATCCTTAAAAGCCTCTTTAATAGCATCTTGTTTCTGCTGGGCAATCATCGTTTCTTTTTTATTTAAGATAGCGACTTTCTTACCATCTTCATCATATTCATAATCATAGATTTTTGTTGCTTTTAAGTTTAAGCAATCTTCAATCAAACGATAGGCATTGGCTCGATGTGTTCCATAGGTTTTTTCTGCTTTTGCATTGCCACGATCATAGTTCTTGCTTGAAACATTCCATTCCCCAGTTACCTTAGAAAAGTTGATTTGAATGGCTGCCCTTGCGTAATAGCCCGTTGAAAGCAGTTCATTCATAAACTGTTGATAAATACTAGGTTCGATCCATGTTGCACCAATACGAACTGCAATCTCTGAAGCACTTAAGTCCTCCGGCATGGCTTGTTTTAATGCCTCAACATGATACTGATACTGTGGATCGATACTGGCAGAGAGTTCAGCAATCTTTAATTTTTCACGAATATTGCCACTCAAATATTCATCGGCTGTTACATACTTTTCTTCGGCGGGTGTATTGATATTTGGTATTTTGTAGATAACACCATGCAGGTCATTGATGATTTTATCTTTATCAAAACCAGTTAGTGTACTCATATAATCAAAATCAATCTGTCCTTTTTCACCCAGCGATAACATCAAGGCTTCTTGGGAAGTATCGGCAGTTTCTTTGACTTCACGCTTACGAATCGTGCGTTTTGTGAAGATGTCTGCTTTCGATTTTAATGTTCCATCATCATTTATATTTTCTAATGAGCATAGTAGATAATAGCTGCTGTCATCACGAAAGGCTAAACTATTGCCACGTGAATTGATAAGTCCATATTCCTTCGTAAAATCATCATAAAGAGTATTGAGTTTCTTTTGTTCCTGTTCAATGACAGAATCTGGATAATCTTCTTTTTGATACTCAATCAACTGACGAATACAATCACGAATTTCTATCATGCCTATGACACGATTCTTAGCAGTTTTAGAGAGTTCAGTCTTTGCCATCTGACTATTTTCTCTAAAATACACTTCACCATCCACAAGCGTATAACTAAAGTTTCTTACTGTTGGATCAGCGGGAATTGTGATCAGTTCATCATCATTTTCTAATGTGTTTTCATCAATGATGACTGTTTCCATATGTCCATGAATGGATTGGATAGCAGTCTGTAAGGATTGTTTTAAAGTTCTATCTTCAAATGGCTCAACCGTTAGATCTTCACGACCATACATGCTTTTGGTTTTCTCAACATTTCCTAAAATCATATCTGGATGGGAGATGAAATAACTGTTCATGATATTGCCTTGTTCATCGGTTTCTGTTGTTAGCCACTCCGCATCCAAGATCACAGGGCGTTCTCTTTTTTGTAGGAAAATAATATCACTGACGGCTTTGGTATTCGCACTTTCACTAAAGGTGTTATTTGGTAAGCGAATCGCACCTAAGAGTTCTGCTCGCTCATTGATATATTTACGAACGGAACTGTTTGCTTTGTCCATCGTATAGCGTGAAGTCAGAAAGGCAATGACACCTCCCGGTCTGACTTTATCTATCGTCTTTGCGAAGAAATAGTCATGAATATTAAAATGATATTTATCATACTTCTTATCGGTAACACTGAATTGTCCAAAGGGAACATTACCTACTGCCACATCAAAGAAACTATCAGGAAGATTGGTTTTCTCAAATCCTTCCACTGCAATATTGACATTAGGATATAATTGCTTTGCAATTCTTCCGGTAATGGAATCCAGTTCAATACCATATAACTTGGAATCACTTAAGGTTTCAGGAAGTAATCCCATAAAGTTTCCTGTACCACAAGCAGGTTCTAAGATATTTCCATAACGAAATCCTAAGTTTTCCAGAGTTTGATAGATACTCTCAACGACAACCGAAGGAGTATAGAAGGATGTCAAAGTGGATTCTCTTGCGTTGCTGTATTCTTCATCACTTAACAAGTTTTTCAATTCATGATACTCGTTTGACCAATTTGATTTACTGTCATCAAAGACATCAGCAAGTCCACCCCAGCCAACATATCTTGCAAGAACTTCCTGTTCTTTAGCAGTGGCATAACGTTTTTGCTTTTCCAAAGAAAAAAGCAACTTGATGGCTGCAATGTTATTTCTGTATCGTTCTTTTGGAGTACCAGCACCTAGATGTTCATCCGTAATATGATAATTGATTTTCGGTTGTTCCATAACTGGAGGGGTAGGTTGAATAGAGGCATAGGATAGAAGGCTTTGATAAGTGGTATCATGAATACCTAATGGCTTATCATCTTTATATACAATCACTTCATCAAATAGAAAATCATAGAATTGTTTCCCTGTCCATAGATTATCTTCATCACTTGCAAGGATACAATCATTTTCATCATCCCAAGTTAATTCGATACTTCCTATTCTTAAATTATATAAAATCTCAGAAATGATACTCAGTTCTTCATTTTTTCGATAATCATTCGGCAAGATATATCCGTTATCCTCACAATGTTGCAGTAGTTGTGGATAGGGCATATTAGAATATATAATTCGTTTATATTCATCGTAGTCAATGATATATGCATCCATCTTTTCCTCATTTTTATAATAGAGTTCACTATCTAAATAATACCCTTTATCTAATAAGTTATTTAACCATGTGATTGCATATTCACTCATATCGTGAATTGCTTGTTCATGAAATGATTGATCCATTTTATTTATATCAACAGCAACACCAACGACTTCGTTGGTAAAATAGTATGGAGATAAGATTTTATTCTCAGCATTCAAATGAAATCTCATGAAAGGCTCATTCATTTCAAGACCATTGACTTCATAAAAATGAAACATGGATATTTCTTTTGTATCATGCTCATAGGAAATCATGATGGGATAATCGACATGATTGTTTGTTCTCATGATATATCGTTTAGAAGTTATACTTGCGATTCTAGGTGCAATCTTTTCAAATGCTTTATAAAGTTCATGAAGAACATCATCACTTTTCAATTCTATTGAATGACTTGTTGTATCGGCAATATCTTCATAAGTTCTGCCCACTAAATCATCAATCATGAAATTTCTAAACTCATCATTATTGATATAGACTTCGTATATGTCCGGATCAGTATTTTGCATTGTTGTCATGATGTCTATCATCGCTGAGCGTACTAAATCATGGGCTTCATCTATTGTTGTATCACGATCACGAAGTGCTGGATATTCAGTAGAACGCTTGATTTTATTGACCAAGATAGGTAGATACTCATCATACAATTCCTTATCCGTTTTTCTTTCGGAAGGTAATTCTTCTTGAATAGGTTTAAGCAATCCATCATTGAGAGGATTATCTTTTAAAATATCTTTGAATTGCTGCTTGGTATAACTTTCTGTTAAAAGTGGAAAATCTTTATCCTGTAAAGTAATCACATTACCACTTTCAATAATTTCGTATTCCTTAATCCCGACATAAACAGTATCACCAAGTTCCCATTGATAATCCTTTTTAACTTCTTCTTTGACTTCGTACTCAACATCAATGGGAGTATTTTCTATACCTAGTTCTTTCTGCTTTTGTCTGCGTTCATACTCCAACTGACTTTGAATCTGTTCTTCTAAAAAGATTGGGTAATGTTCTAGTTCCTTTGGACTTAAATAACGATTTAAACTGACAAGTTCACTGATACGCTTTGCCACTTTATCCCATTTTAAAGTCACTTCAATTTCATCATGACCGATTTCTCTGTATTTTGATAAGGTCATTCCCTTAGAACTATGATCTTCATCTATTCTTCCATATTTTGGGGAACTACCACCTGTACCATATTCATTTTTTAAGAATGTCGCATTTTCACTGATTGTTCCATGTTTGAGAAACTGCTGGTAAATACGATATTTACCATGTTCAAAGCCACTTCCAATGACTAAACATCTGTCAATTTCTTCCTGTGAAAAGAAAACTCCGTTTTTTAAATCTTCTGTATTTTGATAAACAGCATTTTTCTGTTCTTCAAGTGTTGGTATTTGAACGCTTTCATCAAAATAACGAGATACAACCATCCCTTCAATTTCACTTGCGACCAAGTTCCATGAATAATCACTTGAAGTGACTTGATGATCATAAGTTCCTAGATAAATATGAAGATGTTCCTCTTCCTTTTTAAAGCCTAACGAAACATCATCAACTTTCCATTCAACAACACCCTCCGGATAAAATGATTTCACATATTCATCACGTTCACTGTCTTTGTCATGATTCCTCATATATTCAATGATTTCTAAAGAAGATAAAAGCATTTCAGGGTGATATTGAAAAAGGTAGAAAGTTACATTTGAGTTGATCACTGCGGCAGTATATGCTCTTTGAATTCCACTCTGTTTATCATAAGGGGATTGTAGATATTCATCTTTTTCTATCAGTTTAGATAATTCTCCTTGTAAACGAAAGAATGATAATTTTGATTTCGTTTTAGGATTAAGATAGTTTCCACTCCAAACATGAAATTTACCGTCCATTTTCTTATATCCTATATAACTGTAATCTCCTCGCTCTGGTGCACGATAAACTTGAACCAATGTATCGTTGTAGCATGTTTCTAAATAGGCTGCACGCTCATCTTCGTTAGTATGTTTTCTAAAATACTGCACAATGTCTTCACGAGTATGTTGCAGTTCCATATCTTCTCGTAATAATTGAGGTAAATCAGCTAAATCAAAAGGTGGCAAAGTCTTTTCTTCTTCACCACCTTCATCATTTATATTCAATTCTAAATCTAGTTGTAAATGATCTCCTTGAGAATGATTTCCTCTGCCATCATCTTCAACGAGTTCATGTGTTGTACCCATTCCATCTGAAATTTTTCCTTGTTTGGTGCTGGGTGTTTCGCTAATAATTGATTCATCAATGTTTCCATTCTTTCCTGTGCCTGTTCCTCGATCTCCATCAAATGCTGATTCAACTGGTTGTTCGCTCTTAATGAGAATAGATGTCCCTGATGATTCTCTTTGAGATACTGGTATCTTAGCCTTGCGAAATGGCTGTTTAATGGTTTCTGTTCGGTTTGTAGGTTGGGCATTTGATAATCTCCCACTTGGCTGTATGTCATTTGTTTCATGTTGATGACTCCTTTCTTTATCTTCGCCTATATTGTCTATCATTTTTTTAGATTGTGCAAATGTGCGAATCATGATTTCTCGTGCTTTTTGTGAAATATCACGCATACCCATTTCACATAGATCATGACAGGTCACACCTAATTGTCCAATCGTATCTGAAGTATTGAAGTAGGTAATATCGTAAAAATCTTCTTCGTTAAAATAAACACTTGTATCCAATCCTATTCGATGAATCATTTCAAAAGCAATGGAATGACGAATTAAATTGGTAAAGGCAGTACGGATTTCACTTTCTTCTAAATATTCAAGTCCACTATCTTGATTGTATTTGATAAGCGAAGAAACATAATCCTGACAGTTTTCTTCAGCAATGACATTTGCCATTTGTAGGATGACTTCTCCTAAATCATTATTTGAATCCAATGGTCCGTATTTGTTTTCAATCATTTCAATGACTTCATCATAATTTTCTTGTTTAATATTCCATAAATAAAGTGGTTGATTTGTTGGACTTCTTGTATCTGAAATATCGAAAACATAGCGTAAAGAATAACCATCACTAGACAATAATGCAATCCCTTTGGAATTTCGTTTGATCCAGCGATTCATCTTTTGATTCCATGTATCATAATCAGCACAAGCCTTTGCATCAGGTCTTTGGGCATAAATCAAGATTTGATCTTCAAAACGATATTTAAATGACCATGAGGCAGTTTTAAGAAAGTCCATCCAAGAAGTAGGGGAAGAAGTAATGTGTTTGGATTGTTCCAACCATAATTCATATGTGTATTGATACTTATTTGACATGTTTTACACCTCCTTATTTTGTTTGAAAACGAAAAAAGGAACCTCTTTTTTGTAGAAGTTCCTTATGAATTTTATTTAGTTTTTCTTTGTTATTTAATGTGCAATTTACTTCGCCATTTACTTCGCCAAGTTGGCGAACAAAGCTACTATAGTGTTTACTATGGCAACTAATATTTTAACAAGCGAAACGATTAAAATTTATTTTGATTTATAATTTGTTAATCATTATTACTTATTTACAGTTCCGTTTACAGTGCCATTTACAGTTCCTAGATGAAACTGTAAGTCTTAAATTCTTTTCTTTATAAAAGAAAAAGCGGGCACAGAAGATCCCGCAACGAGTCCACATGCCTCGTTTCCTATTGTTATTATATATGCGTGAATAAATTATTTCAATCATAATTTTAATCCGCTAATTTATTTAAAGACTGTAAAATTAATTATGATATTAAAAGTACAATCATCAATTTTAAGCACCCGCTATTTATATCCCGTATACGGATGAACGGTTAATATCATATACACTGACCTTTTGTATCCCGCTAATCAGTTTACGGATAATATTTGAACTAAGTTTCTACAGCAATTCATCGGAAATAATATTTTCTATCTTTACTTTAAAATCGTTCACTATTGATTTATTACCAATAATAATTTTATTAAATCTATTATCTCCTCTTGCTCTTGATAAAACTAAATCAACTGTTAAAGGATTAGTTTTAAGTTCATTTCCCTTTAATAAAGTTTTTGGTCTTGATTTTGTGCCAGAAGTAAAGCCTAAAGTGATTTTTTTATCACTTGTAGCAATAGCACAACTAATCTTATTTCGTTTAAATCCTTCTTCGATGAGTAAATCATCATCAAATAATGATGCAAGTCTCTCTAAAGATTGGATTTTTCGTCTTACAGAACCTTTTACACTACTTTCATCTTGTCCGTTTTTATTAAAGTCAAAATCATCAAGAGAAAGAGTACCATCATAGCATTTATTAAAAAAATCTAATGCACTTAACTGTGTTCCAATACCAACTAAATGAAGATAATTATCTTTCTCAGCAGATAAAATATAATAATCCCTTTTTTTAAATGAATGTGAGCAAATCAAAAATTCTTTATCTACAAAAATTGATTTAAAACTTTTTGATTCTTTTATTGCTGTTAGTCTTACCCTCTCTTTAAAAGATATTTTATCATCCATACAGTTTGTTTCTCCTATAAATTTAACTTAATAAATTAAAAGGCGATTTCTCGCCTTTTAAGATTTTGTAGCAGTTTTCTCTGCAATTGGAGCAGGTTTTAGGTCTCTGCTCCGACCAATGGACATGGGTTTTTGAGGTCTCCATACCGACCTTTTCTTCATAAATATAATACCATATCTACAAAAAAAATCAATCCATATCCATTAATTAGTATACTATTTTTCTTATGAATTATTCTAAATAAAAAGTTATATATACAAATCTTTTCATTTCACTAACTTATATCATATTAACTGTTCTATTTTGATTATTTAAAACAATAAAAGTAATATAAATATTCGATTAATAGTTATCTAACAAATTCTTTATTTTTCTTCGGTGGGTTCTTTTCAAGAAATTCTTTTAATTTGATATAAGGTTCACTCAAAAAATCAATGTCCTTTTCTTCATCAATTTGTCGATAACCATTATCTAAGGCGATCTTATGTGTTGTTAAAATTGTTCCCCAAAAATTAACATGAATAGTTTTACCAAGCATTGTTATGTCACCATAAAAACCATCATCACACATTGTTTCATAAATATAGACACCTTCGGGAATCTGACTACGATCGATTCGATTCGGTGTATAGAGTGCCTTTTTATCAAATATAAGAATAGGATCATAAGTGAGTTCATTAGGATTGGATATACCACTAGGATGTTCCTGATCAAGTTTTTTAATGTTGTATACTTGATGATGAAATCGCACATCTATGATAGATGTAATTTCATTGTTTTGAAATTTTTCTTTGATATAAGCCATAAGAAATTTATCTGTATCCATCAAAGTTTGACAGGCTATAAATATATCATGCAATTTCGTTTTTGGTTGTATCAGTTTTTGAACTTCATGAAATCGTTCCGTTTGATTAGTAAAATGAAGATTGACATCTTCTGCTTTGACTGAGTAAAAATCAGTATCTTTATATCCAATACGCTTGAGTGCTTTCATCACAACATCATAGCCCTTATGGGTACAAAAATCAAAATAGGCTCTTTTTCCATTGTTTTCTATAACTGCCTTTAACAAAGTATCACCTTATCTTTCTTGTTCAATTTTTTTAGGATGGCATTTGTGTTTCATTGTGTTTAATTCATTATCCATCATAGAATGACTTCGTTTTTCAAAATCCTGATAAGCATGAGTGAAATCAGAGAAATAATGCCCGACATCAAAACCACGTCTACGGTCAACATAAGTTTGCCATGTCACAAATCGTTCCGGATTATTCTTTCTTTTACCGAGTACAATTGCTTTTTCTCCACACTTCATTTCTGCAATGATAGTATATCCAGCATTCTTTTCTTGATATAAGTCCATAATATCAACTTCACCTAGTTGAAGTAAGCCAATCTCATGTTTACTGATACCATTCATATGACAATAAGATAGATAATTCTGTAAGCCGTCTTGATGATCAATTTCATCACGCCATTCGTCAATCGCACACCAAAAGTCATAGTGAGTTTCTAATGGCATATAAGCAATCTTGAAACCATTTTCTAAATCCTCAAGGAAATAACCATCAACATTATAGTCCCAATCAGGTACTCTACGGAGTTTATAAGAATCTTCATTATTGAACTCTATACGAAGCATTCTATCTGGATCACTTTTACGTGTTGTATAAGCCTGATACTTTGTTGTATTATTTTCATTTTTAACAAGAATATAATCAATTTTATAGTTAGCCAATCTATTTTTACTTAGAATACGATTACATACACTATAAGCATCAATTTTACTCATTGGACTTCCTCATTTCTTTCTTTTAAAAAGTTGATGTGTTCTTCAATACAATGTTTGATATGATCTTCACATTCCTTGTGTTCTTTAATCTTTAAATCATAAAATCTGTTGTTAAAATCATAGATCGCACTTTCTAATTGAGAATGGTGTTTCTTTTCAAGAATTTCATGTTTTGAATCAAGCAACAATACAGCATAATAACGAGTTTCTTCTTCATCGAAGTTCGTTCCTAATAAAAGATATTCATTTCCTATCGGTTGGTATTGAATAACTCCATAATTTTTATATTCGATTCGATAAAAATACTCCATAATATCAGTTGGTATCATATAGTTTGTATTGTATATGATTGTTTCATAACTGATACCTGTTTCTTTACAAAACAATAAATAGGAATACACTCCTCTTTCCTTTTCAAGGACTTCAATAATAAACTCATCGATAAAATCCCACAATAAAGCATGAAAAGAAATATCCATGTAGTGAATGGCATATCCGGCAGTTATAAGATTCAAGACATAGTTTTCTATTCGTGAACCATAAATTTTCATATCTGTCTTTGTATATTTGATTTCCGTAGTTTCAAGTATCGTAAAACTATCTACATTATCTATTACAATATAATTTAGATTTGTTTTTCTATCATAAACACTAAATATGGTTTTTGGTTTTGCTGTTTTTTGTTTTGTTAGCATAAATCGGATAGATGGTTCTTCAAAGCAATCACATATTTCTAGAGATTGATTGATAATTTCAATTTGTTCCTGATTCATTAAATTTTTTAGCATATATTTTACACTCCTTTTTCTGTTTGAAATAAATAGTTAACAGCATATCTGATTTCTTCATCAGTATACTTTTCAATGTTTTGAGATATAAATCTCATGGCTAATAATTGTGTTTGTGGATGGTAGGGTAGAGAAGATATTTCAGTTTTTAAATAGTAGGCAATATCATCAAGTATTGTTGTTTTCATACTTTATAGAAAAAGGGAGAAACACTATGATCTCTCCCTAACTTTCTTATTTTGATTTTGAATACTGCGTACTTGAAAATAAATCTTGATCGTGGCAATAATCAGTAAAACACCTGTAATGATCCATGCCATACATTCTGACTTATTCATCAATATCTTCTTTTCGTTTCTTGTTAAGATATAGACTACCCAATAAAGTGACTGATGCAATACCAAACAATCCTAGCCATAATCCGATGTTTGTGTTATCACCGGTTTGTGGTGTTTCTGGAATCAGTTTGTCTTTCATCGTAATTTTCACACCATCTTCTGCTTTGAAAGTGATACTTTCAGCAATCTCATAACCTTTCGGTGCTGTGATTTCTTTCATGATATATTCTTTACCCTCAATAAGATATTTAATTTTATGAGGTTCTTTTGTAGAAATCCATTTATCAATTACTTTACCTGTTTCTTTATCAATAACTTGAAGTTTAGCACCCTCTAATTCTTCATTGTTGGTAATATCAACTTTTGAAAATTCCATTTCTAATGGTTTGTTTTCAACGTCAATCGTTAATTCATCACCATCTTGGGTAATGTCTACTTCATAAATATGTTGATTTGTTACATATCCATCAACCGGATTTTCTTTGATGAAATAATGTCCTAATTCAAGTTCATTAAATTCAGCAATTCCTTTATCATTCGTTTTGACTGTATCAACGATGTGTTCAAAATCTTTATCCGTAGACATCACAAATTCAACATCTTTCAATGCTTCTTTTGTATCCAAATCTGTTTTATGAATGATGACTTTTCCTCTTTGAAGTTCGTTGACAATTCCTTCATCACTGCCGATGTTGATTGTATATTTTGATACATCTCCACCATGCCATGCGATTTCAAAATCATATTCCGTTTCATCAAGATTGTACATATTGTTTGTCTGAAGTTCTTTCACATAGTAAACACCATTTGGTAAATCTGGGAAGTGATCGAACTGTCCTAACTCATCAATACCAGTAGTATCAATTAAAGTGCCATAAGGAATAGCGACATTACCCATATAATCATAAATATCTTCTCTAGCATAAATACCAAAGATAACATCTTTGTAGGCATTTAATTCTTCATGGTCTTTTAATGTTTCCATGTACTTAGTGAATTTTACTTCAACAGTTGGTCGTTTATTTTCTAATGTGGATTCAATGACTTGAATTTCAGTAGATTGGCTATCTTCGATTTCAAAGTAATGTTTTTGTGTGTCTGTGACATAGCCATGTAAATCTGATGATTCAACATAATAGTATCTTCCAACTAACAAATCTTGTGACATTACTGCTTCCCAATCACTTGATAATGTTTCGATCTTTTCATCTTTATGCCAATAAGTGATTCCATTACCTAAAGTAATATCTTCAGCAGCATAGATCGTGATATTTGCATTTAATAGATTTTGTTTTTCCCATACAGGAGAGTGAGTAATACCAAACTCATTTTGTCCATCAATTGTATGTGTAAATGCTTCACCTGTTTTTTGCCATTTCAAATGACCTTTGACAAGTTCATCTTTCATTTCTACTTTTTGCACTTCTCCAGTATCTTTCACAGTAAATTCTATCTTTTGTGCTAAGGCAAAACCATAAGGGCTGCTTGTTTCAATCAATTCGTAAGTTTTGTTTGGTTCTAATCCTTTGATGATATGAGGTTCATTTGTAGATACCCAACTGTCAAAGATTGAACCATCTTTTTCTTTAATGACCATATGAGCACCGGCAAGTTCTTTACCTGTTGTGATGTCTTGTTTACTGATTTCTACTTTTGTAATCTCATTCAAGACTTCATATGTGACTTTAATTGTTTCTACATCTTGTCCCTGATAACTTGCATCTACTTCATACACTTCATCGTTGCTTGCATAACCAATCGGTGCTTTGAGTTCCTTAATTTCAAATAACGATAAAGGTAAATCTGTTTTAAAAGAAACATTCCCATTTTCATCACTTACTGCTTTTTCAATCAAAGTTGTGGCTTTAACTAATGGTTCTTCTTCCATAGACATAGGAACAGCTTCTTTATAACCATAAATATCTTCTTTTGCATACAAGCCAAATTCAGCATCTTTAAGTGGTGTTTCTGTTTCACTATCAAGTTTTACTATTTTTAAATCAACCTTTTGACGAATATTTTCATATTCAACACTTTCAGTAACTACCGGAGTCACTTGATCTTTATAAGTGAGTTCTACTTCCTTGATTTCTTTATTTAAAATAAATCCATCACCGGCAATCACTTCATAAACTTTGTATTTTCCTAATGGTAATTCATCAGTTTGTGCATAGCCATTGAAAGTCGTTAATTCTTCAACCACTTCATCTTTCTTGAAGATCAAATCCCCTTGATTGTCGACAGAGTAAATATCTTCTGTGGCTTTTACCACAAACTCAGCACCATCAACAGGTTTCTTTTCATAATGGAATTGGATATTTCCGTTTTCATCAACTTCAACATCAACTAACTGTTCCCCGATTTTAGATACTTCGATCTGACCTTTTGCTGAAATATCTTCTTTTGTTACCTTAATCACTGGTGTTTTTCCATCTTCTGCTACTTCATAAGCAGTCTTTGTTGAAACAGTAAAGTGAATTGGTTCATCATCTAGCAAGTATCCATAAGGTGCTTTGATTTCAACTAATTCATATGTGCCTACATCTAAAGTATTTGGAGTAGTTACAGTACCACTTTCATCAGTGGTAAAAGTATCTACAAAGTGCGGAATTGGGAACCATACCCATTGCCCGACATATTCACCAGTTTCCACATTTTTGATTTTAAATTCAGTATCCGGCAGTAATACTGTTTTTCCAGTTTCTTTATCCTCTTTCACTGCTTGAATAAGTGCCTTGAATGGTGCATCGTTGAATACTCGCCATGTCTGAGGTTCACGACTATCGTTTTCAATTACCACAGTAAAATCAGGTACAGGCATGACATTATCTGGAATTTTGGTTTCTTTGACAGTGTATGTTCCATAAGGAAGTTCGATAGATTTTGCATAACCTTTTTTATCAGTTTTTAAAACATCATAGACTTTGGCTTTATCCCAGCCAACTTTATCAACCTCGCTTGTTAGTTTAACTGTAAACTCAGCACCTGCTAATAGTTCGCTTTCTTCACTCTCATCAGTAGATACCTTGATGATTTGAAATGCTTGTTTTTTTACAGTTTCAAGCGATTTTGCAGAACAAGTAATGACTTGTGTATTTTGGTCTTTGTAGTCACAATGAATATCATAGACATTTTTATCTAATAGGTAACCTTCACTAGAAGCACGTTCCTTTAACTGATAAAACCCTAGTGGTAAGCCGGTAATTGACTTCATGTTTCCATTTTTGTCAGTAGTTCGTGTTGCGACAACATCACCTTTAGAATAGATTTTCTTTGTTTTGGCTTTATTGTAAATATCTTCAGCAGCAATCAATTCGTAAACAGCACCTTCTAGTGTGGCATCACCTTGTGCAGTTGTCCCCATTTCACTATCTTCTTTCTTAATTTCAATAGTCGCAGTAGGTTCTTTGTTTGTTTGTTCGGCAGTACCAGTAATGATTTCAGTATGCTGATCTTTATAAGTCAAAGTTACCGTAATTGGAGTTGTATTGACTAAATATCCATTACCGGCAACTTGTTCAACAAAAGTATATTCGCCAAGTTTTAATCCCTCTAATACAATTTGACCATCTGTGTTGGTTGTATGAGATTGGCTGTATCCGTTTGGACCGGTTACTAAATAGGTTGTTTGAGGAATGACAGCACTTTTATCTTCATTGTATTTCGTTAGTGTGATTTTTCCTCTTGGTTCTTTGTTCGTTATGACAGTGATATTTTCATTGGCTTTTTGTCCTGCCTTTACTGTAATCGTGCGAACCGTTGAATCTAATAAATAACCTTGTACTGTTGCGACTTCTTTGACTTGATAGTTTCCGACTTGTAGATCCATTTTTGCAGCATCACTGTCCCAAATACCATTGGAATTAGTGACTACATTTTTCTTACTTCCATCAGGCATCGTAATCTCAAAAGTCACCCCAGCAAGTGGTTCACCATTTTCATTGACTTTCTTAATGGAAAATCCACCCGATTGTGGAAAGACACGATAAACTCGATAAGTGACAATGCTTGTACCATGTTTTGTACCTAACTCATCAACACCAGAAATCATAACTTGATCTTGAGGACCACTAGGCATAGATGCAGCACAATGAATGATTTGTCCATTGCCCATATAGATTCCCATGTGAATAGGATCACCCGTTGAGTCATAATAAAAGACAAGATCACCTTTTTTCGCATTGGTTGGATTTCCTTCATTTGTAGGATATTGGTAACTCGTTACACCTTTACCATTTAAGAAAGAAATGGCACTTGAAGTGGTAATACGATCTGCACCAAGTGATAATCCCGTTTGTTTCAGTACATAACTGACAAAACCGGAACAATCAAAACTGTTCGGTCCACTTGCACCCCAAACATAAGGTTTCCCTATATGTTTTTTAGCTTCATTGATCACTTCGTCTGCTTTATTGACTTCAAAGAATGTTGTTTCACTTGCTGCATGAACAGGTAAAATAACATTAGAAAACAATGAAGTAAACAGCATTGATATGGTTGCGAAACATAATATAAGTTTCTTTGTGATTCTTTTCATGTTTACATTTTCTCCTTTCATGAAAAAAGACACGAATGGTCATTGTTCGTGCCTTGTATATATAGATTAAATTTTTAATTTACCAAGATGTTTGAAAGACAGAATAATAATATCCATCAACATAATAGATTGATACAACGCCTTTTGTGTTATTCTCTCTTAAAATAATTTCTCTATGTTCTGGTGAATTGATCCAAGCATTGAATGGATCGGGGTGATTGGTAATGCATTCTCCATTTTCACTATGCCATAGTGCTCGTTTATTTGCCATGTCCAGTGCATGAGCATCTGCTTTATCTTGGTAATATTGTGTTGATTCTAATGGTTGTAGTCCATTTTGAATACGATAGTTGTTGATCTGATTCATCACACTTGTTGACATTGAAGATTGTTTTACTGGTATTTCTTTCACTTCCTCTTTTGGTGTTTCCGGCTCTTTCTCAACAACTGGTGGTTTTGGTTGTTCTACATCTGGTTGTGATGGAACTGAGGGTTTGTTAGCATTTGAAGATTGAAGCGATTTATCAGTAGTAGAATCATTGTTAGAAACTTTAGAAGTTTTCTTTTGATTTTGTGATGAGTTATCTTCTTTGTCATTTACATCAGTTTTAGACTTTTGATCTTCATGAGATTGCTCATCTTGTTTTTTGTTCTTGTCACTTTGTTTTTCATCTTGCTGCACCTGTGATATGACATTGTCTTTCACTTGCTTTTCATTCTTCTTCGCATTCTGATTAGCACAGCCATTTAACAATAGGATTCCAGCAAGTAAGAATACGAGTACCTTTTTATTCATAATCATTTCCTCCATTGACTAACCTCAGTTTAATTCAAATTTGCGTTTTCTACAAATCTACGATTTTCGCTTACGGTTCTCTTTTTGCTTTTTTCTCATATAATTAGAACCTTTAGAATTACATCTTACAAACATACGATAGAACTTGTTATTGTTCTTTTTCTCTGTTTTCATAAATTTCTCCTTACTAACTTATATAGTAGATATACCTAAGATACTAATACCAAGTATTACAGTTCTTTCGGTTGGTAATAGTTATTCGGTAGGTTGAAAGGGGGTTATAGGGGGAAAACGAGTCACGTTTTCAGGCAAAAAAATACAGACTCCCCCTTGAAAAGTCCGCTGATTTCAACAATATGCGATATTCATAGTCACATGTGTGACTGTATTTATCTTTCTTGTGATTTTTCTTTTCTTTTTGCCCAATTTTCTAACAAACGATGAATAATATCAATCCTTTGTCTTTGTGAATAACTCTTTGGAAAATATTGATCCAATTCCTCCATCTTAAAACTGATTTTCTCTTTTTGATTTGGTTTATCCATAGATAAAATTTCTTCCATAAAATCAGTATCTAATACTTTTGCCTGACTTCTTCGTTTCAATTCCTGTGCCTGAGCAAGACTTGGAGTTTTTGCGTAATCGTAAATATAATGTTCTAAATCCCATTGCTCTTGCTCTGTTAAAAAAGATATTTCATACGCTGGATTTAAAGCCATCGTCAATCCGTCTTCTCGAATTTCATCAACCATATCTCTCAATGGTTCAATTAAATAGGTTAAACGAATATATCTTTGAACTTGTTTATAACTTTCACCTACTTCATCGGCTAATTTTTCTACTGAATACTTTCCTTTTAACTTCTGGACAAGTTGGCTAGAAGTTAAATCTGTTCTTTTCCCTTGATGTTTCATTGCTTCTAATTTCATCTTATAGGCAAAACCTCGTTCACTTGGTAAAATATGTTCACGCTGAATGTTACTATCAACCATAATGATTGTTGCTTGATCATCATCTAAATTTCTTACAATAGCATCAATCTCAGCCATACCATTCTCACTCATTGCATATTTACGACGATGCCCTGCAATCATTTCATATCCATTACCATCTTTATCTGGTCTTACCAATACTGGAACTAAAACACCATTTTCACGAACACTTCCAACTAATTTTTCCATATCCTCATCCATTCTCACTTTGAATGGATGATCTTTAAAATCATGAATTTCTTCTAAAGGTATCTTCATGATTTTTTCTAATCTATTGTCCTGACGTTCTTCTTCTGTAGAAAACAGGTTATCTAATGGATTGATGTCTAGGCTTGGCAGTTTCTTTTTCATGAAGTTTAACCATCTCCTTTGCAAATTTTTCATAAGCAATCGATGACTCTGCATTTGGTGCATATTTGATTGGGCTTTCTCCATTTAATGAAGCCTCAGCAGTTTTTACACATCTTGGTATCTCTGTATTAAATACATGAATAAGATTTCCATAGGTGTTTCTAACCTCATTGCAAATGTGCTTTGATAAGTTTGTTCTGGCATCAGTCATTGTAATTAAAATTCCATCAATTTTTAATTTTGGATTTAATTGTTTCTTTGCACTAGCAATCGTATGCATTAAATCAGCTAATCCATCAGTCGCAAATGGTTCTGCCTGTAAAGGAACTATAATACTATCAGAGGCAGTTAAAGCATTGATTGTAAGAAGATTTAAAGCAGGATTACTATCAATAAGGATATAATCATATTCTTCCTTATAATGTTCTAACACTCTCTTAAATACTGTTTCACGACTCATTACATTAGACAGCAATAAATCTATTCCCGATAAACCAATGTTCGATGGAATCAAATCAATATTTTCTTCAGTATGGATAATACATTCTTTAAAATCAATTTCTGTTTCATTAATTTCACTTAGCAGCACATCTTTAATTGAATATTTATATTTATGGCTATCTCTATATCCGAGTCCTTTTGTGAGGTTTCCTTGTGGATCAAAATCAACAAGAAGAACCTTTTTATCTTGGTTTGCGAGTATAACTCCTAAACATTCAGAAGTAACTGTTTTTCCAACACCACCTTTTTGATTTGTAATGGAAATTACTCGTCCCATTGCACTCACTTCCTTTCCAAAATTTGAGACAAAAAAAGTGAAATGATATAAATAAATCATTCCACCAAATGAAAACTATTCAATTGTTATTTATACTAAACCTCCTTTATGCTCCATCAATTCAGACGGTTATGTAAAAAAAATTAAAAAATAATTCTAAAAATTCAGTGAATAAGAATGACCGAGAGTGAACATAAGATAATGTTACAGAACATCACTTTACTACAAATCTATAACACAAAAATTCGTACCATTGTAAGTAATTTTTTTAATCATATAATATAAGCGAAAGTTACATATTGTTACACTTTCACAAAAGGAGAACTACTATGGAAGAAAAAGTTTTTTTCAATCGAATTTTGCAATTACGCACCGAAAACAATTTGTCTCAAGCAGAATTAAGTGAATATCTAGGTATTACTCGTTCTGCATTATCTCATTATGAACTAGGACATAGAAACCTAACAATGACTTCTTTAAAAAAATTAGCAATAGTTTTCAATGTATCTATTGATTACTTGGTATTTCATGATGATTATAGTAATCACAATGACTTTATTGCTGATGTACTTGGATTAGAAGAAGAATCTATCAAAATATTGGTTAGTCATAAACGAAATAAAGAAATCAATAAATTTATTCAAAGTCTAGTAAAGGAGATGAAATAATATGCCTATTACAGAAAGAAAAGGAAAAAATGGTATTTCTTTTCAAATAACAGTTAATCGTGGTTACAAATTTAATGCCAATGGTGATTACGTAAAAGATCGTGTCACTACCACATATCGTCCACCAAAAGGTATCAATCTAAGAAATGCTAGAAGACTTGCGAAAGAATTTGAGGCAGAATACACTCGTAAAATGCTTCATTATCAGGCAGAAAAAGAAGAAATGCGTTTTGAAGAATTAGTTGCTTGGTATAAAGAAAACTACTTAGTTAATGCCAAAAGACCATCCACTGTACAAAGTGAACTTCATGTAATAAGAAAGCACTTAATGCCTTATTTTGGAAGAAAAAAATTAGGTGAATTAAGTGCTCCGATGATTACAGAATTTTTAGATAATGTTTCGATCATAAAAGGTGAAGATAATAAACCCTTAAAACCCAAACAATACTATTCAGACTCTTACGTAAAACTAATTTACAGTAAACTACATTCTATCTTAGATATAGCAGTCAAACAAGGATGGATCAAAGAAAACCCTAGTAATAATTCTATACGACCTAAGAGAAAAATCAAATACAAAAAACCTCCAATGGAAATCGAACAAGTCAAAGATTTATTAAAGAGAACTGAAAAATATTCTCAACCAAATGTCCTTGTAAAGTTTTTATTAAATACAGGTTTTCGTATTGGTGAGGCACTTGCATTAACATGGGAAGACATTGACTTTGAAAACAAAACAATAAAGATTGATAAATCAGTAACAATGGTTAATAACGAAATGCTACTAGGTGAACCTAAAACCGAAAATGGATATAGAACCATTATGATGAATAACATGACTTACGACATTCTCCAAGAACATAAAGCAGCACAACAAAAATTCATTAAAGAATTCATGAAATCTCGTTATAATAAAAAGAAGAATTTGGTATTTGCTAGAGATGATGGAGAATACTTACATCGTTCTACATGTGCTAAATGGTTAGATAAAATTACTGAAGGTTCAGGATACGAATTCATTTCGCTCCACTCTTTAAGACATGCTTGTGCAACTTTACTTTTAAATAATGGTGTAGATTTAAAAGTTGTATCTAACCACTTAGGTCACCATGATATTGGCATCACTGCTGATGTTTACTGTGATGTCCTTCGCTCTCAAAAACTTAAAGTAGCAAATGTTTTAGATATAGTGTTAGAAAAAGACTAATTTCAAAATAATTAGTCTTTTTTTATTCGCTCAAAAATTCAAAAAATCATAAAATTTTAGGACGAAATTTGATGTCCAAACCTAAACATTTTCACTAAAATTCACTATGATTTACTGTCATTTTCTGCATGTAGGCACCTATCGGACATCAAATTCATTGAAAAATAGCCCATAAAACAAGAAAAACGCCGATTATAAGGCGTTTTTTCTATTTCTTAACTGCTACTCCCACTCAATCGTTCCGCACGGTTTCGGTGTCAAATCATAGCACACACGATTCACATTCGCAACTTCCTTCAAAATACGATCCGTAATCCTATGCAGCACCGGCCAGTCAATATCCTCTATCGAAGCCGTCATTGCATCAATCGTATTCACCGCACGCAGAATCACAGGATACTCAAAGCTTCTCGCATTATTCTTCACACCGACAGACTTGAAATCCGGAACGATGGTGAAATACTGCCAAACCTTCTGATCCAGACCCGCTGTCGCAAACTCTTCGCGTAAAATCGCATCCGACTCACGCACCGCCTCCAGACGATCCTTTGTAATTGCTCCAAGACAGCGCACACCCAGACCAGGTCCCGGGAACGGCTGACGGAACACCATATCATGAGGCAATCCCAGCTCCAGTCCACACGCACGTACTTCATCCTTAAACAACTGACGCAATGGCTCTACCAGCTCAAACGCCAAATCATCCGGCAATCCACCGACATTATGATGAGACTTAACAACCTTTGCCGTTTTTGTACCGCTCTCCACGATATCCGGATAAATGGTTCCCTGTGCCAGAAAATCAATGCCCTCCAGCTTGCGAGCCTCTTCCTCAAACACACGGATAAACTCCGCACCGATAATTTTCCGCTTCTGTTCCGGCTCTGCCACATCCTTCAGCTTTCCAAGAAACCGTTCGCTTGCATCCACATAAATCAGATTCGCATCCATCTGATTCTTAAACACTTCAATTACACTTTCCGATTCCCCTTTGCGCATCAGCCCATGATTGACATGCACACAATACAGCTGCTTACCGATTGCCTTTAACAGCAATGCTGCCACTACAGAGCTGTCCACACCGCCGGACAATGCAAGCAGCACCTTGCGATCCTTCACCTGTTCGCGAATCAGTTCCACCTGATCCGCCACAAAATTCTTCATATTCCAGTTTGCCTCTGCCTTGCAGACAGTGAAAACAAACGTTTTTAACACTTCCTCTGACGGCCATTCCTCCAGCTTCTGTTCACATAATGCCGGTGCATGGTCAATCGCAATCACCGGATATCCCGCTTCGTAAATTTCCGGCAAGACATCGATATCCTTACCGTCGACATTGCGGTGTTCCCCACCGTTTAAGATAACACCCTTTACATTCGGCAGCTTCTGCAGCTCCGCTTTTGTGATATCATGCGGATAAATCTCGCTGTATACACCCAATGCACGAATTTCTCTGGCAAGTGTTGTATTCTCACTGCTGCCAAGATCCAGAATAACAATCATATCTTGTTTCATACGCTAATCTCCTCTACTCTTTTTATCCAAATCAAGTGTAACATATTTCATTGTTCAGTAACATAAAAAAATGGAAAATATTAACCAAAAACGCACAAAATTACACGCGGAAAGAAAACACCGCAATTTTTACAAACCACGGTGTCTGTTTCAGCACACTGCTTCCTGCGAAGCGGATGGCTGCTGTACAAAGGTACTGGATAGTACCTTATCCTTCTTGCGAATGCGTATAAACAGCAGAACCGCCACACCGGCAGCGATACTTTCAGCGATCAGGAAGGAATACCATATACCATCCAGACCGAACCAGGCCGCAAACAGCCAGGATAACGGCAGAGTGATACAAAGCTGACGAAGCAGGAAAACAATCAGGGACTGCAAGCCAAGCCCCATTGCCTGAAATAATGTCGGCAGAATAAACCCAAGGGCTGCCGGAAGGAAGCTGATACTGATGATCCGCAGGGCCGGAACACCGATGCGCAGCATATCCTCACTGGCATGAAACAGCATCAGCAGCTGTGTTGGAAACAGCAGGAAAATCGCACAGCCGCAAACCATGATGGCAAGCGTCACCATGACGGCATACTTCAATGTCTGCAAAAGACGTTCATGACTGCCTGCTCCGTAATTGTAGCCCATGATCGGCATCGCTCCCTGCGTCAGACCGCTCGCCGGCATAAATACAAAGGTCTGCAGCTTATAATAAATCCCATATATGGAAACAGCCGTATTGGAAAACTGAATCAGAATGGAATTTAAACCAATCACAAGAACACTGCCCAGTGCATTCATGCAGGCATTGGGAATCCCCACAGAAAGAATACGGCGAATGGTATCCCAGGAGAAATGAAACTGCTTCAAATCCAGCTTCACATCGAATTTTCTTGTCAGGAATATAAACAGTGATAGCGACATAGCGAAAATCTGTCCGATAACCGTTGCGATTGCCGCTCCCTTTACCCCCATTGCAGGAAAGCCCAGCAGACCGAAAATCATGATGGGGTCCAGGATGATGTTTGTGATTGCTCCTGCCGCCTGTATCGCCATGGGGAAGATCATTTTTCCCATCGACTGAAATACCTTTTCAATCAAAATATGAAAGAAACAGCCAAAGCACAGAAATACACAGACATACGTATACATACAGGCGTCATCCAGTATTGCCGCAGAATCTGTAAACATTTCAAAAAACGGACGAATCGTAAAGCTGCCGATTGCGACAAACAGCAGATATCCGATCAGCGACAGCAGCAGACCATGGGCCACCGCACTGTTTGCTTCCTTCTGATTCTGCTCTCCAAGCTTTCTTGCTATATAGGAATTCACCCCTACACCGATTCCCACGGAACAGGCTACTATCAGCGTCTGTATCGGAAAAGCCAGGGAAACAGCCGTAAGTGCATCTTCTCCAATCTGTGCCACAAACATACTGTCTACAATGTTGTACAGCGACTGTATCAGCATGGACAGCATCGGAGGAAAAGCCATTGACATCAGCAATGGTAAAACAGGCTTATAACCCATTTTGTTTTGTTCTATTGTTTGCATGACAAACCTCCTCTTCTCACAAAAAACCTCCATTCATCTATTTTGGAAACATGAAAATAGAAAAAATGGAGGTTATTCAAACCTATTTGGTTGTTGACATCATTCTAATATAAAAATCAGGATTTGGCAATACCCTATGCATCAATTTCATGAATATATGCCACATCATGAAACATATCCAGCAGCTTGGCAGCCTGATACGTATCCGGCAGAACAACGATCAAATCCACCTGATAGCAGCTATGCTCCTGTGTCAGACTCACATTCAGTATCTCAATCTGCATACGCTTCAAGCGTTCCTGCAAATCCTGCAAGGCCTCCTTATTCTGGTCAATCACAAAGGACAGCTCCTCTTTATATGACTCCCGCAGCCAGCGATGATTCCGGTGAAGGATGATCTGCACAAATACAATCAGCACTGCTGTAAGAATCCCAAGTGCATACAGGCCGCTGCCAATCGCCATTCCGATCGCACTGGTTGCCCATATGCCTGCCGCCGTCGTCAGTCCGCTGATCGTGTTTTTCCGCATGAAAATCATACCGGCTCCAAGAAAGCCGACTCCAGTCACAATCTGTGCAGCGATACGGGAGGGATCCAGCGCGATACCTTTATCTCCCAGAATATCAGAAAACCCGTACTTGGATACGATCATAATCAAGGCAGCGCCACTCGCCACTATCAGGTGCGTGCGAATGCCAGCCTCCTTATTGCGGCTTTTCCGTTCATAGCCGATGATACCTCCGCAGATTCCCGCAAGCAGGATCCGAACAAGAAATTCCATCTGTGTTTCCAGCTGCATGATGTTCATCATACTATCATCTTCTTTCTTCTGTATCCTTCTTTATATTATACAACACCTTGTGTGAATCGTATATGCTGACGCAAGAAAAATGGCAAACGAAAAGCTTTATCAACGTCTATCTCTCGATGCCTCTCAGGTATATAAAAAACCATATCCCGAACCGATGATAGTCCACTCCTTCTGAGCGGATGAGCGCCGCAATACCCATGGATATGCAGTATACTCCGCATTGGGCTCCAGCGTATGATCCGCTGCATGGAATACATTGGACACCGTTATAAAATCCGTATAAATAACCATTACCTCATCGGATTTCTGTTTCTTAAAGCCGTCCGCAAACTGCCTGTATGCTGATTCATCATAGCTGATCCTTGTCATTTTACACTCCTGCAGCTCCTGAGAAAATGTGTGCTCCACCAGTGTCATAGCGTGTTCAACATCCTTTCTTTCATAGATAGCAGACTGTATCACTTCCCGTTTGAGTTCGACATTTCTCCATGAATTGGAAAAGAAATACGGTACAAAGAAAACGAGGATTCCGCAAACAAAGATGACTGCAATGGCGATTTTCTTTTTCATGGCATAGCCCCCTTCAGAATATGATCTTTTACTACACCAGTATATCACCCGCACAGTACAAAGAATCTTAAGAAATCTTATGCGCACCTTACAATTTTCTTACGGTACGGCTCTTTGTTTCAGTGATTCCTTCCCGTCGCAGCTTCCAGTAGGGAATGCAGCAGCCGCACAGCCTCCTCCATATCCTCCATTTTGATTGCCGCAAAAGAAAGAACAAGCTCTCCCTGCGCATTTCTCTGCAGCATCATGCTGTGCTTTCTGGCTTCCTGTATAAGCGATTCCAGCGGCAGCAAATACGGAAAGCGCAGTATAAACTGCAAAGCAGCCTCCTCCAGCAATATATCCGCCTGTGGAAACCACTGTTCCAGCAGTGTCCGCATATGACTGCTCTTCTGTTCATAGTGTCTGCGCAGACGCCGTACATGTCGCTCCAGATGCCCGTCCGCAATATATCTTGCCAAAGCCAGCTGTTCGATTTTGCTGGAGGTTGGTGAATAGCTGTTTGCGCGCTGATCATAGCGGTGTTGCAAAGCCTGCGGAATCACCATATAGCTGATTCGCAGAGACGGCAACAGAATTTTTGAAAAGGAGCCGATGTATACAACATGTCCCCCGGTATCAAAGCCCTGCATGGCAGGCGTCATACGCGTATGGTAGCGCAGCTCCCCGTTATGGTCATCCTCGATGATCATGGCATTTCGCTGTGCCGCCCAGGCCAGCAGCTCCCTGCGTTTTTTCTTATCCAGAGGCTGATGGTTGTATCCCGCAGACGCGCTGTTTACATACAGCAGATTGACATCACTTGCCAGTAGCTCCTGCAAGCAGATACCATCTGCTTCCCTGCTTAATCTGCGTACAGGAAATGCATAATCATGAAAGACGGCTTCTGCCTGCGGAAAGCCACTCTCCTCCAACCCGATCACGACGGGTTTATCCAGCAAGCCGCACAATACATACAGCAGCGATTGAAAGCTGGAGCCGATGAGAAGCTGATCGCTTGTACACAATACACCCCGCACGGTATAGGCGTATTTCTGCAGTGCCATCCGCAGCCGCAGTTCTCCTCTTGCCTCTCCGTAAGTCGCTATCTCATAATGACCGTCCAGGACCTCCTTGAGGTACTTCTTCCACAAAGTCAGATCAAATGAGCTGACATCCATTGTCTGCGACCGGAAGTCATAGCGGATTTTTTCATCCTGCAGCGCCGCCCCCTGCGCCAGCACCGCCTTACGCAGTTGAACATTCTCCGGCTCGACATCCACAAAAAAACCCTTCTGCGGGACTGACAGGATATAGCCCTCCTCCAGCAGCTTTTCATAGGCACGCTCAATGCTCGTCTTGGATACCTTCATCAAAGCCTCGCATTTCCTTATGCTAGGCAGCTGGTCACCTTTTACCAGATAGCCGGAAAGGATATCCGAGCGCAGTTTTTCATAAATTTGCAGATACAATGCCTTACCCGTGGTTCGTTCAAAATTTATTGTTTTTAATTTCATTATTATCACCATCCTCAGTATAGCATACTGTACCTTAAATTTATAATAAATCTGTATATTTTTAAATGAACAGAAAGCTGATAGAATAACGGCAGAAACGAAGGGAGTAGCACATATGAAAACAATGAAGGTAAACGATATCGTGACAGCCGCACTAGGTATAGCCCTTGTATTTCTGGCAACATGGCTGCTTAAGGTGCCAAACGGCATACAGGGATATTTCAATCTGGGTGACGGCTTTCTTCTGCTGTTCGCCTCAGTACTGAACCCCTTTCTTGCCTTTATGGTGGGCGGTGTCGGCAGTGCGCTGGCAGATATTACCGGCGGATATGGCATGTATGCCCTTTTCACCCTGCTCATTAAAGGGATGGAGGCTGTTCTTGTTTCCTGGCTTGTCTGCAGGGGACGATCCTCATTTCGCTATGTTGCCTATATACTGGGTGGTTTACTGATGGTTGGCGGATATTTTCTTGCGGATGCATATATCAATCAAAGCTGTCAGCTTTCACTGACCGGTATCCCGGGAAATCTGGTACAGGCCGCAGCAGGCTATGTCATTGCACTGGCAGCCTATCCTCTCCTGCAAAAAAGGATGCACAGGCATCCGGATATGCATCATAAAACCGTCTAATACAGACGGTTCTTTTTTCTATCTGCCAGGTGACAGGTAAGCGTATGCCGCTGTATGCTTAGCAGAGATACAAGCAGGGAGCAGCCCTCTGCCAGCACGATCGCCAGCCACACGCCTCTGCTTCCCAGCCAGCGTGGCAGAATGAGCAGAAACAGCAGATAAAAGCCAAAGGTTCTGGAAAATGAGATCAAGGCGGATAATCTGCCCTGTGACAATGCGGTAAACATTGCCGAAGAGAATATATTGAAGCCGCTAAACAGCAGGCTGAAGGTAAATATGGCAAAGCCCTGCAGGGCAATCCTATATACACTGGTATCCTTGTCGGTAAACAAAGTGACAAGAGGTCTTTGAAACAGAATGGTTGTGACAAAGATGGCAAGGGAGCTGATTACCACAATTCCGATGCATTTACGTAGAAGCTGCAATAAACGTGCAGTATCCTTTCTGCCATATTGATAGCTGATCAACGGGGCAGCGCCCATGGAAAATCCGATATACAAACTGGTGAGCAGAAACTGTGTATAAACGATAATCGTTCCTGCGGCAACACCATCCTCTTGATGCAGACGAAATAGAATCGTGTTCAAAAGCAGAGTTGTCAGTGCTGATGCCAGCTGACTCACCATCTCACTGGAGCCGTTAAGACAGCTTTCCTTCAGCATGGAAGCATCCCAAGCTGGCCGTGCGAAGTGCAGCTCCCTTTCCTTTCTCTGCAAGAAAAAGAGCGTTCCATATATAGCCGGAACCATATAGCCGATCCCGGTTGCAAGGGCACTGCCTTCGATTCCCATATGAAAGCCGGACATGAAGGCCAGATCCAATGCAACATTGACTCCCCCGGCACACATTGCCAGCAGCATTCCCAGCAGCGGACGTCCCGCCGCTACAAACATGCTTTGATACAATACCTGCAGCATGCAGAAGGGAGTAAAAAGAAGAAGCATGGACAGATATCCTCTTGCATATGGCAATATTCTACCCTTGGCATGAAGCAGCTGCAGCAGTTCATCCGTAAACAGCAGACCGCCAATAGCAAGCACACAGCCAAGACCGATCGTACAGACACAAAGCAAGGCCGCATTTTTGCACACCTTTTCCAGCAGACCCGCCCCCATGTCGCGGCACAGCACAGCAACACCGCCGCTTGCCAGCATCGAGGATAAACCGATGATCAGATTGATCATGGGACAGACGATATTGATTGCGGAAAGCGCATCGGTATTCACGAGACGCGAAACAAACAGGGTATCGGTTATCGTGTAAATACCCATCGCAAGCATCATTACAATAGATGGAGCCACAAAGCGAAGCAGCTGCGGCAGCGTACGGGTCGTATCCAGTGTATTCTCACGCATCCTGTGTTCTCCTGTAATACAGCCTCTGCACCGGATAGCCAAGCTCCACCAGCTCTTCACCGCATACAAAGCCGGCTTCCAGCAAAAGCCTGCGATATCCGGCATCTGCTCGATCAGCAGCGCGGAAACAGGTAATTACCAGGTCGGTATGCGGGGCACAGGTACATTGCATCCATTCGACCAGCTGTTTCACAGCATCCAGACAGCGCAGCTGCGGATGAATTGCCAGAACATCAATCTGCCCGCTTTTAAGCTGCAGCTGGATCGCCGCAAACGCCGTCTTTTCAAAGGAAGCCAGAAATGCTTCCTTCTGCTTCATACACTTCAGCAGCTGCTGTTCATATGCTGCTTCCTCAAGGTAAGGAAAGAAATCCACAGCCTGACGCATCAGCTGCATCCATGTGTCCATATCCCTTGGTACTGCCTGTCGGATCTGCAGCTCCCGCATTGCAGATTCCGTCTGATTCAGCTCATGCAGCTGCAGAGGATGCTGTAGCGCATAATACTGCTGTTCCCTGCGAAACTGTGTACATGTCATCTTATATAGCTGCTTAAAGGCCTGAGAAAATGCCTGTGAGCTTTCATAACCGTAGGATATGGCGATTTCCAGTACAGATGCATCTGTTTCACACAGACATCGTGCTGCTTCACTTATTCTTCTTCGCTTCACATAATCATGCATCCGCATGCCGCACAGCTGTGTAAAGCTGCGATGCAGATAATAGGGGGAATATTGCATAAGTCGAGCTACTGCCTGCAGGGAAAGCGTTTCCTGCAGATGCTCCTCCAGATAGGAAAGCGTCCTTATGACAAGCTCCTGTTTTTCATTCATGTCGTTACCTCCTAGCTTTTCTGCAAAAGTATAGCAGGTTTCCTGCATTTCTGCGTTATCAATCTTGCCCTGCCGGCCTTCAGATATCTTTACATTGCATACCTCTGTATACCGCATCGAATAATACAAAAAAAGCTGTATAGCTTCCTAAGGTTCTTACAGGGTGAATCATCCGTAGAAGAAAGTTGAGCAAGCTGATGCTTCTTATCATTTTGCTTCTGAATGAATCCAAAGACGAGTAAGATTTTCACGGACGATACAGCTTTTCTTTTTCAGGAGCTCAAGCTCGGCTGGTGCTGAGCATGGTTAGCTCTTTCTTAGCCGCATGCTTTTGAACTGGTATGCAGAAAACAGTCCGGCTCATGGTCATTCACAATACCGACTGCCTGCAGATAGGAATAGATAATAACGCTTCCGACAAACCGCATTCCACGCTTATACAGGTCTGCACTGATTTCATCGGAAAGCGCGGTGTGGGTTGGCAGCTCCTTTTGTGTTCTGTATATCACCTTACCCTTGGTGAAGCCCCAAAGATAAGCGGAAAAGCTGCCGTATTCCCGTTGTATCTGCTGGAAAATAACAGCATTTTTCACTGCGGCCCTGATTTTGAGACGGTTGCGGATAATGCCGGGATTCTGCATAAGCTCTTTCTGCTTTTCCTCGGTATAGCCTGCGACCTTTGCGACATCAAAGGCATCAAAGGCTTCCCGAAACGCCTCCCGCTTTTTCAGAATGGTGAGCCATGACAAACCAGCCTGAAACGATTCCAGAAGCAGCATTTCAAACAGCTTATGGTCATCATGTACCTCTCTTCCCCACTCCTCATCATGATAACGGACATAAATCTCAGGGACATTTTCTGCCCAGAAACAGCGTTTTTTCTCCATCTTCTCATCCTCATTTCTTTTGCTTTATTATACCAGAAGCAGCAGGCAGTTGACCAGCAATCGTTGACAGTTCCTCCTTGAAGCAGATGGGAAGCTGCAAAGCAGACACCGGATCAAGCCCTTTCGGAAATCCAGATGCATACAGGGCCTCCTGCATACGGGCTCTTACTTCATTTAACTGCCTTCCAAGTGCCTTGCCATATGCACTCAGCTCGATTTCATGCGCCCTTTGCATAATCAGCCCCTTTGCTTTCAGGCTTTTAACCGCACGGCAGACACTGGCACGGGAATATCCAAGATAGACAGCGACATCAATCTGGCGTACGACCCCCTGCTCCTGTTCCAGTATATCGATGACCTGCAGATATTTCTGCTGCGAGACATTGAGCATCATTTCACACCCCATGCAATCAAGCTGCGCTCATTCACTCTTTGAACATGTACATCATGCAGCTGCTTCTGTAACAGCATACGAATCTCCTTTTCACTGTACATATGCACATCCCCCTCCTTTTGAAAATGGAAAAACAGATTCATGAGCATCCGGGACACTGTCCCCTGTGTACAATCACCAATTACAAAATAGCCTCCGTATCGCAATACCCTCACCACTTCCTGCAATACCCTGCAGGGATCCGGATAATGATGAAAGGAATCATTGCAGTACACCAGATCAAAGCTCGCATCGGCAAAGGGCAGATTTGCCGCATCCCCCAACAGCAGAGTGGCTCGCTCCTTCATGACCTGTGTTCCGATATGCAGCATGCCTTCACTCAGATCGATTCCCGTAAACCGGCGTCCGCAATCCTCATCATACAGCTGCTTCATCAGTGCGCAGGTACCGCATCCAAGATCCAGTACATCCCGCACAGGAAGCTGTATCATCAGCTCCAGCATGAACGGATACAGTTCCCTTGCATGCTTACCATGAAAATCGCTATCATAGGTATCCGCCTGTCGATCAAATGCAATTCTTGATTGTTCAGTTTTATTCATAAAAGGCCTCCTTAATGAACAATGTTCATTCATATATTAAAAAGCAATCCCTGATCAAATGGTATCATCAGGGATACATTCCTGCTTCAGCAGCAAATCAATATACACCCGCAGCTGATGGAGCTGCTGTGTGTCCGGTGAGCTCACAGATGCATGGATACCAATCTGTCCATAGGTCAGAAAGCTGAGCAGCAATTCCTCATGCTGTATCTTCAGATGATTCTGTTTTGCATACCGTTGCAGTTCCTGCTGCAGATGAGGCTGCATGTACTTGCACAGCTTCACCGCCAGTTCTTCATGAAAGCCGATATTCTCCGGTTGATGAAAGAAATCATGGTAGCGCATCTGCTGTTCCTCCTCTTCCAGCATGTGAAACAGCAGGTCTAGCTTTTCCGTCAAATCCCTTGTTTCATCATGGAGTATGATGAAATACGCCGCGCAAATATCCTCTACATACTGCTGCATCGCCTCCTGAAAAAGCTTCTGCTTGCTGTCATAATATCGATAGCACAGGCCCAGTGAAATATTAAGATGGCGGGCAATATCACGCATGGATGTCTGCTCGTATCCTTTTGTAGCGAACAGCTCCATTGCGCCATCCAGTATTTCCCGTTTTCTTTCTGCCGGGTCCTTCACAACCCTTGTCCGTATTCTTTGTCCCATAACATCACCTACAGTTATAGTATAACAGTTTCACGCTGCAGTCAATGAACATCGTTCATTCTTCTTAAGCTTTCTGTTAGCACTGCTTACAGGGATCGGTGTATGGCTCCTGTTTCAGCAAAGCGATTTGTCTGATTCTACTATGCAAGGTATGGCAGCACAAAAAAAGCAGAGAACCTGTATTCTCTGCCCTGCTTGCTACATGATACCACCTTGTCTGAATAATTTGTACACTTGCCTTTCCTTGCCTTCGCGCGTATCCGCTTCATACATTCTCCTGCAATATGATGAGATGAACACATGAACGCACAGCGGTATTCTATGATTCAACAGTATTCGTGTTTATTACATGGGCGCACGCTGTGCACCCTATAAGCTCTCCGCGTTTGATTTAATTAAGTGGGCGTACCAGGTGAAGGACTTCTTCCTTTTGCGTACAAATCTGCCGCTGCCATCATCCTGTCGGTCAACATAGATGAAGCCATAGCGTTTTTTCATTTCTCCACTCGAGGCACTGACCTGATCGATCGGACTCCATGCAAGGTACCCTAACAGTTCGATTCCATCCTCACATACCGCCTGCTGCATCGCTTTGATATGATCATGCAGATAAGCAATCCGCCCATCATCACGAATGCTTCCGTCCTCTTCTATTTCATCCGCCATTCCCAAGCCGTTCTCAACAATGAACAGCGGCTTCTGATAGCGTTCGTATATATCATTCATCGTAATGCGTAATCCAAGTGGATCAATCGGCCAGCCCCAGTCACTGCATGTCAGATATGGATTTTTTACCGAAGCAAACAGATTTCCCTTATTCTGCTTCTTCGCCTCCTGCCGGGAAGATACACAGCGGCTGTTGTAATAGGAGAACGAAATGAAATCTACGGTATTCTTCAAAATATTCACATCATCCTCTTCCATATGCAGGTCGATTTGCTTCTCCTTCAGCAGCTGATGAAAATAGGAGGGATAGTCTCCCCGCACCTGTACATCACAGAACAGATAGCTTTTGCGATCCTCCATACGTGCCTGCCATACATCCTGCGGATGACAGCTGTAAGGATAGACACTGCCCGCAGCGAACATGCAGCCTATTTGATTCTTCGGATCAATATCATGTGCCAGCTTTGTTGCGAGTGCGCCTGCAATCAACTCATGATGTGCTGCCTGATACATGACCTGCTCCTTGTTCTCTCCTGCCTCAAAGCAGATGCCTGCACCGAGAAAGGGAGCATGCAGTATCATGTTGATTTCATTAAACGGCAGCCAGTAGCGGACACGTCCCTTAAAATGCAGAAACAGGGTTTTGCACAAACGCAGATAATGCTCAATCATAGCACGGCTTCTCCAGCCGCCCAGCGTTTGGATCAGATGCATCGGACAGTCAAAGTGTGCAATCGTTATCATTACTTCCATTCCATGCCGCGCACATTCTGTAAGTACATTGTCATAGAACTGCAGCCCTGCAGCGTTGGGCTCCATCTCATCTCCCTTTGGATAGATACGTGTCCAGGAAATGCTGATACGAAGCATTTTGAAGCCCATTTCCGCAAAGAGTGCGATGTCTTCCTTATAATGATGGTAGAAATCCACTCCCTCATGAGATGGGTATACCTCATCAAGCAGGCAGCTCGTCCTTCTTTCTCTCCCTGTGATTATGGCACTGCGGTGATCACCGCGCGGACACACATCCACATTGGCCAGCCCTCTTCCCGCTGTCTGCCAGGCCCCCTCGCACTGATTTGCCGCGAGTGCGCCTCCCCATAAAAAGTTTTCAGGAAATTTCATATGTGCGAGCCTCCTAGGAATTCATGACATGCAGCAGCACATCATCCGGCATGACCTCTTTCTGCATGGTACTCAGTATTTCCAGATAGTCATTCGTATTCGTAATGATAACCGGTGTCTGCAGACAATAGCCCTTGTCCTTTAATTCAGCCAGATCAAAGCTTAACAGATGCTGTCCCCGACTTACCCGCTCTCCCTGCTGAACATGAGCTGTAAAGCCCTCCCCGTTCAGCTGCACGGTATTCAATCCGATGTGAATCAGTACCTCCACACCGTCATCCGAGGTGATGCCAAGAGCATGCTTTGTAGGAAACAGCGTAGTCAGGACACCGTCAACCGGTGCATAAACCTCACCCTCGGCAGGTACGATGGCACACCCCTTCCCAAGAATACCGGCAGAAAATGCTGCATCCTCTACCTGTGCGAGTTCCAGAACATCGCCCTTCAGGGGTGAGCAGATCGCAATGTCCTCCAGCAGGGCAGGCGTATCCTCAACGGATTCCTCCTGTTCCTTTGTATCCAACATCGTTTTGTCCGATTGACCTGCTTCCTTTTCCCTATAAAACAGAAGCATTAAGATGACCGCGACAATCATGGTTAAAAGAACACCGGATACCGCTACCAGCAGGTTTCCCCAGGAGCCGTCAGGTTCCATCATGGCAGGAAATTCAAAGATTCCCATACCTCCCATGCTGAATTTACGGAAATTACAGAAGCCATAAAATGCCCCGCCGATTCCCCCGGCGATACAGCTGATGATGAATGGTTTTTTCAAAGGCAGCAGAATTCCATAAATACCGGGCTCCGTCACACCGAAGATACCGGAAATGAAATTCGGCAGACAAAGCTCCTTCATTTTACGGTCTCTGGTTTTCAACATGATGACCAGAATCACCGCTGAGGTCGCAAAGGTACAGGCGAAGAACGGCATCATGACATTATCATAGCCGTTTGTCACAATGTTATTGATATAGACAGGAATAAAGCCCCAGTGAAGTCCGAAAATCACCAGAATCTGCCATGTCAGACCAACCAGACCGCCCGCCAGCATCGGGGATACATTTCGGATGCTGATGATGGTTTCCGCGATTATCTTCGAGCCGAAGGTTGCGACAGGTCCAATGAGCAGGAAGCCAATGGGAAGTGCCACAAGCAGCGTCAGCATCGGCACAAAGAAGAATTTCACCAGATCCGGTACGAATTTTGAAAACAGCTTCTCGCATTTGCTGGCAAAATATACAATAAAGATCACAGGAATTACGGTGCTGGTGTAGTCCATGGATATCACGGGAATACCGAAGAAGTCAATGTATACCGGCGATGCAAACATCGTTCCCTCAAACATGGTATACAGGGGTTTTAGACTGCCGGACAGCGCACTGCTTTGAATGCCCGGATAACACATGATTCCGCCGATGACCAATCCCACCATCGGCTTCAAACCAAACTTCCTGGCAGAGGTATATCCCAGAAAGAGGGGAAGGAAGGTAAACAATGCATCACCGATCGCATTGATGATCATATAGCCGCCGCTGGTTTCCGCGTACAGACCCAGTGTCATAAACAGCATGTTCAATCCCTTGATCATACCACACGCAGCCATGATACCTAAAATCGGCTGGAAAATACCGGATATGATATCCACAAAGCGATCCAGCAGCTTCTCTTTCTCAGCACCCTGCACCGTCTGCGGCTGCTCTGCATGTAATAACGGCGCGAGTTGCTCATATACATCCTGTACCTGATTGCCGATAACCACCTGATACTGTCCGGCACTCTTCATAACCGTAACAACACCCTCCAGGTTTTTCAGCGCCTCATCCTGTGCTATGGATTCCTCCTTTAATTTGAAGCGAAGCCGTGTAATGCAGTGTGTCAGCGAATTTACATTATCCTTTCCACCTACATAGTTCAGTATTTCTTTTGCTAAAGTTTCATAAACAGTCATGTTTTCGTCCTCCATTTCTGATGCTTATGCATACGTGAAACAAAGGTCAAGCCAACTAAATGTAACTATCCTTTATCCTGTTTTTTAAAGCTCTTAACGTCCTGTTAAACGGCCTCACCGCCCTTCACTGATACCTGGTGTATCCTTGATACGTGAATACTGAGATACAGAATCTCCTCTTCACTCAGCGTATAGCCATAGCGCTGCTTTAAGAAGGCAGCGATATCCAACACACATTCCACATCCTGCGGATATTTTTCCCTGATCAGCTCCAGCAGTCCGTCCATTTCCTTTGTTGGAATCTGCTTTTCTGAGAAAATTCGTTCCGCAAAAAATTTCAAATGTGTGATGAACCGATAATAATATACAGAATCCGGGTCCAGCGTAATCGCGAAGCGCATGCGGACGATCGTTTCAATCTGTTGCATCAGGGTTGTGATTTCCCTGACGGATTTTGTTTCCAGATGCAGTTGTCCGTTGACGATATGCAATGCAATAAAGCCTGCTTCATCCTCACTCAGCTCCACGCCGAAGCGCTCCCGGATAAGTGCTATCGCATACCATCCAACCTTATACTCATCCCGATAAAATTTCTGAATATCCCAAAGCAGTACATTCTTCACTTCAATCCCCTGTTTTTTCCGCTCCACCGCCATATACATATGATCACAAAGCGCCACAATTACGTTTTCACTCACAGTTTCATCAATGTGAATTCTGGCATAGTTCATAATTTCCTCCGCCAGCTCCAAATGCTCCATGGGAATCGTTTCCAGCAGCTCCTGCAGGCGGCGGTTCATTACCTGATCCGCTAATGCAAACACCTTTTCAACACGGCTTTCCTCTACGGTGCCCTGTTCCTTCATCTGAAAGCCAAGGCCTTTCCCGCATAATATTTTCTCCTGTCCGTTTTCATCCAGAGCTATGACCACGTTGTTATTCAGCCGTTTCTTGAAAATCATACTTCTCGCCTCCTCATAAGAAAAGACCTGCATATCAAAAAACACGAAATCCGTGATCTATTGATTAGCAGGTCGAGCTTGTTTTCACAATAACTATCCTTACTTTACCCAAAGTATAGCAGATGGATATCGTGTTTGTCAACGGTTACATTTGAAAAATGTTGAAGCCTGCATGGCCACATGCAGCCATATTCATGTGTAGCGAGTACTTTCATAAAAAATCGGATACAGAAATTGGAATACGTAGGTTACGATCCATGAGCATATGAGTATTCTGGTTTACCTGAAATGCTCTATACTATGTGCATGAGAAAAGAGGACATTCACATGAATACACTGGATATATTTTTAAGCCGTATCAACAAAACCTATTCGAATAAAGCTCAGCATACCGAAAATCCCCTGCTGCCACAGGCTGTCCATATCACCACACCTGTGAATGAACGTATCAAAAATCTGCCCGAGAATTTTGAAGATGTCTTTGTTATCGATGAAACCTATTACCATTATGATGATCATGTCACCCAGCTGCATCACCTTTACCGTTATCATGCACAACCGGACGGCGGCATTCAACTGGTGTCCTATGAAATCCCCTGCGAATACGCAAAGCATACATTCGACAGTCAGCATGTACAGCAGCTGCTGTATGATGAGCTTGTTGTAAAACAGGCCTTCCCCCCCATCCTTTATTCCTTTGAACATGATGTCTTTGCAAGTGAGGGTACCAGTGAAATCGCTCCTGGCATAACACTGCATGTCGTTATGAAGCTGTATCGTGACCATTATACCGTCATAGAAGCATGCTATGCAAATAGAAGACTTGTTTCCGGCTTCGAGGAGCCTGTGCGCTATGAGCGACTGATGAGCAAAAGCCGAAATGACATGCGGTTACAGAGCTTATTCTGATACTGTGCTGAAGCAAAGCTTTCATTGAGGCTTATATAGGCGTTTACCATATATTGGAGAATGACTATTTCTTTTTGAGTAACATATAAGATGCAAAAAAGATACGATTGGATAAGGTATCAGAGCTGCCTCATTTCCTCGTATCTTTTTATATTTTACTAATCAGGCATGTCTTATTTCAGCACAGCGCCTTCATCTGCACTGGCGACAAGACGGGAATACCGGTACAGCCATCCCTCTTTGATTTTCGGCTCCGGCTTTTCCCATGCCTGCAGGCGCTGCTCGATTTCTGCTGCGTCCACATTCAGGCTGATATTGCCGTTGGGAATATCAATTGTAATGGAATCCCCTTCCTGTATAATGGCAATCGGTCCCTGTGCCGCAGCTTCCGGAGAAACATGCCCGATGGCAGCACCGCGGGTTGCCCCGGAGAAGCGTCCGTCTGTGATCAGTGCCACATCCTTATCCAGCTGCATACCGGCAAGTGCACTTGTCGGATTCAGCATTTCCCGCATACCAGGACCACCCTTCGGTCCTTCGTAGCGGATGACTACAACATCCCCCTTTACAATACTGCCGGCATAGATTGCCTCGATCGCAGCCTCCTCGCTGTCAAACACACGGGCAGGTCCGGTATGAGTCATCATTTTCGGATCCACAGCAGAGCGCTTTACAACACAGCCCTTCGGTGCAATGTTTCCAAACAATACGGCAATACCGCCGGTGGCAGAATTCGGATGCTCGATATCCTTGATGATATTCGTATCCATATTCACGGCAGTCGCGATATTCTCTGCGACTGTCTTTCCGGTAACGGTCATCAGGCCGGTATCAATCAGCTGCTTTCTTGACAGCTCCTTCATGACAGCCTGCACTCCGCCTGCATTATACAGATCCACAATGTGATCCGGTCCGGCAGGAGCCAGCTTGCACAGATTCGGCGTTTTCTGTGAAACCTCATTGATCATATCCAGATCAAGCTCCACCTTGGCTTCCTTGGCAATCGCCAAAAGATGCAGCACCGTATTGGAGGAACAGCCCAGTGCCATATCACAGGCCAGTCCGTTACGTAATGATTTCTCGTTTACGATATCCCTTGGACGGATATCCTTTTCCACCATATCCATAACCGCCATGCCGGCCTTCTTCGCCAGCTGGGTTCGTGCGGAATACACTGCAGGAATCGTACCGTTGCCGGGTAATGCAATCCCCAGCACCTCACACAGACAGTTCATGGAATTGGCAGTAAACATACCGGAGCAGGAGCCGCAGCCCGGACAGGCATTCTGTTCGATATGCGTCAGCTCCGCCTGATCGATCAGACCTGCTTTCTTTGCACCGACCGCCTCAAACATGGTGGAAAGACTCATCGCCTTTCCTCTGTCATTTCCCGGCAGCATGGCACCGCCGCTCATGACAACACTCGGCACATTGACACGCAAGGCTCCCATCAGCATTCCCGGAACGATTTTATCACAGTTTGGCACCAGCACAAGACCGTCAAAGCCATGTGCCTTTGCCATTGTTTCCACACTGTCCGCAATCAGCTCACGGGATGCAAGAGAATATTTCATACCGATATGTCCCATGGCGATACCATCGCACACACCGATGGAAGGCACCATAATCGGGGTACCGCCGGCCATGCGGATTCCCGCCTTGACCGCTTCTGTGATTTTATCCAGATGCAGATGCCCCGGAACAATCTCGGAATAGGCACTGACCACACCGATCAGCGGCCGATTCAATTCTTCTTCTGTCAGTCCCAGTGCAAAGAACAGCGAACGCTGCGGTGCACAGGCATCTCCTCGAACGACAGAATCACTTGGTCTACCCATATTGAATGCCTCCTTATTTTTTCAGCCAGCTCATCATTTTACGCAGCTTCTCGCCAACCTTTTCCGATGGGTGAGCTGCATGAACGCGACGCATTGCCAGGAAGTGGGAGCGTCCTGCGGCCTTGTTTTCCGTAATCCAGTTTCCGGCAAAGGTTCCATCCTGAATCTCTGTTAAAACCTTCTTCATCTCCTTGCGCGTTTCTTCTGTAATCAGACGTTTTCCAGTCACATAGTCACCGTATTCTGCTGTATCGGAGATGGAATAGCGCATCATTGCGAAGCCACCGCTGTTGATCAGATCGACAATCAGCTTCATTTCATGGATACATTCGAAATATGCCATTTCCGGCTCATAGCCTGCTTCCACCAGCGTATCAAAGCCTGCCTGCATCAGCTCGCAGACACCGCCGCATAAGACAGCCTGCTCACCGAACAGATCGGTTTCCGTTTCTTCCTTAAAGGTTGTTTCAATGATTCCGGCACGTCCGGCACCGATACCTCCGGCATATGCCAGTGCATAGTCATGTGCTTTTCCGCTTGCATCCTGATGTACGGCGATCAGTGATGGAACACCTCTGCCCTCCTGATACTGGCTGCGTACGGTATGTCCGGGACCCTTTGGTGCACACATCGTAACATCCACACCAGCGGGTGCCACAATCTGATTAAAATGGATGGAGAAGCCATGTGCAAACATCAGCATATTTCCTTCTTCCAAATTTGGTTCAATATCTTTTTTATAGATATCCGGCTGATCCTGATCCGGTGTCAGAATCATGATAACATCACCTGCTTTTGCAGCCTCTGCCGTATCCAATACCGTTAATCCTGCTTCCTCTGCCTTTGCACGGCTCTTGGAGCCCGGACGAAGACCGACTACCACATTCACTCCGCTGTCCTTCAGGTTCAGTGCATGTGCATGTCCCTGACTTCCATACCCGATGATTGCCACGGTCTTTCCTTTCAGAAGATCCATATTGCAATCTGCATCATAATAAACTTTTACCATTTTCGTTTTCCTCCTTGTTTTTGGTAATTCCAGTTCTATCAAAACGTAAGTGCTTACGTTTAATAAACAGTTTCCGTACTCAGCTGCAGCGCAGCTCCGCCTGTGCGGCTGATTTCCTTAATGTGATACTCGCGCAGCTCCTCCAGAAAATAATTTACAGAAGCCGGTGTATCCGTCAGCTCCACGATACAGCAGCCATCCTCGATAATCTGCGTCCGTCCGTTAAAGTCCTCCACACATTTTTCAAATGCCTCCATCTGATTGACGCGCGGGGCCACCTTAACGAGCATGACCTCCCGGATAAACAGCTGTTCGTCCGGTATTTCCTGGACGATTTTCACATCCTCCAGCTTATCCAGCTGCAGCTTGATCTGATTGACACTCGCTGCATCCCCGCTCGTCGTAATCGTGATACGGGAATAATTTTCATTTTCCGTTTCTCCTACAGCCAGAGAATCTATGTTGAATCCTCTTTGGGAAAACAGATTCGTCACTCTTGTCAGTACCCCGAAGTGATTGGATACCAGAATGGATAATACCGCTCGATTCATGCTCTCATCTCCCTAGTTGCCATATAGAATAATATCCTTACCGCTTTTTCCCGGAGGTATGATCGGATAGACACAGTCATCCTTGTCAATCCAGCAGTCCACAATGCAGGGAACCCTGCTGGACAGCGCCTCCTTCATGACACCTTTAATATCATGCCTCGTTTGGATACGCAATCCCTTTCCGCCAAACGCCTCTGCCAGCTTCACAAAATCCGTCTGCCGGTCAATCGTCGTATGAGAATAGCGGTGATCATAGAACAGAGTCTGCCACTGCCGCACCATGCCTAAAACATGATTGTTGAAGACAAGCACGACGATGGGAATATTGGCACTGACAGCCGCTGCCATCTCATTCATATTCATATGGAAGCTTCCATCCCCCGTAACCAGAATAACCGGACGGTGCGGATTGGCAACCTTGGCACCGATCGCCGCTCCCATACCATAGCCCATCGTCCCCAGACCGCAGGAGCTGATCCAGCTGCGCGGACGGGAAAACTGATAATACTGTGCCATGATCATCTGATGCTGTCCGACATCGGTAACGATAATCGCATCCTCTCCGACGATTTCATGCAGGGTCAGGGCAAGATCTCTGGGATCGACATTTTCTCCCGGCTTCGGCTTTGGCAGCCCCAGCTTGGTTTTAAAATCCTTAAGTGTTCCCGTCCAGTCATCATGCTTGGTTTCCGGCATGCGCTGTATCATTTTCTTCAGAATATAGCGGGCATCTCCGACGATGGAAATGTCACTGGCTACATTCTTGGAAATTTCAGAGGCATCGATATCGAAATGGATGATTTTCGCCTCTCTGCCGAATTCTTCCCGGTTTCCCGCAACACGATCGGAAAATCTGGAGCCGATCGCGATAATCAGATCGGTATTCAGGGTTGCGTAATTGGAGACCGGTGTCCCATGCATCCCCAGCATACCCATATATAAATCATAGTCATACGGCACACTGCCAAGTCCCATCATGGAACAGCAGATAGGAATATCCATATGCCTGGAAAAATTCATTAGCTCTCTGGTCGCATTGGAGGAAATAATCCCTCCTCCGGCATAGATCATCGGACGCTCGGCCCTGCGGATGACCTCCAGCGCCTGTTCAAATACGACATCATCCACCTTTGGAAGCTTGCGGATGCGATAGCGCGGCAGCTTGACATATTCGCTGTGCGCTGCGGTAACATCCTTCGGTATATCGATCAGAACAGGACCCTTTCGTCCGGAATTGGCGATGACAAACGCCTTGCGTACCACCGCCGCCAGATCCTCGACATTCTGCACGATAAAATTATGCTTGGTGATCGGCATGGTGATCCCCGTGATATTTACCTCCTGAAAGGAATCACGTCCCAGCAGATCATTGGGAACATTGCCGGTAATGGCCACCATGGGAATGGAGTCCATATAGGCTGTCGCAATACCGGTAACCAGATTGGTAGCGCCCGGTCCGCTGGTTGCCAGACAGACCCCGCATTTGCCGGTGCTTCTCGCATAGCCGTCTGCCGCATGGGCTGCCCCCTGCTCATGTGAGGTGATAATGTGACGGATATCCTCACTTCGTTCATATAACGCATCATAGATATTCAGCACCGATCCTCCTGGATATCCGAAGATGGTATCCACACCCTGGTCGATCAATGCCTGTATCAGTATCTGCGAACCATTCATTTTCATAAAACAGCCTCCCTATTCCATCGTTATTTCATATCCCTTTTGCTTTAACACCTTAATCAGTGCCTCCCCATGTTCCTTGCTGCTGACCTCAACAGCCAGATGGAGTATGGTTTCATTCAGATTCAAATCAGCCTGGATACGGTCATACTGTATTTCAATAATATTCGCATTCTGTTCACACAGGATATGCGTGAAATGCTCCAGAGCACCCGGTACATCCAGCATCAGTGTTTTGAATTTCATGTTTCTGCCGCGGCTTACCAGTCCCTTTTCAACAACCTTGTGTATAAAGGAAACATCGATATTCCCTCCGGACAGAACACAGACAACACGTTTTCCCGCAACATTGATTTTTCCGTTGAGCACAGCTGCCAGACTCGCTGCCCCCGCCGGCTCCACGACCTGCTTTTCTCTTTCCAGCAGCAGCAGAATCGTCGCTGCGATTTCACTGTCACTGACACTCACCATCTCATCCACATTTTCCTGAATAAGCTTTACCGTGGTCTTCCCCGGATTCATCACCGCGATTCCATCCGCGATCGTATTTACATGTTTAATCGCACAGTGCTTCTGCTTCTGAAAGCTCTGCACGATGGCATTGGCTCCCTCCGCCTGAACCCCGACGATTTTGATACGCGGATTGATCTGCTTGGCATAAAAGCTGATTCCGGAAAGCAGTCCGCCTCCCCCGGCCGGTACGACGATCATATCCACATTGGGCAGATCATGACAGATCTCATAGGCGATTGTTCCCTGACCGGCTATGACATCCTCATCATCAAAGGGATGAATAAAGGTTGCCCCTTTTTCCTCCTGCAGACGAAGCGCTTCCTGATAGCACTCATCATAATTATCCCCTGCCAGCACCACATCGGCACCATAGCCCTTGGTTGCCAGCACCTTGGCGATCGGTGTGCTCTTCGGCATCACGATGGTCGCATGCATGCCCAGCTTGCTTGCGGCATAGCTGACGCCCTGTGCATGGTTGCCGGCACTGCTGGCAATAACCTCGCTCGTTTTCCCCTCTTCCTTCAGCTTCGCCAGCTTGTTGAAGGCGCCGCGAACCTTGAAAGATCCGGTTTTCTGGCGGTTCTCACATTTCAGAAACAGCTGACAGCTGCTCATTTCCGAAAATGTCCGCGAGCTGGTCACCTTCACATTGTGAATCTGCCCCTGCAGTCTGGCGGCCGCCTGCTCTACATCTTTACATTCCATTCCTCTTCCTCCTGTTTCGTAAAAAAGCAGCATATCCAACGATAAGCTGCTTTTCTTTCTATCCTCACGCCTTAGTGTTTATACAACGAAAGTGTTCTGTTATGGAAATCTCACGTATGAGACTCACTAGAAAGAAAAACAGACTTGCTTAGGACTATGAGAATAATAATAATGACGATAATGTATAGTGCCATCACTTGTCCACTTCCTTTCCAACTGTGATGGTATTAGAATAAAACTTTTTCACACTTTTGTCAATAGTTTTCAGTCATATTTTCATTTATTTTACAATCCTGTTACATATGTTGTGGAAAACGAATATTTATTTTCACAAAACCCTTTTCATTCCGCCATTCCTTCTTTATAATAAAAGGCATAGACAACGGAGGTATCCCCATGTATAAGGAAACAGCAAAACTTATTTTATACCGCAGCTTTGGTGATCACAGTATTTTATCAGAGCTTTCCAAGATATTTCATGACTTTGATGCAAAAACGGCAGAGGACGCAGAGCTGATTGAACGTATATACACACAGATCAAGGCACTGCTTGATCTGGCGACCAGCTATGGCTTTGATGAAAATCTCTGGCACAATTATCTGACCTTTCTTCTTCTGATGAATGAAAATTCATTCAGCCTCGTCAGTGAAAAGAGTCCGGTACAGGATGGCAGTGTGCATCATTTCGCCAAAAATGATTTCAGGGTAGTGAAGCGTCTCTTTGATTTTGACTTTCACCCGATTGAAAAAGCACTCGGCATCGACTGCTTCTCAACAATCAGCAATTATAAAGCCGTTGCCAAAAAGGAGCGCATGTACAACAGGAATGTCTCCGCAATGGTACAACGTATCTCCCGCAGCATTGAGACTGCCGCCGATGAGGAGGAAATCTTCCAAATCATCACCACCTTCTATCAGGAGTACGGTGTCGGGATGTTTGGTTTAAACAAGGCGTTTCGCATCCGCTCCTGTGAAAACGGGGATGTGGAATTTCTTCCCATCAACAATATGGACAGCGTGGTTCTTGATGATCTCATCGGCTATCAGATGCAAAAGGATATGCTGCGGGAAAACACACAGGCCTTTGTTGAGGGACGCAACGCCAACAATGCTCTTTTGTACGGAGACAGCGGAACCGGAAAGTCCACCAGCATCAAGGCTATCGTAAATGAGTATTATAAGGATGGCCTGCGCATGATTGAAATTTATAAGCATCAGTTCAAGGATCTTTCAACCATTATATCGCATATCAAAAATCGCAATTACCGCTTTATCATTTATATGGATGATTTATCCTTTGAGGAATTTGAAATCGAATATAAATTTTTAAAGGCGGTCATTGAGGGCGGCGTGGAAACAAAGCCGGATAATGTCCTGATCTATGCCACCAGCAACCGGCGCCATCTGGTACGGGAAACATGGAAGGACCGCAACGATATCAATGACGATGACGAGCTGCATCATTCCGATACCATGCAGGAGAAGCTCTCGCTTGTGGCACGCTTCGGTCTCAGCATCTGCTATGAGCGCCCAAATCAGAAGAACTACTTTGAAATCGTCACGGAGCTTGCCAAGCAGTATCCGGAAATCACGCTCAGTGAGGAGGAGCTGCAGGCGGAGGCCAGAAAATGGGGGCTTGGTCATGGCGGAAACAGCGGGCGTGCCGCACAGCAGCTCATCAATTATTTATCCGGACGCTCCGGTCTGAAAACATAAACGGGATATCCTGCGGCTTTCTTCCGGCAGCTTTGCGCTCTCTTTCATATCATAAAAACCTGCAGATAACCATTCTTTCCTACGTAGAGGTGCCTGCATAAAGGAGAATTCAAATGGAATTCTCCCTATTTTTTTCACCCGCAATTGAGGAAGAACCACGGATATGCGCAGGCTTCTTTTCATTGCAATATCATTTTTCCATAAGATCACAGACCTATTGTGTCAGCAGCTGCTCTACAAGAGCGGAGGCATCGTTTGTCCAGATATCCGGCTCTATACCGTAATATTCTTTTGCATAGGAGTCCGAAAACTGCGTCAGCATATTGCCAAAGCTGACCTCCAGACTGGAATGCTTCAGATACACTGTCAGAAAGGAAGAACCACGCAGCATGCCTGCCGTCGGTGTACCGATGAATACAACATGATCAAGGCTGTGCAGCCGATCGATCAAATGCTCTGCTGCGGATGCGGTCTGATCATCCTGTAAGACGAACAGCAGTGTATCATTCTTTATTTGTTTCTCGCTTCTGCGCTCCACCACAGCATGCAGCTCATCCAGCTGCTTCCAGGCTTCTTTCTTTCGCAAATCCGATAAGGACTGTGCGAAGTCTTCTGCATGAAATTTCTCCTCCAGCAAGGGGTTTTCCAGAGGAAGCTTCAACAGTGTCTGCATATGACCGCCCTTTACAGTCCCCGAGAAGCTGCGATACCATCTTTCTGCCACCAGCAGATCACCACCGCTGTTTCCCCGCAAATCCAGAATCGCTGCTTTGCTGTCTTTGAATTTCTCTGCCGTTTTTAAAAATGCATCCGCCTTCTCCTGTTCACGTTTTGCATAAAACATCCGTGCCGTATGAACATAGGGAACACCCTGAATCTCCTTTTCAAGAATGGCTTTATCCGAAGGATGTGCTGCAAGAGGCAGCACCTTCTGCCGCTGTGCCGTTTCCTTGGCAAAATGCAGGGTAACTTCTGTTTTCTGCTCGTTTGTTTTTTGATAATATACATAGCGTCCCGCATGCAGAGCATCCTCCTTCAGGACAGTCTCCAGCTTTGTTTCTTCATCTATTGCCGTTACCCTTTTATCTTTGAAATAAAATCCGTCTTTTCTCTTTTCAAACGTATCCTGCATCGTAAAGGTTACCATGGGACGTTTCAGCGGCGTCTGGTCAATCAGAAAGTGCTGATCCTCAAGAAAGCGCAGATGTGTTCGAATACAGGAGCGATAGGCCGTATAATCCAGCTCCCGAATTCTCTCGATATCCTGCAGGACTGCCTCCTCTGCCTGCGCAAACGCATCACTCTGATTAAAATAGGCATAGCAGCCATACAGCTCCTTCAGCATTGCAAACAATGCCGTTGTATCCTCGCGCGCCTCTTTCTTCGTCAGTGTGCGGGAGGGTGAGGAGGCATGCTGATTTTCCAAAGCATAGTCCAGTGCCTTCCAGTACTTCTGCAGGCTGGATTTCTCTTTAGGCATTGCCGGCAGTTTGTAGGCTTCCGTTTTTCGAGTCTGATCGATCTGCTCTGCCAGCTGCTCCGTCTTCCAGGGTATTTTCACTTCATCCTGTTTCTTCCTGCACCCCTGCAGCGGAAGAGAAAGCAGAACCACCATAATGATTCTGCCTGCTGTTTTATTCTTTATCAATGACATAATTATCCTTGCCCTGATGTTTAACATCATATAACGCGATATCCGCACGCTGATACAGACTGACAAAATCATCACCGGTGCGACTCAGCGATACCCCGATGCTGATGGTGGGAATCGGCAGTTTGGTGGTTTCTCTTTTATAACGCAGATTCTCTGTCAGAAGCTGACACTTCTCCTTCACCTGGTCTCTGCCACTGATATGCTTCATAAAGACGACAAACTCATCTCCGCCAAGCCGTCCTACAATTGCGGAATCACGGAAGACCTCCTGCAAGGCGATTGCTGTCTGAATCAGCACCTGATCCCCCATATAATGGCCGTGTACATCATTTACCTCCTTGAAATCATCCAAGTCCATAATGTACAGCGCATGCGGTGTACTCTTTGCATTCAGTACCTCCTGAATCTGCTTCTTCACAGATGCTGCATTCAGAATATCCGTCAGAGAATCCAGCATGCTTATTTTACGCAGCTGCTCCTTTTCCATCTTTTCAGCATGGATGTTCTGGACACGTCCGATTGCGGAAACAGCCTGTGCCCCATCATAAATCACCTTGATATATATATGATACCATAAGGAAGACCCGTGAAATATCAGATTTACGTCCGCATCCGTATCCACCTTCTTCATCAGCTGTTCATAAAGCGGATTGTTCCCCTTACCATCCACAACCAGAATCTCGGATTGATAGGAAGAAAAATGCTCAATCACTTCAGGTACCTTGAAAATCTCCACAGCCTCACTGGTAAGACGCAGCATATCACTCCTGTAATCATACTCAAAAATTACTTCCTTCATAATTTCCGAGAGATAGCGGTAACGCGTATTCTCCAGCTCAATCTGTTTTTTCATTTTCATTTGATTACGATAGTACACATATCCAAGCATTAACAGAACCGAGGCAGCTGCCACGATCAGCATCATGAATTTCAGCGGATTTTCCTGAATATATGTCATGAAGGTAAACGGCTTTTGCTGCTGTGCATTTTCATAGATGTAGCTTTCCAGCTCACTGGTATCAATGGTACGGATACCCTTATTCAAAATTGTCGCAAGTGTGTTCTCACTGCTGTTGATAATACCCATGCTGTATTTCATCGAGGAGGAATTCGCCTGAGGATAAATAATGTAATGCGTGAAATCATCCCGGTACTGATAGAAGGATGCAGCATAGCTGTCCGTATACGTGTAATCACATATGCCCTCATCGACTGCACGCAGTGCTTCCTCGATGGAATCATAATAGACTGCATTTTTTGTATTCTCATACTTTTCTGTCACATTCCCCTTGTAGATTGCGGCCTTTTTCTCTTTCAATGTCGTTACATCGACATCATTCCCTGCGACAAGCACCCGCTCCGTTTCCAGATATGGTGTACTCAGCAGCAGGGTACTGTGACTCATCAGATCGTAATCATACTGTATGTTCAATACGATATCTGCTTCTTTATCTGCAATTTTCTTTGCAAAATCATCATAGCTGTCGGTATATATATATTCCAGCCTCCAGCCCGCCTTTTTGCTGATGCTTTTCAAAAGATCATTTGCCACACCTTGTATTTCCCGATTGCCGTTATAATATTGCAGCGGTCCGAACCCGTCCTGTACCAGCACCTTCAACGCAGGATGCTCGTTGATATAGGCTTTTTCCCTGCTGTTTAAGAGCAGCTGATTGCTTGATTTCGTGAAATATTTATTGTACAGCGTAGACTGCAGCGTCGGATTGACTTCACTTATGCTGACAATGGCCCGATTCAGTTCGGAGATCAATGCGCTGTTGCCTTTTGTGGTCGCAAAATAAAATGGTGTTGGAGAAAATTTTGCAATGGAACGAAAATTATCATCAATGGAAAGATCGACGGTTATCAGAGCATCGGCTTTTCCAGACTCAACGGCCTTTTGCTGTTCCTTCGCATTTTCACACCATATCGTCTTGTATTTCATACCATTCAATTCCGCAAACTGCTCAAATGCTATATTACGATTTTCCGCATCCTTATCCAGCGCAATGCGAAAGTCTTTACTTTCTGTCAGATTATACTCATCAAAGCGCTCATCGTTTGAAAGCACTGCGATAACGCTGTATGCATTTCCATAGTTCTCTGTCGGATAATCGTATAGCTTGGAGAGTCCCTCATTGTAGCTCATGGCTCCAAGTAAATCCAAATCCCCTTTTTTCAGCATATCCAGCATGGTTGTCAGCTGCTCATTCAGATCCCCTTCTATTTCAACGAACTCATATGTCCATCCTGTGTATTGTGAGATTTCCTTCAGATAATCATAGGTGTAGCCTGTATAGGTGCCATCATCATTTTTTACTGTCAGGCCTGGCTGCGTAGGAAAGCCTACTCGTATGACACGCTTGTTTTCCTCTGCCTGCACTGATGGTACTGCCGATAGCAGAAACAGAAACATTACAACAATGCATGCCAGTATTCCCTTTTGCTTCATAATCTCACCTCGATGTCCATATATCTTATATTATACAGTATATAGAAGAAGAAAAGTAAATTTTTTCAAAGAAAAAGGCGCATTATACACCTTTTTGTCTGTTTTTGATTTTTTTTGTATCGGTTAATGCATAAACTTCATCCGCAAGGGATGCAACCACGGGTGAATGTGTGACAAGGATGATACATTTCTGTTCCTCATACGCAAGACCTTTAAAGATTTCCATGATTTCATCCTGCGTATCCTCATCCAGATTTCCGGTAGGCTCATCCGCCAGAAGAATTGCGGGATCATACGATACTGCACGGGCGATGGCTACACGCTGCTGCTGCCCGCCGGAAAGCTTTAAAATACGGCGTTGGGATTCTTCCTTACTGAGCCCCACCTTTTCCAGCAGTTCCATTGCATATGCACGGTTGTTTTCTTTTTTTACTCCGGCGATGTCCATGGACAGCATCACATTTTCAACGGCAGTCAGATGCATCAGCAGATTAAAGCTTTGAAAAATCACACCTGCATACTGACTTCTGTATAGATACTGATCCACCTCGCTGACATCCAATCCATTGTACAGAATCTTTCCTTCCGTTGGCTTTGTCAGCTGTGAAAGCAGAGACAGCAAAGTGGTCTTACCTGCTCCGGAGCGACCGGTAATCGCGTAGATTCTGCCGCCTTCAAAGCGATAATTCACATGGCGCAGCACCAATTCCTTACCATTATAGCTGTAGCCGACATTCTGTAATTCCAGCTGCATGTTGCTTCCTCCTATTCTCTGTTCGATAATATATTCAGCGGTTCATAACGCAGAATACGCAGTACCGCCAGGGCGGCGGATAATAGCGTCAGCAATATGGCAATACAGCCCAGCTCCAGCAGGACCTTTCCATTGGCGGCACTGCTGATTTCCTGTATATAGGATACAGTTTCTTTCTCCATTCCCTTGCTCCTGCCGCCAAACTCTATCTGCGGACCGCCTTCCTTTGGAAAATCGGTTTCCTGCGTGGCAGATGTCTGTACAGTCTGTGTCTGCAGCAGTGTGTTGGTCAGCGGTACACTTGCGGCAGCACCGATTCCACAGCCCAGCATAATCGCCATAAGTGTTACTATGAAGATTTCACAGATGAACTGCAAAGCAATCCTGCGCTTGTTCATACCGATGGCCGCCAACACCCCGATTTCATATTTCCGTTCCCGGATGTGATAGATATTGAGCACCACTAGAATGACACCGCCGACCAGCAATACAACCGCCAGAAAATATCCGGCATACGTACTCAGATTTTCCAGCGGGGCAAGGCTTTGTTCATAAGCAGCCACATCCTCAGAGGAAACGGCATACATATCACTCAGCCCAAGCTTTCGGGCCTGTGCTTCAAATTTATCATATGCCTCAACATTTTCAAACACATACGTGCCACGGGTCTGGGCATGCAGGGCAGTATCCGTATCAGCGGTACTCTTTTCAACCATCGCATGCAAAGCCTCATAGGACATATAAATCTGATTGGCAGGATCCATCATATTCATCCCCATAAAGGAATCAGCGGTTTTTGTAGAGGTATAGATACCGACAACCCTGACCTTGTACGTTTCCTTCTCAGCAGCGGGATTGGTAAAGGTAATCGTATCCCCGATGGACAGGTTATTCAGTGTGGCAAGCTCCTGATGGATGATACACGTAAGCGCATCATCACCTTCCGTAAAACGGACTCCCTCACTCAGCTGGGCACTGCCATCCGCAAAGGCCGTCATCGCCGCATAGCTGCTATAGCCGGTTATGGTGAAATCCCCCTGATGTTGCATACCGCCAATGCCCTTCCCCTGTTGGGGAAATCCACGTTCCTGGGATGTGTCTGCCGTGGCTGTATCAGTAGTATCAGAGGAGGTGGAAACCGCTTCTATCGAGGATGCGTTCAGGGAAACACTTTCCGTATAATAGAAATCATGGACTGATTTTGCCTGTGCATAGGTTTTTAATTCCTCCAAAGACAGCTCTTTCATCGAAGACATCCAATCCTTCATACTGCCGCTATCCGGCTGCTATGTTTCCTCTGCATTCTTACGCATATCCTCCATCATGGACTGGCGGTCCACACGGATGGTTGCGGTGATGTTCAAATCGGATAAGCCGCTTTCACGCTCCCTGTCCGCAGCCTCGCGAATCGACAATGCAAGGCAGGCTGACAGACCTATCACAAAGGCGATACAGCCGATCAGTATATTTCTGCCCTTTGCTCTGGTTATATTCCGCAATGCATTCTTTAAAATGTACATGAGTATTCTCCTTTCACGGTTACAGTATACAGGCGGCATGTGATAACTCTGTGAACAGGCTATGAAGAGCAAAAGAAAACACCCTCTCAGGTGTTTTAGTAAGCAAATCAACTGATTTTATTCAATCGGCCGCTGATAGAATTTCCCCTCAACACTTTCCGTCTTTGTCACATTGACAAAGCTGGTCTGATCAATTTCACGGATTCGGGTGACAAGCCCCTTGACATTCTGAGAATCCACAACTGTGTACAGCATGGTTCTCGGCCGCCCGTAATAGGTACCGATCCCCTCCAGCCGCGTTACGCCGTGATGTGTGGAATTCTGAATTTCCTCAATCACGATATCCGGATTGCTGGTGACGATGAACAGCGTCATCCGCTTGTAACGGGTATGCACAAAATTGATAACCTGTGTGGAGCAGAACTGAAAGATTATGGAATACAGCGCAGCATTCCATCCGAACAGATATCCGGCAGCCACAAGCATTACGGCATTCATAGCCAGGATATAATTCCAGGCTGGCTGATTGGTCCTTTGTGAAATCCACATGGCGATGAAATCCGTTCCGCCGCTGCTGGCATTCCCGCGTAAGGCGATGCCCAAAGCGACACCCTGTAAAATTCCACCGAATATGGTAATCAGCAGAATATCCTCCGTGATATTGGTAACCGGCAGGATTTCAACAAACACACCGGTTAAAACAATCATCACACAGGAATACAGTGTGAATTTCTTTCCTACTGTTTTGTAGCCGATGTAGGCCGGTATGGCATTCAATGCAAAGTTGACGGCAGAATACGGAACCTGCAGGTTCATATATTTTTCCGCGCATCGCTGAATGAATACCGTCAGTCCGGTAAAGCCGCCCGGAAACAAGCCCCCGGCATTGATAAAGGTATTGATATTGATGGCGCAGAGAAGTGATCCGATAATCACACAGCCTACCGTAATCAGATCTCTGACACTTGGTTTTAATCTCATTCTTCTACTCCCTTTTTCCTCTGGTCATGCATAATTATACTATCTTTTTTTCTACATGCAACCGTTTTACGGATGATACCTGTTTACTTTTTTCTATGTAAATTTTCATTCAGCCGTATCAGGTCTTACACGATTTCCCGCAAGCACTTACAGCTGTTTTTTAGCTGAACTGATACTATTGTGCTGTGAAAATTCATACAATGCATATGGAAGGAGAGTTGTTATGAAACAATTTTTAGCCGTAGCTGCCCTAAATGAGGCAGTCAAAAAGCACTGCGATACCCGCAGGGATGTCAAGATATATACCGAGGGCTTCAAAGCTGTACAGCATGAAGCAATGGAATTTTCTATTATGTGTGATGGTGAGCTGTATCAGCTTGAAAAATTACACGAGGAATTGCGACAGGCTGGTTTTCCTAATCCCTCCAGTATGGAGGAAGCCGTCTTGTATGCCTATCTGCTCTGGGGCGAAAAAGCGATGGAGCATATGGAGGGTGCTTATTCCTTTATTATACGGAAAGGTGATTCCCTCTTCTGTGCCAAGGATCCGCTCGGGCTTCGCCCAATCTATTATCTGATCAAGGACAACTGCATTTGGATCAGCTGCCGGATTCAGCCTCTGCTGGATGCTTCGGATACACCGGCCGTTCTGAATCATGAGGGACTTTTGGAGCTGTTTGCCTTTGGCCCCAGCATCAGTGAAAATCAGACGCTGTATAAGGATGTCCATGCATTGCCGATGGGCTCCCTGCTTCGTATATCCGCCGGTAAGCTGGAGATAAAAACATATTATAAGCTTTCCGCACATCCGCATACGGATACCTTACAGGAAACCATCACGAAGGTACACGATTTGATGAGTGCCTCTATCCACGCACAGGCGTCTGGTGCACAGGCAAGCTTTCTCTCAGGCGGACTGGATTCCAGCCTGATAACGAGCGTTGCCGCAAAAAAGAATCCGCAATGGCGTACCTATTCTCTGGATTATGAAGGGAATAAAGAAAATTTCAAGGGGAATATGTATCAGGTTTCTCTGGATGCTTCCTTTATTCAGGATATGTGTGAGTTCTGTCAATGTGAGCATACACCGCTTATGCTGTCACAGCAAGAGCTCTGTGATCTGCTGGAGGATGCTATGCTGGCAAGAGAGGCACCGGGTATGGCAGATGTGGATTCCAGCTTGCTGTGGCTGTGCCGTAAGGTTGCTGAAAAGGAACAGATCATTTTAAGCGGCGAGTGCTCGGACGAGATTTTTGGCGGCTATCCGTGGTTTTACCGGGACGAGTTAAAGGATTTGGATACCTTTCCATGGCTGCGCTCCACAAAAGAGAGAATCTCTTTGCTTCATCCGGATTTGCAGAGTCTTCCGTATGAGGACTATATCGCAAAGCGTTATGCGGAAAGCATACAGGATATTGAATATCTGGATACCGACAGTGAGGAGGACCGCCGTGCGCGTATTCACACCGTGCTGTGTCTGCACTGGTTTATGCAGACGCTGGTTACCCGTCAGGTATGCATGGGAGATGCAGCGCATTTGAATATCCGTGCCCCGTTTGCCAATGTGAAGCTGCTGGAATACGTATATAACATCCCATGGGAGATGAAGTTTCTGAAGCAGGAGGAAAAAGGCATTCTGCGAAAGGCATTTGAACATGAGCTGCCTGAAAGTGTTGCCCATCGGAAAAAGAACCCGTTTCCAAAGACACACAATCCCCGATACGCCGAGCTGGTCAGCAAACGTCTGCAGGAGCGTTATGAGGATCCGACAAGCCCGCTGCATGAGTTGTTTGATGATGTAAAATTAAAAGAGCTGATTGATACAAAGGGGGAAAGCTTTCAGCTGCCATGGTACGGTCAGCTTATGAGCGGACCACAGCTGCTTGCCTATCTGTATCAGATTGACCGATGGATCGTTACCAAGCATATCTCGATTGAAAAATAGTATAAGAAAAGCGGCAGAGCATCTCATTCTGCCGCTTCTTCCGTTTCCACCCCTGCCTCCTTCATGACCTTCTGCAGCTCCACAAGCTGACTGGTGCGCAGCATGTCCCGAATCTGCCGCAATTCCTTCAGACAGCTTCTCAGTAAATCAACAATGGAAGCAAGCAGAAACAAGGCACCGATAACAGCGCAGTAAGCAAGTATATCCATCCTCATCCTCCCTTTCAGACTCACAACGATTGAATAAAAAGACGCGATCTCCTATAGCGATTTGTGTATTGTCAGAATATCCTGCAATGTCTTTCTGTCAGTCTTTCGTCTCTGTTGACTGCCGTAGCCCACAGCAATAACGAGCCGGATTCTTTTTTTATCCGGTATCTGCAGCAGCTCTTTGATTTTCTTTTCGTGAAAATATCCAATCATGCATGTATCCAAACCAAGCTCAGCAGCCTGCAGGCACAGATATGCACACGCAATACCGATATCCACCTGATGAAATTCCTGATTCTTCATGCGATTCACGATTCGCTCAGAAACCACCGGCTTTTGTTCTTCAACAACGATAAAAGCTGCATGCTTTGTAAAGGGCTGTGTCAGGGCTACCATGGCCGGGTCTTGGATGATGTGAAATTTCCAAGGCTGCGAGTTGCATGCGGATGGTGCCAGCCCCGCGGTTTCCACACATGTTTTCAGCAGCGCTGAATCAATCGCACGCTCTGTAAAGCTGCGGCAGCTGTATCTTGCGGTAATCGCTTCCTGTAGTTCCATAAAGTGTCTCCTATTTCCAATCGAATGGATGAATTTCTCTGTAATTGCGAAAGAAACAGGCTATGATTGATTCATATATGTATATCGTTATTCCTGTATTCTAACTCTTCAGATTTAGCATATAGTGGAATTCAACATTTGTCAATATATAGTTTACATCAATGATACTACCAAAAGGTGTCACTGCCGTGCCCTCTTGCGATTCCAGATTTCCTGTTAAGCTATTTCTTTACAGAATCGATCTGTCATTCTTTTTTCATACCGTTTTGAGAACGCGGATTATGCTGCGCTATCCTTCTTTTTATCCAGCTGCACCTCCTGAATCTCTTCAAAGCGCTTCACGATCTTTCCAGCTGTAATCTGCAGCTGCCGCATATCCTGATAGGTTCGCTCAAAATCACTGCCGACTGTCTGATAACGCTTATGAAACCGCTCAAACTCGACCTGCAGATGCTTCAGCTCCTGCTGAATCTGTTCCACGTGCTCATTGCGTTGTACACCCAGATAGATCGCACGTATTGCGGTCAGATATGCCATCAGTGTCGTCGGTGAGACCATATACACCTTTTCTTCATAAGAGTAACGCACGACCTCATCACAGCTCGCATAAATATAGGAAAACACTGCTTCGGCAGGCAGAAACATGCAGGCAAATTCCGCTGTTTCCTGCGGCAGTATATATTTGGAAGCGATGGCGCGGATATGCCTTTTCACATCCTGTACAAACTGAGCATGTGCTCTGGCCTTTTCCTGCGCCGTATCCGCTGACATCAGACGGTTATAATTTTCCAGCGGAAATTTGGAATCAATACAAATCATACGCAGCGGTTCACTGGCGAACAGAACAGCATCCGCAATCGTTCCGTTGCTCAGCTTATACTGCTTCTGATAACGATGCTCATCCGTCCCCATCGCCGTTTCCAAAAGACTGTACAATTCTATTTCACCAAAGATGCCTCTGGTCTTTTTATCATTTAACACATTCTGCAGCTGCAGGATGGATGCAGAGACCTCCCTGATGCTCTGCTGACTTTCATCCAGCCTTCCCATCTGCTGCAGCACCTTGCCGAAAACCTGTGTTGTCGTCTGATAGCCATGGTGCAGATTCTCATTCAGCGTAAGCTCCAGATGGCTCATCCGCTGTTCGACGTTTTCATGCAGAGACTGCAAATCGGTTTTCATCAGCTGGGAAATCTGCGTCTGCAGCATCATCAGCTGATTGTTGAATTGCTGCTGCATGGCTGCCATATCCTCTCGCTGTGCGTTCAGCTCCCGCAGCACTCGTTCACTGCCTGCTGATTTTGCCGGCCGCTGCTGCAGAAACAGAAAGATAAACAGCAGTACAACACACAGAATTAAAAATATCAACACGTAAAGTTCCATAATGATCTCTGCTACTCAAAACATGGACAAATATATCCATACCGAGATGTTGAAAGTTCTTGCGAACATTTCTTACTGCTTCACCGTATATGCTTTTGTACTGGATACATCCAGATACTACTCACAAGTTCTTGTATACTCCACAGTCGTAAATTCCCGACTAAAGCCATCGGTACATGCCTACAAGTCCCTGGTTATGCTACTTTGTAGGATATAGCATCTCTTAAATTAAGACTTGCATTATAATCTCTGTCTGCATGACAGCCACATTCACATACGTATTCTCTGTCAGAAAGATTTAAGTCCTTCTTGATACAACCACATTCATGACAAAGCTTACTGGATGCATACCATCTATCTACAATTCTTAATTCAATCCCTTATTCTCTGCATTTCGCTCTAATTCATAGAACTTCTGCGAAGCAACTGCTTTGGAAAGATGCCTGTTCTTCATCATGCCAGATATGTTCAAATCTTCAATCGTGATATAAGACGGCTTGGTCTTCACCATCTCATTAACACTTTTATTTATATAATCCGTACGGATATTCTCTATCCTATGATGAAGTCCTTGTACCTTTACTACTTGCTCACGGATATTTTATCGAGTAGCTTTTCCTCCTTCATTTTTATTGCGTTTCTTTAAGCTTTCGTATTTCCTCGAAAGGCAACGCTGTTCTCGTTTTAACTGTTTCTCTACTTTCTTTAATTTTGCAGTTTTATTGATGTTCTTCTTTACAATACCCTTCTGATAACGGCAAAGTCCTTGACACCAAGGTCAATTCCTAATCCGATATCTTTTAACTGTGGACTTACCTGTTCCGGTTGTTCAACGAAAACTGACACATACTATCGTCCATCCTTACATGAATTAGCACCGCTCTTAATAATGTAAATACTAGAGTCCGTAGGGATATATCCCTTTTCTTTTCATCTTACCCATCCAAGCATCGGTATTTTCATACGATGTCTTTCGCATGGTATGGTTACTTTAGAATCTGTTTTCACAAACTACATCTTACCATCCGATTTGCCTTTTTTCTTGAATTTGGAAACCCGGATTGTCCTTTGAAGAAACTCCTGAATTCCCTTTCTAGTTCATAATACTTTGCTTTACAGATTTTGAACTGACTTCTTTTATCCATACATACTCAGGATTTTCTTTTAAATAGATGTTGTTTAACCATTTTGAGAAGTCCATGCCGGATATGAATTTCTTCTCTTTTTCATAAACTTCTTTATTATGAGCCAGATAAAAGTTATATACAAAGCGGCAAGTACCAATCGTTTTATTGATTTTCTGTATTTGTTCCAGAGTTGGGTCGATTTCCGTTTTGTAACTCTTCAGCAATTTCCTTGTCCTCCTTTATCTGTTTCTTGTATTACCTTAATCCATATAAGATAAATATGATACCCTGCACCAATTCTTCATTTGGCGAAAGAGAATCATTATTTACAACAATGATTCTAGTATTGAATTTTTGGCAGAGCTTTTCAAACCAATCACAGCCAAAGCGTATAAATCTGTCTTTACTGGAAATGACGATGATCTGGATTTTATTCTCCATAACTTCATCTAGTAAAAAGTTCCATTTTTTACGTTCATAGTTTCATTCGCTTCCATAATCCTCAATACACTGGTTGACAATACTTCCTTTTGCGTTGCAAAACTGCCTTAAAAAATCAATCTGGTTTTTTAAATCGTCTTTCTGGTTTCTTGTAGACACTCTCGCATTTATAACAATATCTCTTATATCATTGTATGTATTTCTTTAAATTGTAAATATTGGTCATGAATGTAAGATTTGTTGGAGTGCGATTAGCCTTTCATATCCCCTCCCTATCCCAGCGTTGTAATGTTTTAACAGAAACACCTAATAATTCTGCAAAATCTTTTGGTTTATAATTTGCGGTATTTGATTTGTTCATAATAAGACACCTTTCTCACAAACACATTTTCTATGTTTTATAATTTTATAATCTCTCCTTGCGGATATCATTATACCATATATATACCTCAGGAATTCAGAAAAGACAAATAGCGTTCACACAGACGCATGCTTCTGCGAATACAGCGGATATCGACTGATAAAGACAATTTACTTTCATCATGAAACTGTACCACACAGCCCTTTTCCAGACGGTGCACCTCATCTACTGCGCGGTAATTGATCCAGATACAATCGGGATTGCGCATTGCTTTTGTCGGAAATAATACATCCCGGTAAATCTCCGATAACAGAATCGGCACCTTCTGATGAATATCCAGATTGCGTGCAGCTGCTGCTCTTCTCCCCTCAAAGGTGGAGCCATGACGCATACACAGTCTTTGTAATATGACAAGTACAGGCTCCTGCAGTCGTGCCTGCTGCTGATTCTCCTGCACCATTAAGCAGCTTCTCTCATCAATTCTTTGCAAATAATAAACCATTTCCCCGCCTCCCAAAAAGCATTCACCTAATCGTTATATCACAGAAATCGGAAAATGCACAAAAAGTAATCAAATACGAGAGAATTTCCTGCATAAAAAAAGGAACAGATTTACTCCGTTCCCATATGACCTCTTCTAGCAGCAGCCTCCGTCGCATCCGCCGCCACAGCCTGAGCATCCGCTTTCCTGCGCTGCCATCTGCTGTTCATAAACCAGGGTATCAATCACAATGCATTCGATTTCTACCTTAACATCTTTTGGCAGACGTGCTACCTGCACACAGCTTCTTGCCGGATATGGTTCCTCCAGATAGCTGCCGTATACCTCGTTCAGCTTATCAAAGTCATTCAGATCGCTGACAAAGATCGTCGTCTTAACGATGTGCTTGTAATCAAGCCCCATGTCCGCAAGAACAGCCTTGATGTTCTTCATGACCTGGTGAGTCTGCTCTTCGATTGTCGTTCCTTCTACCTCTCCTGTTTCCGGGTTTAAGGGAATCTGCCCGCTCAGGTAAACAAAGTCTCCCAGCTTCACTGCCGGAGAATAAGGCCCCAGCGCCTTTGGTGCGTTTGCAGGCTTTACTGCTTTCAAAAATACGTTCATAGTATTCCTCCTAGTCTAAATCGTCATCCATTTGTGACAAGATCTGCATTTCGATTCTGGCTGCCATACCATCCTTGGTATCCAGAACCTTGATTTCAAAGTTTTCAAATTCTATTTCACGGCCTTTGCGGACCTTGCGATGGTTATTCAGTTCAAAGATCCAGGCGGCGAAGGTTCTCGCCTTTGTTTTCGGCGCATCCTGATCTTCTACATATGTATCGAAGAAATCAACGAGCGACACATTCCCGTCAATCGTAAAGGTATGGTGTCCGATTTCCACGACGTGATTGGGAAGAGGATCATATTCATCATAGATCTCTCCTACCAGCTCTTCCAATACATCCTCCAGCGTGACAATTCCGACAAAAACATGGGAAGTCAAAGATTCCTCGACAATCGCCATATGCTCCCTCGATTTCTGAATATCCTCCAGAACCGCAGGCAGCTTCTTTCGCTGTGTAACGAATACCGGCTCCTGCATCATCTCAGAAATGACGATTTCCTTATCCTCCAGAAGAGCATCCAGTACATCGCGCACGCGCAGAATACCGACAACCTCGGTTGTCTGATAGGAAATCACCGGAAGCCGGGACAGCTTGTGATCATGAAGAACCTGCTTCATCTGCTCATAGGTGGCATTGTCATACAGAAAAACAACCTGATCCTTGGGTACCATGATATCGCGTACATTCTTATCATCGAACTCAATGACGCTTTCAATCAGCTCGCGCTCCTCCTGCTCCAGAACTCCCTCCTGTTCAATCGTTGAAACGATCTCCAGAAGCTCATCCTCCGTTGCCGTAACGTTTTCAATTTCCATTTTCTTTTCCCAGTGCGCTTCGATCGATTCCACAACAAAGGAAATCGGGCGAAACAGCAGCACCATGATGGAAAGCGGCTTTGCCATAAACAAAGCTACGGATTCCGCTTTTGCTTTCGCAACAATTTTCGGCGTAATTTCTCCAAATGTCAGAATCAGAACCGTCATGATTCCTGTGGCAACTGCCACACCGGCACTCCCGAACATCTGTGTAAACAGCTCTGTCGCAATGGAGGTTGCCAGAATATTCACCACGTTGTTTCCAATCAATATTGTTGTAATTGCAGCCGTAAAGTTTTTGGAAATGCTGTACGCTGTACGGGCACGCTTATCTCCGTTTTTCGCCATTTGCTTCAAACGTATCATATTCACAGAGGAATATGCCGTTTCTGTTGACGAAAACAGTGCACTGAAAGCTACCAGTATAAGTAAAACGATGAGAAGACATATTTGCGATCCATCCAAGAATTACCACTCCCTACCGTATGTCCGTTTAGAAAAAGATGGTTAAAGACTCTTCACCATAGACAATATTATAAACGAAAATCGGAAAATTTCAATGGAAACGACTATATTCTTCTTCAATCTTCACCGAACCCGTCACATTTTTCTTACAATGCCCTCATAATCCATATATACCGGTGCAGAAAGGTAGATTTTGTTGTTGGACCAGCGCAGAAGGCTTTTTCCGCCGCGGGATACGCCTACAGCTATTTTGTGCAGGAGATCGTCATGATATGCCTTGCGATAGATCGGAATCAGTGTTTCTGAGCCCTCCGGCGTACTGAAATGCATAGCATCCTGTATTTCGTAGGCTTCGGGCATGCGGTACGTATCATGCTCCCGGATTTCAAGAGTCACCAGATTGCGAAAGCATTTCATGCGGCATTCCCGCTCCTGCATCCGGATATTGCAGGTATCCTTCTCAAACTGCTTCATATACCAGAACCCCAGACAGCATACCGCCTCCAGACTGCACAAATTTGCAGGATTTGCATCCTCCACAATCTGAAAGCGGATATCCTCCCTTACAATACTCCCCGCAAAGCTTTGATGCTCCTGCTGCATCTGTTCACTGCACAGTGTAACATCCCGCATGTGCTCTCTTCGCACACTCACCAGCAGATAATTCCTGTCATTCATTTTTAATTTCCAGAATTTCACAGTATCCCTCCTATGTATAAATATGCGATTGGTGTTCACAATAATGTCAGGAGGTAAGAAAAAATGAAAAAAGAAAAAACAAGCAAAAAGACACGTTTCGTTGCAGCTCGTCGTAACAGTGATGGTACATTAAGCGAGTTCAAGGACAACAATGGAAAGACTTACGACTACGAACAGGCTTTAGAGGCTGTTGAACAGGGTATGATCGAAAACGCTCTTCCATTCACAGGACGTGACGGAGCTCGTCACATTCGTGGAATCAACGATGGAGACGAATCCACAAACCTGCGTAACCTGAAAGAGTTCTAAGAAACGCGTACAAAAGAAGAACATGTGCTGCCATCGGCAATCGCACATGTTCTTTTTTTATTTTCTGATATAAGCAGCAGTGGATGCGCATGGGCTGTCTGCCGTTTTCTTGCGCATATCACTTCGCTGATAAAATTCCTGTCATTATTTTCGAATACGGTAATAGACACATGTATGCAGATGGCCGCGATAGTCCACCTCTGCTGTTTTCTGTATCCGTTTCATACCGCACTTTTCCATAACGCGGCAGCTTGCAGTATTTTCCTGAAAGGCCCCTGCGCAGATTTCATGATAGCCTTTTTCAAACAGATCTGCTATTACTGCCTGTAACATCTCTGTGGCATAGCCGTGGTTATGATGTGCCGGATGGATCACATACCCCAGCTCAATGCAGCTTTTTTCTGCCTCCACAGTATTGACAAACCCGATGAGCTGATCACCAAGATAGATTCCACGCTCATAACGCGCTTCCTCATATGACCATTCCTTGAATTGATGAAACAGGCGCTCTGCCATGGATTCTGTTGCGAAATCCGGAATCATAAAGGTTTTCTTAATTTCTTCATTGCACAGCAGATTCACCATGCCGGTACAGTCTGCTTCCTGAAAGGGCTGTATGCTCAGCCGTTTTGTCTTTATCATAAGCTGCCTCCAGTTTCTTGTTCTTCCAATTCTTCTACCCGTATCTGCAATGCCAGATAATAGGATTTCAGCTGCCTGCGTGTATAATAGAATAGAAAGCATAATAGCAACCCGCCAAGAACACACAAAATTCCGCCGATGCAGCGGATATAGACGACTGCCTGTGCCAGCGATGTGCTGGAAAGTCCCTGCCAGGTACAGAAAAAGATACCACCTGCCGCAAGAAGTGCGGCACTCAGCACAACGGTCGTACTCCGCTTTTTCTCTACAGCCGGGAAGACGAGCAGAAACAGCAGTGCCGTTACCACCTCAAATGGACGCAGCTCCTTCAGCAGAACTGTGATCACCTTTGTAAAAGAAAAGGATGCAAGGGAAATCGTATCCAGAATAATACGGGATACAAAGGTCTGTGAAATCAGCGGCTCCTTCAGCAACGCGAATACTGAGGGATAATCAGATAGCTGCAGCAGGCGAAGGCCGAGAAACAGATAGGGCAGCACGAGCAGTATGCATGCGGATAAGGCAATTAAATACAATAAATGCCGGCGCTTTGCCCGTGTATCGACGAATTGATCGAGCCATTCAATCATGTTGTCAGCCAATCCTCTCCCTTAATAACCTCAACACCGGAAAGACCCGGATAATCCAGCTGCCGCAAAGCCTCATAGAGGATGATTGCCGCGCAGTTGCTGAGGTTTAAGGAACGCGCATTGGCCACCATGGGAAGGCGCATACAGTGCTCCAGCTGCCGGGAAAGAATCGTCTTGGGAATTCCTGTACTCTCTTTGCCCAGAATAAAATAGATATCGCCCTCACATTTGGTAAAGTCAAACTGCGAAGGTGCTTTTTTGCCGTATCGCGTCATATAATAATAATTATCACTGGGATTTTGCTGAGTGAATTCCTCCCAGCTTTTATAGATTGTATACTCCAGCTCCTTCACATAATCCATACCTGCTCTTTTCAGATGCTGTTCATCCAGTGAAAAGCCCAGCGGCTGTATCAGATGCAGACGGGTGCCGGTTGCCATACAGGTCCGCATCATGTTACCGGTGTTCTGCGGGATTTCCGGTTCATATAGTACAAGGTGCAGCATATCAGTTCTCCTCTTCCATAAAGGCTACCAGCTTTGCCAGCGCACGCCCGCGATGGGAAACACGGTTTTTCTGTTCCTCACTCACATTTGCCAGTGTGGTTCCATAAGGCGGATAATAGAAAATCGGGTCATAGCCAAAGCCCTTTGCGCCCTCCATATGGTCTGCCACAATGCCCTCTACGACTCCGGTAAAGACATGCTCACTGCCATCTGCCCGCACATAGGCGATCGCACAGATAAACTGACAGCCCTTATCCTCGGCATGCCTGCATTGATCGATCAGATATTGATTTTTCACATCATAGGAGGTATCCCTGCCCATAAAGCGTGCGGAATAGATTCCCGGTGCGCCATCCAGCGCATTGACGGCAAGACCGCTGTCATCCGCAATCACCTCGATTCCCAGACGCTCATGAATTGCCTTTGCCTTAATCAGGGCATTTTCTTCAAAGGTTGTCCCTGTTTCTTCAATCTCGATATCCTCCTTTAGATCGAGCAATGTCTTCACGGTATATCCAAGTGGCCTGAGCATTTCTTCAAATTCCTGCGCCTTATGCGCATTGGCGCTTGCAAGCATGATTTCTTTCATCGTGTCATCTCCTTGATTTCTGTCATTTTCTCATTGATAAACCACTGTCTCGGATATTGCTGGTGACGATTGTACAGCACCAGCTGATAGCCTGCTTCCCCGCAATAGCCGATATCCGCCACACCATAGCGAAACAGCGTATCCTGATTGGCAATCCCCTGCTTCAGGGCAAAGGAAAGCAGCTCCTTTTTTTTCTCCAGTGTTACCCATGGCCGTGTGAAGCGATGCGGCTTCTGTTTAAAATTACGGTAATACTGCATCAGCAGGATGGCATCCACCAGACGTTCATCCTGTGTATTCAGTAACGGATAAAAGCAGCGAAACAGCTCATAGGGCTGATAGGGACGCGGCAGCTTTTCATACTCCTGTCCCAGATCCATAAACAATGCAAATGCACTCTCATACCAGTGCAGCTTCAGGATTGCGGTAATCACACTGCGACAGGCTGCGCTGTTCCAGAATTTTTCAACCGCCTCTGCACACGCATGAATCCGCTGCATCTCCTCTTCCTTCAGCCACGCACTGGCCCGGACATCATAGGGGGCATTTTCCTGAAACACGAAGTGATAGCTTTCCCGCTGACTTCGCAGCTTGGTTCCCTTCAGCAGCTTGAGAATACCAAGCTGCAGCTCACTGGCCTGCAGGGAAAACAGAGTATCAAAGGAGACCTGAAACAAATTCAGATCCTCATAGGGCAGACCGGCAATCAAATCCACATGCATGACAGCACCGCTTGCCTTCAGTCGCTGAATGACCTCTATGAGACGTTCGTTATTCTGGGTGCGTCCAACCGCGTGCAGCGTCCTGGTGTGAAAGGACTGCACGCCGATTTCAAAGCGGAAGCGACCGGGAACAGCCTCCTCACAGAAAAACTGCAGCAGCTCCTCACTCAGTGTTTCCGCAACGATTTCAAATTGGAAAATCTGATGAGTGCAGTACTCATTCATATAGCGTGCAATCTGCAAAGCGCGCTTGGGATCTGCATTGAAGGTGCGATCCAGCAGCTTCACCTGCGTTACCCTGCTGTCCTTCAGCTTGTGCAGTATCCTCATGATATACTCCATGGAAAACATGCGGACAGCTCGATCGGCGGAGGACAGACAGTAGGTGCAGCCGTATGGACAGCCTCTGCTTGTCTCCAGATAAAAATACTGCCTGTCCATCCCCGCCTCATCCATTTCCATGAAATACGGTGTTTCAAAGCGCTCCAGCCATGCAAGGTCAGTTTTGCGATATTCCGTATTGGGATACTGCTTTGTGTAAATACCTGAAACCGGATACGCTTTTGCTTCCTCCAGCATGGTGATGTATTCCCATACACTCTGTTCCCCTTCTCCGATACTGATGGCATTCACACCCTCATCAAGCAGATCATAGGACTCGTAGCTGACCTCCGGACCGCCAACCAGTATATGCAGAGCGCTGTTTTGCTGCTTCAGCAAAAGAATGACCCTTCGGATTAGCTGAATATTCCATATATAGCAGCTGAAGCATACCACCTCCGGCTGTCCGGATAAAATATCCTGTGCGATCCACTCCTCCTGCTCTTTTATCGTATATTCCCTTATCGTGACGCATTCCTTATGCGGAGCTGTCGTATACAGCCAGCGCAAAGCAAGATTCTTATGTATATATTTAGCATTGCATGTCGTCAGCAGAACTTTTTTCACTTCTTCACCTTCTCGCTATTTATTCTAACAAATTTTACTTAAATATGCTATGATTAAACAGGTGATATGAATGAAAGCAATGGATTTTCTGGATACGCTGTTTTTCGATCCGGATATTACGATACGTGATATGCATAAAGGGCTGACCAATCAGAACTTCCTTCTGGAAATGAATCAGGAAACATATGTCCTGCGCATTCCCCGCGCAGACAGCGAGCATATTGTGAACCGGCATCACGAAACGATGGCTCTGGAGGCTGTACGAGATGCGGATATCGATGTGGAAACGATTTATTATGATGAAGCAAGCGGCTATAAGGTTACACGGTATCTGCCGGATGCCAGAACCTACAGGGAATGCGAAGACCCCTGCAAGCTGGAGCGGACAGCTGCCCTTATGAAACGGTTCCATTCGCTGCAGAAGCGTGTGGATGCCGATTTTGAACCGATTCGTCGACTGCAGGGCTATCGCAACCGCCTCCGACAGCCGCTGTATGATCTGACCCCGTATGAGGATGCCATACAGGCAGTTTATCATTTAAACAATCCCCGCATCCTCTGTCATAACGACTGGGTGGATGGGAATATCCTGTTCACAAAGGATAAGACCTATCTGATTGATTATGAATATGCAGCTAACAACGATCCGCTGTTTGATGTGATGTCCTTTCTGAGTGAGAACCAGATAGAGGATCCGGCCCTGCGGGAGCGCTTCTATGCCGTGTATTTCGACGAAATGAATGCTACCGTGCGCAGGCAGCTTGATATCTGGGAGAATTTCCAGAATCTGTTGTGGTGCTGCTGGGCGATGATGATGTGGGAAAGCCGCCATGAGAGCGTATACCGCGCAATCGCCCGTGATAAATACGAGGCCTTAAAAAGAAAAAATCCGAACACCTGATACCGTTGTGCCAAAGCTTCTCAACGTATGCTGTGATATGTTGTTTCGCATACGTTGAAGCTGACTGACGCTGCCGCAGGTGAGCGGATTTTTTTTATGCTGCATCCTTTTTCCGGAAGATCCAGCGTGTTGCAACATACAGGAGTCCGCAGGATATTCCCAACGTCAGAATACCATTCAGATAGGTATAGGACGTATAGCCGCTGAGAATGTCCACGGGATTGAAATAGGTGAACGGAAGCCATGCATACCATGTCTCGGTATTGGCCGGCTGTGCAATTCCCATGCCAAGCAGCAGAATGGCAAGCGTCAGAACCAGTGATGTCATCTTGTTTCTGCAAATGGCATTAAACAGCATATTCAGCAGCATGCAGAAGAGGATGACAAGCAGCGCCATCAGGACACACCAGCCTGTGAACTGCCACATCGGCAAAAAATCAAATTTGGAATTCGGACTCTGAGTCTGATAAGGAATGGAAAAATACCGCGTAATTCCAAGCGTATATGTCATTGCATTATTTTCTTCTGTTTCCGCCAGGGTGTTCTCCATCTGTTCCAGAGAGGTCAATCCCTGCACATTGGACAACACCGGTGCCTGCATACGCTCATAGTGATCAAAGATGCCGAAGCACAGGGAAAGCAGCAGAAGCGGTATAAAGAATATGGCACACAGCGCCGCAAGATTGGTGCGTATTTTCTGGTGCAGATAACAAATGCGTTTGCGTGGCTGTGACAGCAGTGTTTTGATAACCCCGCTATCCCGGTCCTCATGAATGGAGTCAAAGCACAGAAGCGTGATCAATATAACCGGCAGTATCGGAAACAGGGAGCGCATGAACTGTACAATCAGCGTAGCGCTGTCCGTTGTGGAATAGGTCAAAGTGGCAATCCCCTGCTTTTCCAGCTGATCATAAAACCGGGCGGTGAACTGATAATACGGAAACATCTGAGTTTCATCATTGTCCATGTAGCTGTTCGCCCAATCCTCTGATATTTCACGATCGGAAAATTCCGGAAGCTTTCGTTCCTTGCGCAATGCCTCCAGCGTATCCTCCTTCGTTACATACTCACGATAATACAGATCGAAGTTCCGTGTAGCATACAGAGCGGAAACACGTCTTGCATGCAGCAGATTCACTTCGGCATAATTTTTATTCACAGCCCTCCAGTCCTTATTCTGGATGGCTGATTTTAAGCGCTCACTCTTCTGTGTCAGGGTTTTGAAATACGCGGCATTGTCATCCGTCATCAGCATGAACAGCTGATGCTTCACTTTGTTCTCCGCCTCCAGTGCATCAGCGTAGAGCGCTCTGTGCTCGGTTGCCGCCTTCTCATTCAAATCCACTGCGCTCAGCACACCGCACAGCAGGACACAGACCATGGCAATCCACAGCTTTCTCTTACGCAGCAGTTTTTTTATTTCCAGCATCATCGCATACCTCCTTCCAGGTCGGATCGGTTAATCACGTGTATGGTCCCGACAAATAAAAGCGGCAGCCACAGCGCACACATCATCATACACAGGGTACTGTTCGCTGCATATTCCTGTGCAGCAATTTCCAGCGGATGCAGATAGAAAAACGGAATCCAGGAAAACAGAAGGGACGAATTTCCAAAGATACGCATCATGAAATATATCACAAGCAAAAGGGAGCCGATACACAGCAGCGTATTGGACACCGTCTTCTGCCAAGATGCCAGCCATGCTGCCGCACACATATAGCACAAAACCACAAGCATGGAAAGCGGCACCGCTTTGATCATTAAGGATGACCAGGTACTCACCTCATACGAGCGAACGATGTATGGGTATTGCATGCTTCCCAGTCCATGCTGCAGAAGGGGCAGGATGGAAAACAGCAGCAGAGCAATCGTAAAGGAAAGCAGAATCACAAAGGATGCTGTCAGCAGTTTGGCAATCAGCAGAGTACCTCTGGAGATTGGCATACTGTATATGAGCTTATATGTCCCACTCTCAAAATCATGGCAAATCTGATCCGCCATCAATACGCCAACAACAAGCAGCAGCAACAGCATGGTATCCTGTTGAACTATCTGCATAAGAAAGTTTAACAGTGTCGGCTCATAGGGACTGGTATACGGCTTTATATCATGATTGAGAAAATACGCATAATAGGTATGATCACGGTGCAGCGTATCCTTTGTTATCCCCAGCTCCTTCACCATGTCCATGGATAAACCAAGCTCCTGCAGCTTCTGATAACCCAGTGCACGCTCCTTCGCATAGCGAACGGTATCATGCCAGTCAAAATATTCAGGAGATTGCTGCATACTGGTCCAGGAGGATGTCGCGTATTGGATATCACACCACAAATACGCCTCCTCCCGCTGCTTCGGGGCTTCCTCCTCTTTCGGTGTACGCTGCAGATTGAACAGCAGTGTCTGACATTGATTATCTGCGACAGGATTTTCATAATGCAGCTGCATGACCAGTGCATCCCCATATGCCCTTTCCTTCTTTAAAGCAATTGCATATACTGCCGCAAAGAAACATAGAAATGCGAGAACGGATACCAGAAACCGCTTTGCTTTCCAGCTTTTCCGTATTTCCGCATACAGCAGCGCCCTCATGCAGTCCCCCTGTCCTGCCGGTATACGCAGAATCGCCGCTTCATGAGCGGACACCACCTTCCAAATCCCGTTTTTCTATGATAAAGATATGCAGCAGGAAAAACACAAGGCTGCCGGCAATGCAGAGAATTGTACACGGAAGCAAGTCCAACGTGAAATCATGCGCAGCGATTTCCATCGGATATATGTAGAAGAACGGTATCCAGGAAAACAGCGGTATGGAATATCCGAATATACGGATGAGGAAGTAAATGAGGATCAGCAGGGAGCCGATACAAAGCATGGTGTTGGATATCGTTTTCTGCCAGGAGGCCAGCAGCGCGGCCACAGTCATATAAAAGAGAATTACAAGAAGGGAGAACGGCAGGATCCGCTGCAGCAGCCATGTCCATGATACGACATCATAGGTATGTACAATGTACGGATATGCACTGCTTCCCATTCCATAGGCCGACAGCGGCACAACGGAAAATACAGCGAGTGCAGTCGGAAGGGTTAACAGAATTACAGCTGCAGCGGCGGATACCTTTGCGATAATAAGCTTTTTTCTGGAAATCGGCTGACTGTATATAGTTTTATAGGTGCCGCTGTCATAGTCATGACAAATCTGATCTACCATTAACAGTGATACAACAACCATGAGCAGCAGCATCGTATCATGCTGAAACATCTGAAGGATGAAGTTTAAGAGATTGGGCTCATACGGTGTTGTGTATGGCGGTATATCCTGTGCTTCAAAATAACGGTAATACGCCCTGTCCGTTTCCAGGGTTTTCCTTGTGATTCCATAGCCCTTCAGCTCATCGTGGTAGTAACCGCGATCCATCAGCGCAAGAAGGGTTTCGGCATGCCCTATGGCATAGGCATTTGTATTATGCCAGTCGAAATATTCCGGTGCCTGTCGAAGATATGTCCAGCTGGATGCATTATCCGTTACATTGCACCAGCCGTATGCTTCCTCACGCTGACCCGGGTTTTCTTTCTCAACAGGCGTATTCTGCAAGGTGTACATCAAATCTCCACACCTTGTACTTACGATTGCATTCTGGTAGTGCAGCTGCATGATGAGATCATCCTCATATGCCTTCCCCTTTTGCAGACAGTTTACATACACAACCGAGAAAAAGCAGAGAAAGGCCGCAAAAGCCACGAGAACCCGTTTTCCCCTCCAGCTTTTCCTTAATTCTGCCAGAATGATTTTTTTCATGAACCATCACCATATACTTCCCGGTAAACAGACTCGATATCCACATTTTCCTTAACGATATCCATGATATCAATATGCAGACGCAGCAGCTCTTGCAGATAGGCATTCATCCCCTTTTCATTACGAAAATGCGCCTTTATCCCCTGATCAACCCGCTCAAGCTGTGCATCCTCCATATGAATCGCTGCGGCTTCCGCCAAATCCTTTTCCTGCATGTAAAAGGTATATATATATGCATTGTGTATGGCAGACGGCGTTTCCACGATTTCTCCCTGATTGATACAGATGATCCGGTCCGCAACTTTTTCTATTTCACCCAGCTGATGTGAGGATATAAGTATTGACACATCCTCATCATCCGCCAGCTGCCGCAGCTCCTGACGCAGCTCCATGATACCTCTGGGATCGAGTCCGTTTGTCGGCTCATCCAAAATCAGAAATTTCGGATGCCCCAGCAGTGCAATTCCAAGTCCCAGACGCTGCTTCATCCCCATGGAATACTGGCCTGCACGCTTATCAAGACTCTTATGCAGACGGGTGAAGGACGCAATTTCTTCTATCCGTTTCTGATCGACATGCTTCAGTCTTGCGAAATACTGCAGATTCTCATAGCCGCTCAGCGTCGGAAACAGCCCCGGTGCCTCAATCATCGCCGATACATACTGTAAAGCGAGCTCCCGCTCCTTTGCGAGATCATGCCCCTCGATGATGATCTGTCCGCTGGTTGGATATATCAATGACGCCATGCATTTCATCGTAGTTGATTTTCCTGCCCCGTTCGGTCCGATAAACCCTACGATCTCATGATCCTGAATCGAAAAGCTCACATTTTTCAAAACCTTATGCTTTCCGAAGGATTTGCACAGATTTCTCACTTCAGCCCTTATCATATGTTCACTCCCTAACTTTTATAAAGTCATTGTAAATGGTTACAATGGAAATTGCAATAGTATCTCTTTTTTTCAGAAAAAAAGCTGATATCTGAATATCAGCTAACGTACGCTTTCTCCTTCAAAAATCGAGAAGGCAGCCGTCTGTTCCTTAACAGCAGTTTTTTCAATCAATGCATTCATATGCGCTGCGATATCCCTGGCATATGCTGTATAATCATATGCGAGTGCATGAAGAGCAGGTGACATCACGCGGCAAATCTCATGTCCGCCAAAGCTGATTACCGATGCATTCTGCGGAATCGCGATATGATATTCCCTTGCGAATTTGGTTAGGGGAATCGCCATCTCATCACGTTCCAGTAAAAGAAGATCAATTTTCTCCGTAAAGATTTCTTTTATTTTCTCATAGATATCCGCATAGCTGCCAGTACAGAGAATCACCTTGAGATCGATGGGCTGCCGTTTTTCATAATAGCAGTTTCGGATTCCCTGCAGCCGCTGATCCGCGAGCATCTGATCAACCCCGAGATAACGGACAACCAGCTGCTGCTTTTTCAGCATATAGGCTCCCAGCACCTCTCCGGCCTGTACCTCATGCAAACAACAGCAGTTCAGCTGTTCTTTATCCTCGTTCAGGAACAGAACCGGAATCGAGGTCGTACGCATCTGCTTCTGAATAAACTCCGCACTGGAACAGCCTTCGATGATGATGCCGTTCACATTTTGTACAATATAGGAGGTAAGATATTTTTCCTCCAGCTCCTCCATTCCATCGGTCACACAGATTGAGAATGTGATGCCCTGCTCCTTCAGCACATCCTTCAATGCATGAATTATATTTCTTGTGCGGGGCAGCGCAATATCCTTAACCAGCACGCCGAGCCGGTAATTTTTCTGTTTTACCCTGCCTGTGTGCTTCCCTTTTTCACTCTTTGTCTCCGCCGTTTTGTCATTTGCTTTATCTGTTTTACTTCCTCTGGCAACATAACCGGTTTCTTCAATGGCAGCACGTATCTTCTCTGCTATTTCCTCCCGTACATTTTCCTGTTTGAGATAGCGGGATACGGTTGCTTTGGAAACACCGGCAAGTTCAGCAACGTCCGCAATGGTAGCTTTTTTCATACTTCGAACATCCTTTCCATGAGTCATATAGCTTTATTTTACCTTATTTTCTATAAATTGGAAACCCTTTTTTCAGTAGCAGCCTCCAGAAGCTGTTCCAGCACGTGGGCCACCCCATGCGCTGCATTGCTCAATGTCTGATAGCCGGCGGCTTCCTTTATGATATCTTCGGCATTTGCCATTGCAAAGCTGTAACGAAATTCCCGCATCATGGACAGATCATTCAGACTGTCACCGAATACCATCACCTCATCCGGATGCAGCCCCTGTTTTGCGCAGAGCTTTTTCAAAGCCAGACCCTTTTGCGCATCGCTTGCTGTTATTTCTATATTATCGGCCACAGAATTCGTTACCGATGTCTGTTTCATGCCGGAAAGCTGCATCCGCACTGATTGCAGCTGCTGTGCATCATCCCCAAAGGCTTCCAGCTTATAAATAATCGGCTCCTCCATCAGATATTGAAAGGGATCATCGATTTCTCTGTCATACCTTCCAAAGGAGGATGTTTCCATGAGCTCATGAATTTCTTTATCCCGCATCCCCTGCTTGCGCATATGCCGGATAAACATTGCTCTGCCCTGTTTCGGTGTACTGCTCACAATTCCCTCACCGGTATACATATGGTAGGGCAGCGTGCTTTCCTCCAGAATTCGCAATGCTGCCTCAGCGATTCCCGGCGTCAAGGGTGTATGAGACAGCCGTTTTCCATACGCATCCGTAATCAAGGCACCGTTCAGCAGCAGACAGTCACAGTGAATTCCTTCTTTTATGAACATGGGCGCAACACTTTGATAATTTCGTCCTGTCGCCACCATAAAGTTGATGCCTGCCTTATGAAGTCTTTGTATCGCCTGAATATTGCGCTGTGACAGCTGATGGTTTTCATCCAGCAGCGTGCCGTCCAGATCACATGCCACAAGTTTTATCATATAATACCCTCACTTTCACATACCTGTTTATTTTACCATGCATTTGACTTTCTTCACAATGAAAATCGTGCTAGAATAAAGAAAAGACAGGAGTTGATCGATATGCTGGAAACTGGCAGCAAGGCCATTGATTTTACATTACCGGATGAACATGGCAATCCGGTTGCTTTACATGACTTCAAGGGAAAGAAGGTCGTTTTGTATTTTTATCCAAAGGATAATACACCGGGATGCACCAAACAGGCATGTGCATTCAAGGCAGCCTACGAGGAGTTTAAACGGGAGGATATCGTCGTAATCGGAATCAGCAAGGATTCCAGTGCTTCCCATATAAAATTTAAAGAGAAGTATGAGCTTCCCTTCCTTCTGTTGTCGGATACAGAACTGAGCGTTATTCAGGCCTACGATGTCTGGAAGGAGAAAAAGCTGTACGGGAAGACCTATATGGGAGTAACACGTTCCACGTATGTCATCGATGAGGAGGGAGTTATCATCAAAACCTTTGAGAAGGCCAGTCCCGCCAATAACGCTGCCGATATTCTGCAGTATGTAAAGGATATCAGATAGACATCATTGTACACACTTCTTTGAACACAGAAAAAAGCAGCTGTGTGCTGCGTATTCCTTAGGTCATGAAGCGTGGAGATTTCCAATCATAAGCTCGGAAATCTCTTTTTTTCTGTGCTTTTCGCTTATGAGGTTCAGCTATTTTCATGAGCTGTATGGATTCCATGCAGAACAGAGAGAATAAGCAGGCGATTCTGTATTCGCCTGCTTTTAACCGGATACTGTCAACTGCTTTCGACCTTGCACGAAAGAGACTGCGGATATCCTTTCGGGATTCTTACTCATGGCATAGTGCAATAAATCGTATTTAACCATAGAATTTGAAGCCCCTGTTCGCAAACACCCTGCAGTAAAAAGGTTCCTTTTTTGACAGCCTCGCTCTTATTTTTTCTGCCGTATCCGCAATCGGCTTTTATGCAGCTGTCGCAGTGCTTCACTGCATGCATTTACCTGAAACCACTGTTCAAGCAGACAGAGAAAACACGAAACCATGGAGAACAAAAGAAGGTGCTCCATAATCATCATGCAGATTTCTCTTGTCAGTCCGCTTGCCTGCACGAAATGCAGATAAAGCAGTGCTGCTCCTGTATACAGCAAGGTGAACAGCTGAAGTGACGCGGTCACGGAAACAAGCTCACCACTATAAGATAGCAGCGCTTTTTTTCTTCTTTGAAAGAGCAGGGCAATTACGATGCATCCGATAGCGAAGCCACCGCCCAAAACAGCCCTGCGAAGCAATGCCTCAGCAGTGTCTGCGTGCAGATAGAGCAGAATGCCGTAAAGCGGTAAATCCAGCAGAAGAAAGATCACCAGTGCAGGGATACGGCAAATGAGAAGGCGATGTCTGGCTTGCAGTAGTAAAACGCTGCAGGCACTGCCTGTCAGAAGGATTGCGGCAACATTCAATGCTTGCATTCCATGATCCCTCCCTTCATTTCCGATAACAGCCTCTGCTGATGCAGTACCGCAAGAAGATGCTGCTGCAGCCACAGTAGCAGGTCGCTGCTCATGATGTATACATAATCCTCCTGTAAAAGCCCCACATCCTCATGAAAGCTGTAATACTGTATTTTCATCTGATGCAGATCCTGTATGGATATGGTGTTTAACTGATGCAGAGTTAGCAGGACAGCATTAATTGCATGATACCCGGGCTGTTCAACACTTTGTCGCGCAGCCATCATCACGTAACCATCCTCCTTCGCAAAGGGTACCTCCTGATAAAGCTGTATATAGGTGTTCAGATAGGAGAGAACCTCACATACATAGGTTCGAATGTCCTTGTGCTGTACCGGCAGCTGCGAAGCCGCAGCATAATACAGCTGTTCCAGCAATTCTTCTTCCGGATCCCCGCCGTGTTTTTTTCTGCCATGCAGTGCTGAGTTGTAACGGTTGATCCAGAAAAACGGCAGAATAGCCGATATGACATCAACCAGTGATGCGATCAGAAAGCAGATCAGCGCTGTATTGCGCGCCGCCTGCGATTGTGTAAAGCGCGAAAATGCAATTACCGTTATATCTGTGAAGGAATGATGCTTCTGATAGCTTTCATCAAGTGTTTTCATAATTCTGTTCACTACTTCTTTATCCAAGGCCTGCAATACCTTAGCATGCTCTTTTAATGCATAATAGCTGTCGGAAATCTGAAGCTCCAGATCGATACGGAATTTCTGATATTCCTCCTGATGCATATTGCGGAATGGCAGAAAGGCACTCAGCAGACTGGAAACCGTGGATTCCTTTGCCTGCTGGTCAGAGCCCAGAATGTTATGTTTCTGCTGCAGCTTTTGAATATCCGTAAGGGTAAGCTTTTGAAATTCACGGTACTGCCCCACCATTTGAATAACCTGATCCAGACTTATATTCAGCGTTTTCAAATCCTTCATGCCTTCCGCATCAGCTTCCTTCAAAAAGGCGTTCAGTGTATCCAGTAAATGATTGTAGGACATCGTCAGATTCTGAAATTCGGTATATGCCTTTTGCGAAGGCTGCTGACGGGTTTCAGCAGACAGCTCATCCAGCTCTTTTTTCATATGCTTCATACTCGCAGAACTGCTTGCGTTCTGCAGCTGCTTGATAGCTGCTTTCAGCTTTTCAGCCTTCTCCTCATTATCTGCAATCTTCTCCAGAGCACTGGTCAGCTCCTTTTGATCCGTAGTCTGTGTAACACTGCTTCCTCCATCACTCTGCTGTGATGTGGTTACCGAGGTGGAAGGCTGGATGTTCTGAAGCGTACCGGATTTTTTCTGAATGGATGCGATAGCACTGTCTGTGATCTGTATCAGCTGATTTGCCTGATTCTGCAAAGAATTCAACGCTCTCTCATAGGACACGTAATCTCCATACAGCGTGCGCAGCTCATCCTTGGCTGCTGCAAAGCTGCTCTGATATTCCTTATACTGATTTTTATAATCATTCAGTGGCGATATTGTATTATTGATGATTCCGACATAGGATGTAAGTACGGAAATACAGACAATCATAAGAAATATCATATAGCGTGTCGGCTTCATATGTGCATGCTGACCGGCCTGTTTACTGAAGTAAAACAACAAAACCTGAACAACCAGCGCAAACAAAAACGGTGCCAGCGGATTAAGATCGAGCAGATAATAGCGAGCGCCGCGATAGGTTGTTGTCAGCGATATCAGCTGCAGAGCAAAGGTCGCAAACAGTATAATCGTTGTTGCATGCTGACCGGTTCTTGCATTTCTGGGAAATAAAATATCCCTTATCTGCTGACTCTGTTCATCCTCCATGCGCAATATCTGTTTTCTGCTTTTCTGATTCTTCTGACGCAGCTGACAATCCTCTATTCGCTCACATACACTCTGCTTCAGCAAAGAAGCGAGCACACCTACACCGCGCAAACCCTTTTTCATACTGTTATACAGAGATAGAAACAGCTGTCCGATATCCTGCAGCGGATGAAACCCATGCTGCCTTCGTTCTTTTTTTTCTTGTTCCATAAAGCCTCCTTTTCCCCTATTGGTATTATAAATAACGAAATTTAAGGAACCTGGTAAAAAAAACAAAAGATTTTCTAAAGAAAAGACAGCATACGGTTACTTTTATGAATATCTGATATAAGCAATTACAATTATACACCGCCTAACTAAAGACGACGTATGGATACTGTACAGCTAACCCTGTGTGCTTAACATAAAAAAACTGCTGCGGATATGCGTCCGTACAGCAGTTTTATATCACCATAGCTTGTTCTTAGTACATTGGTCCGGCAGGCATTGGAGGTACCGGTGCCTCTTTTTCCTTAATTGCTGCAACACCAGCTTCTGTCGTCAGGAACAGAGCGGAAATGCTTGCAGAATTGAGAAGTGCACTTCTTGTTACTTTTGTAGGGTCAATGATGCCTTCCTTGAACATATCCACCCAGTTTCCATTCTTCGCATCGAAACCGATGTTTTCTTTTGCAGTTTTCTGCTGTTCAACAATCTCTTCCGCATTGTATCCTGCATTCTCTGCAATCTGTGCAATTGGTGCCAGCAGTGCATCCATGACAACCTTGATACCCTTCTGAACATCCACAACATCGGATTTCAGTTCATCCTTTAATGCGATATAAGCTTCAACCAGAGCAGCACCGCCACCGATTACGATACCTTCCGCAACCGCAGCACGTGTTGCATTCAAAGCATCCTCGATACGAAGCTTCTTTTCTTTCAGCTCGCTTTCTGTAGTTGCTCCAACCTTGATGATGGCAACACCATTGCTCAGCTTACCAAGACGCTCTGCATAACGCTTCTTGTCGTAATCACTCTTGCAATTTTCCATCTGTGCACTGATTTCTTTTACACGTGCGTCAATAGCATCTTTAGAGCCGTTACCACCAATCATTGTCGTATTGTCTTTTGTTACAACTACCTTCTTAACAGTTCCCAAATCTTCCAGCTTCATCTCCTTCAGATCCATGCTTAAATCCTTGGAATAGAAGTTTGCGCCTGTCAGAATTGCGATATCCTTCAGAATTTCCTTCTGGTTATCACCGAAGCCAGGTGCCTTGGTAGCTACTACATTAAAGGTACCACGCAGCTTGTTAACAACCAATGTGGAAGTAACTTCATTTTCAATATCATCTGCAATCAGCAGCAGCGGTTTGTTTGTCTGTACAACCTGCTCCAGAACAGGCAGGATTTCCTGTACATTATTGATTTTCTGGTCAGTGATCAGCACATATGCATTTTCCAGCTCAGCCTGCATTTTTTCATGATCGCTTACCATATATGGAGATACATAGCCCTTGTCATACTGCATACCTTCACTGATTTCCAGCTCTGTATCAAATCCATTGGATTCATCAACGGAAATTACACCGTTGCGTCCAACCTTTTCCATAGACTCGGCAATGATCTTACCAACTTCCTTGCTTCCGCTGGAAATTGCTGCTACGCTTGCAATATCATTACTCGTTTCCACCTTGCGGGATTTTTCCAGAATATGCTTTGCTGCTTCCTTGCTTGCGTATTCAATTCCCTCTCTCATCAGGACAGGATTTGCTCCCTTTTCCACCTGACGAAGACCGTTGCTGATCATGCTCTGTGCCAGAATAGTAGCAGTGGTTGTACCATCACCGGCAGTATCATTGGTTTTGTTCGCAACCTCATATACCAGCTTGGCACCCATGTTTTCGAACTTGTCTTCCAGCTCGATTTCCTTTGCGATGCTGACACCGTCATTGGTAATCAGCGGTGATCCGTATTCTTTCTCCAAAACGACATTACGTCCCTTTGGTCCAAGTGTTACACGTACTGCATCTGCCAGTACATTCACACCATTCAGCATTGCTGTTCTTGCATCTTTTGAAAAACGTACTTCTTTTGCCATGTTCCTTACCTCCTGTTATGTTTTATGCTAATACTGCTAAGATATCTTCTGCTTCTATAATAATGTATTCTTCTTCATCCAGCTTTACATTTGTACCAGAGTACTCTTTATATACCACCTTGTCATTCTCTTTGATATCAGCCTTGCTGTCAGGTCCGATTGCTACCACCGTTGCGTAGCTTGGTACATTCTTTGCATTGTCAGTCAGGATAATTCCGCTCGCTGTCGTCGTTTCCTTCTCTGCCTTTTCTTTCTTCAAAATGACGTTATCGTGTAATGGTTTCAACATATAAAAATACCTCCTTGTCTTTTAGCACTCGCAGTTCTCAACTGCTAACACATACTATTATACTCAAAATTAGCACTTTGGCAAGAGGATTGCTAAAAAAAGATGAGAAAATTTTTATTGCGAATTCTGGAGGCTTAGTTTTCTTAGATTTCAGGTAACATCTGTATGGTCCCTGTAAGGGCTGGTTACGCAGTATTTTATGCAGAAGCGCTGCAGCATATGCAAAAAGAACCCGTTGCTCAGAACGGATCCTTTTTATTCGATTTATCTTCAATTCTTTGCTCTTTATAAGTTACAGCACTCCATCACGCATTGCATGTGGTGTCGGATGTTGTCTTACGGAATGAAGGAAGCAATCAAACAAATTATTTTGTATAGGCAGAGTCCTTTAATGTGATGGCAAACTGCTTCAGAAACAATGCAATATCCTTTTGCACATCTGTTGCCTTTTCAAACCGGATATTCTGACGCTTCCATGTTTTCTGTGCAATCTGAACACTTGGAATTCCCAGCTTTTCCACTGTTGCTGTTTCAACAGCCCCGGCAATTGAGGTGTCATCCGCCTTTTTCACAAATGCCTCCGCTTCCTTTCTGTAAGCGGCAACCTTCTCCTCGCTGCCCTTCTTAATAAACAATGCAGCCTGCGGATATCCGCTTTGCTCCATATTATTTGCTGCCTTATATTCCTTCTGCAGATCCTTCAAAACCTTGAGTTCAATTCCTTTTTCCTTCGCCTTTGCAATGGTTGCAGTAGCAGCAGGCTCTGCCAGAAGACCAACAGCAGCCTTTTTACTCAGCAGCTGTGCCTGCACTTCATTTGCAGAATTGAAATAACGGATTTCAGGTGTAAACGACGATATATCCATACTGCTTTCCAATACCTTCTGCGGAACCGCCTTTTCACCGAAGGCCGCAAACATTCCCTCTTTCTGTAAATCTGCTTCATCACTTCCGATAATATACAGATTGCCCCATGTGACGACAGAGTCCAGAAGATACGCACTCTTATCCTTGGAAAGCAGCGCTGCTCCCAGGTTGATCGGAGCTATGATCGCATCATACTCACCATCCTTTTTCGCAAGCTGTGCACGCAATACATCCGTTCCGTCAACGGTATCGATGGTTACGTTCTGATTACCGTAAAGCCCAAGCACGGACAGAGACGGTGCTCCCATAGGCGCCAGAATTTTGATAGGCTCCTCTTTCTTAGATTCCTTTTCTTCCTGCTTGCTGCTCTGGGTGCTACAGGCTGTCATCGAAACAGCCAGTATTGCTGCAAGCGCCCCCTTAAGCAGCTTCATTACAGTTTTTTCTCCTTCACTGCTTTCTCCATCATAGCAATGAAGTCATCCAGTGACATCGTTATAGATTCCCTGCTTTGTGCACGGCGCAGTGTAACACTTCGGTTTTCAATTTCACCGTCACCGATTACAAGCTGGTACGGAATTTTGGAAAGCTGCGCTTCACGAATACGGTATCCCAGCTTTTCGTTTCTTGCATCCAGCTTACTGCGGAAGCCAAGTGCACATAATTTCTCATGCACCTCATTTGCATATCCCAGATGCTTCTCATGATGAACCGGAACCACACTGACCTGCTGCGGTGCCAGCCATACTGGGAAATGTCCTGCGAAATGCTCGATCAGGATACCGATAAAGCGTTCAATGGAACCGAAGATTACGCGATGAAGCATGACCGGACGTACCTTGGAGCCGTCTTTTTCAACATAAGTCAAATCAAATCGCTCCGGCAGATTCATATCCAGCTGAATGGTACCGCACTGCCATTCTCTTCCCAGAGAATCCTTGATATGGAAATCCAGCTTCGGACCATAGAAGGCTCCGTCTCCCGGATTCACCTTATAATCCTTTCCTGCATGAACGCAGGCATCTGCCAATGCTTTTTCACTCTGCTCCCAAATCGCCAGATCTCCAATGTATTTCTTTTCCGGACGTGTAGAAAGCTCGATGCGATAGCTCAGTCCGAACACCGAATATACACGGTCGATAAACTGAATCAGCTGCATAACTTCGCTTTCAATCTGATCGGGACGCATAAAGATATGTGCATCATCCTGTGTAAATGTACGGACGCGGAACAATCCGTTTAATGCGCCGCTTGCCTCATGACGGTGCACCTGTCCGAGCTCTCCCATTCGCAATGGGAGATCCTTATAGGAATGCAGCCCGTTCTTAAACACCAGCAAAGAACCCGGGCAATTCATCGGTTTGATTGCGAATTCACGATCATCAACCATGGTCGTATACATGTTCTCTTTATAATTTTCCCAGTGACCACTCACTTCCCACAGCTCTTTGCTCATCATGATTGGTGTTTTGATAAACTGATAGTTTTCCTTTGTGTGCTCTTCATACCAGAAGTTTTCCAGCAGATTGCGGATAATCATTCCGTTTGGCAGGAAAAACGGCATACCTGGAGCGAATTCGCTCATCATGAACAGTCCAAGCTCTCTTCCCAGCTTTTTGTGATCACGCTTTTTCGCTTCCTCCAGCAGATGCAGATGCTCCTCAAGTTCCTCAGCTGTCGGGAAACAGATACCGTAGATTCTCTGCAGCATCTTATTGCTGGCATCTCCCTTCCAGTAGGCACCGGAATGCTTCAGCAGCTTGAAATTTTTCAACTGCTTAACTGTATCGACATGCGGTCCCCGACACAGGTCAATGAACTCCCCCTGCTGATAACAGGTGATTGTACCATCCTCCAGATCACTGATCAGATCAATTTTGTAGGGGTCATCTTGGAACATTTCCAAAGCCTCTTCCTTGGAAATCTCCTTTCGTACGATACGCTTGCCATCCTTGGCAATCTTTTTCATTTCCTTTTCGATTTTCGCAAGATCCTCTTCCTTAATTACTTCATCACCCAGGTCAATATCATAATAGAAGCCCTCACTGATGACCGGCCCTACCCAGAATTTTGCCTGTGGATACAAACGCTTTACCGCCTGTGCCATCATATGTGCACAGGAATGATTCAGCCTGCTTAATTCCTCATGCTCTTTAATATCAATCATATTCATTTCCTCCTATCCAGAATATATCGTAGCATTCATTTGTTTCCGGTATGCGATAGCTTCGTTCCCAGCATCCACCAGCGTGCAGAATCGTTTTTTTCGACGCGATATTATCATCGCGACAACTGACCATAACCGCTTGCAGTCCATATTCCCGTTTTGCAAGTACAACTGCCTGCTTCAGCATCTCTTTGGCGATTCCCTGCCTGCGATATGCCGGATGCACGCGGTATCCGATATGCCCGATAAACTTTCTCAGATATGCATTGAGCTCATGCCGCAATACAAGCGTGGCAACGACTTCACCATGCTGCCTGACAACATACAGACTGCTGGAAACAACACCCTCTGGCAGATTTGCACCGATATGCCAATCTGTCTGTGCCTTCAGAAAAGCAGACATATCCGCATACTGAAGGCGAAACGGCAAAACATCTGTTTCCTCTGCATCCTTACAGGCATCCTCATAACGCTGCAGGGCTTCAGCGTCAGAAACTTGTGCCAGTACAAGCTGCATATCATCATCTCCTTCAACAAAAAAAAGACTGCATCCAAAGGACGTTCAGTCTTACACGCGGTACCACCTTTGTTCATATGATTCCTCATATGCACTCAAACCCGTAACGCAGGCATGCGGCTTTCCCTTTCGGGTGCTACTCCAAGGTAGTAAGATCAGCATTCCTTCAAAGGACTTTCACCTGCCGTCCTTCTCTCTGCATCAGAATAATGATCCCATGTCCTTTTCCTCGTATTTAACTCCTGTCTATTTTATACACCATTCCAGACGATATGTCAAATACTTCTCCCATAAAAACAAATTCGCCATAGTATTCAGAATTTGTAAACATATTTTCAAAATATTCCGTATTTTACAGCTTTTATGTATTCCGCTTACAAATTGGTAAATTTTAACAGTTTAATTTCCACTGAAGTCTAGTATAATTTTCACATGCATGGAAAGGAGTATGTACATGAGAAAAACTTATGGTTATGTCCGAGTTTCCAGTCAGGACCAAAATGAAGCTAGACAATATCTGGAATTATTGGACATGGGAATTGACAAAAAGTATATTTACATGGATAAACTGAGTGGTAAAGATTTCAATCGGCCTGCGTATCATAAGCTTGTCTATAAGAAACTGAAACAGGGGGATCTGCTAGTCGTAAAAAGTATCGATCGTCTTGGCAGAAACTACAATGAGATTCTGCAGGAATGGAAATACATAACCAAGGACAAAAAAGTGGATATCAAGATTCTGGATATGCCGCTTCTCGACACGGATCAGAAAAAAGATCTGATTGGCACTCTGATTGGGGATATCGTATTGCAGCTGCTCAGCTTTGTTGCGGAAAATGAGCGTGTGAATATCCATCAGCGGCAGGCTGAGGGAATCCGTGCAGCGAAAATGCGTGGTGTGCGGTTCGGCCGGCCAAAAATCGCATTACCGGAGGACTTCGAGGAGATTGTGTATTTATGGCAGCAGGGGGAGCTGCAAAGCAAGGAAGCAATCGCTATTTCCGGTTTGAAATATTCAACCTTTTATAAGAAGGTCAAGGAGCTGGAGGACGGTAAGCTGAATTCCGAGACATCAAGATAGCGGCTTTGCATAACAAGGAAAAGGGAAAAGAAAACAAGTCCGTAAAACGCAAGGACTTGTTTTTATGATAGACTTACCAGCTTCCGCCGCCTCCGCCGCCAAAGCCGCCACCGGAGAAACCGCCTCCAGAGAAGCCTCCACCGCCAAAACCGCCAAAGCTACCTCCGCCGCTTCCGCCTTTTGGTGCCGGAACGTATGTGGCTGCAGCTGATATATCATGAAAGCAGTAATGGAAATGATTCCACCACAGCATGGTGGTAAAAACACCTGTGGAATCATAGCCCTGATACCAGTTTGGTGCTGCCACCGCAATTGTTTCGAATTTTTTCACCCAAACATCACTTACACCAAGAACATATGCGTAAGGAAGAATGGAGAAAAATGCATAGGGATCGTCCTTTGCAAGAAGCTCCAGACGGTCCTTCTCACAGGTTAGGATAAAATCCTTCAGACCGAGAATCTGTCCCAGCCAGCGCGTGCCCTGCTCACTGCGCTTGTCCATGAATATCATGATCAGAATCAGTAAAATGGTAATGACGGCATGAAGCAGTACCGCCCACATACTGCCGCCTACCAGCAGCTGCAAAACAGCATTCACGGCAATCAGAATTCCATTTAGAAAGACCATAAGGCACATAACCAGCACAAAAGTCGGCTTCTTCATTACATAACGCTTACGCATGATAATGATCCATGGGATACAGGATACCATCAGTAGCACGGACGGTATAACATAGGGAATTGCAAATAAATTCATTTCATACTTGGCCTTTGCACTGAAGAAGGATAACAGCAAGCCCGGAAGGCCAATCAATAGGATCATAATCACTTGAAGTACCACAGAGGTATTCGTAAATATGCGTTTCTTGGGATCTTTGTTAAAATAATTCCGCAGCATACTTTTGGCACTGGCAAGCCCTCTTCGCACTTCTTCGTTCTTCATTCCCTCTTCCCTGACGATGGTTTCGTAAAGGAATATAGAATCAAAAAATGCACGTTCATAGGCATGACTGTTCTCTTTCGTCATATCCTGTAGCTTCTCCAGCTGAAAACCGTCCTTTTCATCATATATTTTTATGAAGCCGCGATTTGCCCAGTCGATGATCAGAGACAGAATATCCTTATTTTCTACGGTATTATCGATCACATAACCCACACCGGCACTGTCCAGACCATCCGGTGCTTTAAATTCAACCGTCGCGATGATCTCATCATCCCGTCCGTATTTCCAGAACAGCGAAAGAGCCGCCAACAGCAGTATGCCGGACGCTATACTCACCGGTATGGAATAATCCTTCGGTTTTGGATAGATAAAATATCCGTTTGGCAGATTAACCTTTATGGTTGCACTTTCATTGGACAAAAGAAGCCTGCCGGTTTCTCCCTTGATATGCAGCTGATCCACCTCATGTGTGAGGTTCGTTGTCGTTTCCCCGAAAGCCCCGCTGTAGGTAAACACCGCATTTTCATCAAAAGCCTTCGGCATTTTTATGTCATAGGACAAATGACGAATCTGAGTATCAAAGCCGGATGCAAGATTCCAATACAATGCCTGCGCATGGTTACTCAAATCCAGATCCTTCGTCTTTACATGATAAGAAATCTCATACTTCTGTTCCCCGTATACCGTCTTATCCGGATCACCGAGCTTAACAACCACCGCATCAGCGTTGCCCTCAAGAGAGCAGGTTCGGTTACAGGTTACTTCACTGACCGGAAAATAATAGCTCTTCTTTTCCAGCTTTCCATCCACAGACCACTCCATATCATAGGAGGTTGGGATATTACGAAAAAATCCATGCTTTGCTTCTGTAAAATTCAGCACATAGGTTTCTGTAATGTCAATACCACCATCCTCATGTACCTCCATAGACACATGCAGATCATCAATAATGAAAGCCTCCTGCGCATCCACCGGTATAAGCGTTGCCGCAAACAGCAAACAGCAGACCGCAATCCATCGTTTAATTTTTTTCATTGTTGTTTCCCTCATAAGAACATGTTGTTGCATGTTTTTCCAAGCGCGCCTTTATGCCGCTTTTCAGCTCACAGTTATGCATCTGCCTTCAGCTGTTGCACATACTATGCAGCCGGATACCGCCTTATTTTTCAAAGGATAAAAAGGAATAGCTGTGCTATCCCTTTAAAACTGTACCTTTACGTTTTCACGCTGGGCAGCATCCTCGATTTCATACAGCGGCTTCTTCGTCTTATGGAACATGCCGGCAAGCAGATTGCTTGGGAACATTTCCACAAGATTGTTGAATTTCACACATACTGCATTATAGTATTTACGTGAATTTGCAATTTCAGATTCGATATTTTGCAGCTCGTTCTGCAGCTGTGTAAAATGCTGATCCGCCTTTAGGTTCGGATACTGCTCACTGATGGCATACAAAGGCCCCAGCATAGACTGAAAATTCTTCTCGGATTTGATTTTTTCATCCAATGACTGCGCATTTACAGCAAGATTTCGCGCACTGATAACCCTTTCCAGTGTCTCTGATTCATGCTTTGTATAGCCCTTGATGGTTTCCACCAAATTCGGAATCAAATCATAGCGCTTTTTCAGGTATACATCCATCGTAGAAAACGCCTCTTCCACTTTATTCTGCAGTTTTACAAATTTATTATAGGTTGAAATAACCCATAGCAGAATGAGTACGACTACAACAGCAATAATAATCATTATCATAGATACTCCCTCCTTTTATTAGCTAGATTATACCATAGAAGACATAGCTTCACCAGAAATTCTTTTCTCACGGCGTATTTCCATAAAAGCTCCTCTTCCTCGCTATACAAAACACAGATAGAAAAAAGACCGGAAACCCCGGTCTAGAATACAAAATTTCCCTGTTCAAAGACGGCTACCTCGCACCCGTCTTCACAAACTCCGGTTATTTTCATATCCGGACTGCCAAACATGAAATCCACGTGGGTCATGGAATGATTGGCCCCTGCTTCCTTCAGCTGTTCCTCACTCATATCGACACCACCTGCGACATTCATCGGATACGCATCTCCCAATGCTAGGTGACAGGAGGCATTTTCATCAAACAGCGTATTCAGAAACAGAATACCGCTCTTACTGATTGGAGATTCGTAAGGCACCAGAGCAACCTCACCTAGATAACAGCTTCCCTCATCGAAATGAACGAGCGAGGACAGTGTGTCATATCCCTTCTCGGCGCCAAAATCAATAACCTTTCCATCCTGAAAGAGAAACCAGAAATCCTCAATCAGCGTTCCGTTATAATCCAGCGGCTTTGTGGCAAACACCTTGCCATTTACCCCGGTTTTCTTCGGCATCGTAAAAATTTCCTCCGTTGGCATGTTTGGATTAAACTCTACACCGGCTACTGTTTTTTCACTTCCTCCGGCCCACAGGTGATTTTTAACAAGCTCTACCCATAAATCCGTACCCCCTGCATTTTCAAAATGCAGCTTCTGGAAGCGATGCGTATTTAAAATCTGCTCCCTGCGTGCAAAATTTTCCTGCAGATCGATCCATTCCTGAATTGGATCATTCTCTGCCTCAACATGTACAGCACTGAGGATTCGATCCCACAGTTCCTCTACAGCAGCCTCTTCGCCCTCGAATTCAGGGAAAACCAGATTCGCCCATTCCCTATTCGGAGCCGCGACGATGCACCACTGTGTTTTATTCATCATGGTATAAGACTGCAGTTCTTTTCCAGCCTTCGCCATGGCCAGGCGTGCCTTGCTGATTTTTTCAGCATCCGCATCCTTTAAAATGCCGGGAATATCACTGATGATATGCAGAATGCAGGCTCCTTCTTTCATATAATCCAGCTTACAGTCGATCTGCCAGGGCCGTACCGTACACAGGGTTTCCTCGTCCTGATACTGATAATGCTGCTTGGAAACGTAATCATCCTTATAGAAAACGAGCACCTCCTTTGCCCCTGCCTGATATGCTTCTTCCACACAGGCGCGTGTCATCTCCAGCGCTTCCACGGAGGTATTGATAATCAGCGTCTGTCCCTTTTGCAGGTTAACACCCTTGCGCACCGCAAGCTTTGCATATTTCTGTAAACGTGCATCCATTTTCCTACTCCTTTACGTATGCCATCGGCAGCATAGCTGCACCAATAATCCCCGGTTCATCCAGCTCAGCGTCCATAAATACCACAGTCTGCATTCCCTTATGAATCATATTACGGAAATAATTCTCCATCTTATCGAAGAATACATCCTTGCCCTTCATAACACCGCCACCAACGACAAAGACCTCCGGATCCACAACGTGCGCAATCTGGGAAAACATCACTGCCAGATCATACGCCACCGCATCACAGATTTCCAATGCCTTGGCATTTCCCTTGCGCGCCAGATCAAACACATCACCGGCATGCTGAACAGCATCTTCACCAAACGCCGCTTTCCCCTTACGGGTAATCGCCGTACCGCTTGCTTCATTTTCTACGGCTCCGACATTCAGATAATTCACCTTCTCACGGTTTCTGTCAATAATCAGATTGGCAATTTCCCCGGCATGTCCGTTTCTTCCGGCAATCACCTTCTGATTGACAACCAGAGCACCGCCAATGCCCGTGGAGATCGTAACATAGTAAACGATATCTTTTCCTTTTCCAGCCCCCTGCAGTGCCTCTCCCATACCGGCAACATTCACATCATTATCCAGGAATGTCGGTACGTGGAAATGCTCTTCAATTCTGGAGGCGATTGGATACCCCTCAAATCCCGGCAGATTGGTAGCCAGAATCATCTTGCCGTTTTTCGTGTCTACAGGACCCGGCACACCCATGCCGATACCGGCAACTGCTTCATATCCTTCAATACGTTCGATCATGGATATGATTTTACTAACTACCTGCTCCACACCTTTGCCGATTTCAGTAGGTTCCTTTACAATTTGCAGGATGGCACCTGTTTCATCAACTTTTGCCACTCTGACGTTTGTACCGCCCAAATCAACACCAATATACGTTTTCATAAAAAAGCTCCTCCTTTAAGACTTGTCTATATTGTATCATATCTGAAGGAGCTTTTCCTTAAATATAACAAATTTCTCAGCGTGCACTGCTCTCCTTCACATATGTTTTTTCGTAATGAAAAAGCGGCATGCGGACACTGCCGGAGGTTATGATCTGATAAATTCGCAAATCATCCTTCACCCCCCTGTTTTCAATACGGACATCGTAATTTGCCGCATGTGTCAGCTGATCGATAACTGCAGGCGAAAAATCACTGCTTTCCAGTTCATGAACAACTCCGTAATGAAAATCATTGAGCTTGGCAATCTGCATCTGTGCTGACATCACGTTGATAAACAAAACACAAACAAAGGTTAGAAATATCATTGATAATGCACTTGTGATACTAATTTTCATAATACCTCCTTAATCCACCAGCACCTGAATGTGCTTCACACTCTTCATCCCCAGGGAATTACGGACGACACATCGAACCGTATACACTCCCTTTTTCATCGGGTTTACCTGCCCGTAAAATTCCAGCTTTTCACTGATATCACCATCCATATGGTCAATCGCCCTCACATGTTCCCTGATCTGATAGCTACTGCCCTGCGGTATGCGCTGATTCTGTGCAAGTATCTGTGGAAAGGAATGCTCCAGCAGCATCTGATTGATGTGCAGCTGCGTATTCTCCATCTGTTTACTTTCCTGTTCCATATAGGTCTTTGCACTCAGGCTCCATCCTCCGAATGCGGAAAAAACGACCGTAATGATCAGAAACGTAACCCAGACGGGTACGCTGATTCTGACTGCATTTTCCATTAGAACAGCCTCTCCAGCAGTCTGCTGATGACATCCGTGTACATTGCAAGAGACAGCATTGCCATAACAGAAAAAGCACAAATCAGTTCTACCATCAGTTCCACACTTTCTTTTACTGTCGTATCCATACTAAACTCCCAGCAGCGGCATGGACGTAAACAGATAATAGAATACCGTAAGCATGGCACTTGCACAAAGCAGCATCACTACGACCTCAACAGCCGTTTCTGTCGCATGTTCCATCAGCTCATGATCAGCTGGGATAAAATCAAAGATACAAAAAACATATACATACAGGGAACACTCATCATGATCATAGTCAGCGTATCGGCTGTAAAGAGCTCGCTGCGATAACGTCGCTCGCGCTTATCCCTTTCAATCCTCGAAAGGGCTTTTGTAAGTGCTGCTATCTCATATTTCAATTTATCCTTTGAAAGACTGCGATATTCATACAGCTTCATCATGATATCCCGAAATCCATCGATTTCATACATGGATAGAAAATTTAGATAAGCGTCTTTATCGGAATGATCCAGCGTAATCTGCTGTATGAAGCACTCCAGATCCGGTTTGAGAATTTCCGGTGCAGAAGCATAGGAGAGTGAGATTGCATTATAAATATTGTTTTCTCCAATCAATGCATATATCGTGTTAACCCAAAGAATGATGGCATCACAGATCTGTCTGCAGCGCTGATTGTGTCGAAGCCTGAGCCACAGCCAGGGCAGCTTATAGCCGCCATAGGTAAAGCCTACGGCACAAACTATACAGACAGGAAGCGAAGAGCGTTTTATAACCGCCAGCAGCACCCCTATCAGTCCCATAAAAAGCATGAAAGCAAAGCGTATGAGCGAATAACGCCATTCCTCTTTATGTTCAAGCAGATAGCCGTATCGCGTTGTATCATGTGTCATCCATTGCATAACCTGATTCATTTATTCATCCCTCCTCAGCCATTTCTTATTCACCAGCGACATATAAACCACCAGAAACAAAAGCATCAGTATCTCAAGCTCAAGAAATGTAAAAAGCTGATACTGCGCATTTTCAATAATGCCTGCCTGCACCTGCGCATCCTGATAGGCAAGTACGGAGTATACACTGATGGCAAAGGAAAGTACCGTCATGAGGAAAAACATATATTTGGCAGATTTTTTCTTTTTCTGAAACATAAGCATGCTGTTTTTCCAGCCATCGTAATCAATCAAATCCAAATTGTAATAGACAGAATCCCCACCCTGCTTCTCTCCGGTTATGAGCAGTGAGTGCAGTCGCTTCAAATAGGTGTTTTCGTAGAACTCCTCTATGTAGCCAAGTGCTTTGGCATACTCTCCGCTGTCTTCGATTTCCATAACTGCACGATGAATGCACACGGACATTTGCGAATCATCCGCAAACAGATTGCAGGTTTCCTTCAGCGCTGTATTTAACTTCCCGTATACCTTGAAATACATGCGCATTCCTTCAAAGTAATGACAGTATTCCTCAAAGCGTTTTTTCTCACTCTGATAGATAAAATAAGAGGAGATCACTGCCGGTAGCAGCAGCATTAACGTTGCGATTACCACACATGTATACAGCAGCTGCAGCCTTTGCATATAACAGATTGCCCCCACACATAAACAGGCACCGCCGATGGTCAGCAAAAGATCCCTTTTGGAATAAGCACAGCCATAGGTTTCTATCAGCGGCTTCTTTGTAAAGCTATAGGTTTTCAATTCCTTCCCTCCAATCCAGCTGAATATTCTGATTTGCAAAATACTTTTTAAAATACTCCGGCATCGCATATCGAATTGCCTGTTCCTCTCTTTGTTCATAGAGAAGACACTTCTGCGGTACTCTGTCTGCATCATTCCAAAATAAGGCAATCTGTCCGATATAACGGCGCAGTCTTCCGTTTCGCATGACTCTGCAGGGGGTGATGCATACCTGAATATAGTCGTGTATGGTAGAAAGCAGATGATGATCATTCTTGTTTGAAGAAAGCTGTATCATGCGCTGCGGCATTAACAGAGCATCCTTTACATGCAGCGTTGCCGTTACTCTTGCCGAACTGCTCAGCACCAGAAAAAGATCATCCACAGCCTCATCACGAACCTCCTGAAAGCAGACATAATCTGCATTGTCACGCAGAATACACGAGGTTGCCGCAGTATATGACATGATATCATTTATGATATACTGTCGGATATTGCGCTGCGGATACAATTCAAGCATGCGCATTTCATCAATGTCACTAAGCAGAACGATACTCGCCTGATCATCACACATACTCAGCATTGTTTTCATCAGCTGTGTTTTTCCGGTTCCTACCTCACCTCCGAAAATCACGCTCATCCTTGCAATTACACAGGCCCGCAGAAAATCAAATACCGCAGAGCTGCAGTATTTCGTTTTTTTCGCCGTCTTTGGCGTAATCACGAGCTCTATCGGATTTTTCCTTATGCTCAATGTAAATCCGGATGTGGAGAAGGACTGATGTGTCGCATGTATGCGCAAGCCATCTATCTCACCATCCAGCTTCGGATGCTCATAATTAAACTGGTCATTGATTGCGCCGGAATTGCAGAGTCTGTTCAACAGCTGCTCCAGATAGCCAGGCTCCAAAAGTGCTGCTCTGCTTTTTCCTTTGTGCACATGTGTTGTATAAACTGTTTTTCCGTTACTGTCAATGTCCGTAATCATCGCATCATTTACAAATGGCTGCAGAATTCCAAAATCAAATGCCATATTAGCTGCCTGCTCCGGTCGAATTGAATAGGTTATTTGTCTGCTCTACGGTTTTATCAGAAACACTTTTTGAGTATTCCTTGCTTGTAGCGATAAAGATACTTCCAACAACAAGTGCCAGTACAACAAGAACAGCTATTTTAGGTGCATTTTCCATTTTCATTTATCCTTTCCGTGGGGTTGCCACAAAAAAAGCACATTACTATGTGCACGCTTTTTGACAGGAAGACATAACCTGTATATGATCAGGGGAGATCATATGCCTCAATAATCATAGTTTTTCGCAGCCTGCGCTGATCTCTGACTCCATTCATATGAACAAAGTCTGCGGTCAGCTCTACATCCAGTAATCCATCCCTGCTGATATCCATAATTCGCAGGGTGTAATCCGTATCCGAATTGATATTGGATGCAAATTCACGCAAAAGCTCAGCCTCCATGCCGGATTCATCCACTGCATACATTTTATGGATTCCTACCGCCTTTAGCGAGTTTCGCATACTGATTTCTGCGGCATCCTCCATCTCACTTTTTCTCTGTGATATGGAATTGATATCCATCACAAGCAGAATAGAGACAGAAAAGCAAATCAACAAAATACTATATTTGATAACGGATTTCATACTCACCTCCTAAGATATGAAAATTCTTCCAGAAACGCCTTGTTCTCCTGCGTTGAATACCCGTGCGCTGCATTGAAACTGCGGATTTTTGCAATATCCTCTGCCGTGAGATGCCAGGTGCACTCTGCCTGCGCTGAGGTTTTCTGCAGGGACTGTGTCAGCCTTTGAAATTGTGTTGTCGCTCTCCAATAGCTGTCCGGATGCAGTGTCTGAATATGGCTGGCGGATATTGAGCGAATATATTTTCTGGAGCGATCCTCTTCTGCACGTTTATCCAGAACGATAACCTTGATATTTTTTTCGGAACGGTTTCCTGCGCTGTCTTTTACTTCATAGGTTAGCTCATAGGTTCCCTGCTTTTTCAGATTCGTCGTATCTTTGAGAACTGTCAGCCGTGCGCTGATATCACCATCCTCCTTATCCTGTGCCTTCGCCCGTTCCAGGCGTATCCGCTGCCATTCCTGCACCGTATACAAGTCCTCAAAGATATGGATATCCTGTGCAGTGATTACCGGTTCCTCATCCCAATAGGCATACAGCGTCATAGAGTTCTTTACAGGCTGTCGGAAGTCGTACCTCACACCTGCAGCCGTATACCAGCCCATAAATTTATTATTCTTTTTTACTGGATCAGCTGGCGTACCTGCTTTATCTCCATAAGTGATGGTCTGAGATGCAACAAAAGAGCCTCCATTGGAATCAAAGGTAACAGTGAAGGTCCGTATTTTGTAGGAGGCAGTAATGGTTCTGTTTCCTGTAACATTGGTATAATCGCCCTTCCATCCCTGAAAAATATATCCTTCTCTGGTCGGCGAGGACGGCGGAGATGCATTTCCGCCATGTGAAACCGTTTGTGTTTTCAACACACGCCCATCCCAATCCAAAAAATTCACAGTATAGGTGTTGGTAGCATATTGGGCTGTTATCACCAAATCCTCACGGACATTTTGAAAGGGCTTGTCCCATCCGGTAAACGTCTTATCTGTTTTATTGGATACCTTTGGAGCTGTTGCATTCTTATACCTCTCCACTGTTTGTGTCTTCAATACCGTACCGTCATTATCAAGAAATTTGACCGAATAGGATGGCAGAGGAATATTGATGGATTTGGTCACATTCACAACGGTTAATGCTCCGTCCTTAATATCACGAAGCTCAACGACATGTGTTCCTGATTTTATGGTTACTGTTTTTTCTCCGCACAGCTGTGTTTTGTTTGCTATATGCTTATCAATCCAACTGGAAAAGGTTGCAACCTTTTTATTATCGAGGAAAACACCGACAGGTACTTTTTGATAAATATAGGAACCAGCATTTCCCTTATGTGTTATGTAATATCGAAACCGGTATTTCATTGTCATAGCCTCATCGTCAAAGCCAACTAATTCGTAAGTAACTGTTTCAAAAAAATTACCATTATTCCAGCTTCCCATAGCTGTATGCCCAATTATTTTTTCATTCTGACTCTTTGGGACAAAATCTTTCTTCGATAAAGCTGCTGCATTCATTTCTGTTAAATTCATGGGAATTATACTCATACATAGAATCAGCAGTATCATCATCTTTAAAAAATGCTTTTTTTTCATGTTTGCCTCCTGCCTTTCAAAATAAAAAGGAGTTCATATGAACATCCTTTACTTTCTATTTGAAAAATTCTATAGTCCAAGGTGTTGTTCCATCACCTGCATTTGCATAATCACCATCGAATGGTTGTCCTATTTCCATATAATAACCATACCATGGACCCCCTTCTAACTTTACCTGTTCATTCGCCCATGCATATGCCTCATCATACGTTGCAAAAACACGTCCACTATTTCCGAGCAGATAACTAGGGAAGTTACTCACTGTCATTACTGGTTTCTCTTTTTCAGGCGGATACACAGGCTCCTTCTCCGCAGCATTTCCGCTTGTTGCTTGCGATGAATCCGGCTTTGGATTCGCATCCTTCGGTTTATCACTGCTCTGGTTACCTGATGTAGAAGATGATGTCTGGCTCTGTTCAGGCTGCTGCACCTTTGTTTCTGTATCTGTTTTATCTGCCCCCTTACTTTCTGAAGCCTTTTCACTCTTTTTGTTATCCTTCTTTTTCTCTTTCTTTTTTGTATCCTTTTTTGCTGCTTTTCCCGTATCGATGGAAACCTCTGCGGAAGCATGCTCCTGCTTTAACCCTGATTTCTCCTTACCATCGCTTGTAAACTGCACAAGCAGACTGTTTTTCTCTGACAGATTGCCGCTGCTATCCTTAACCTGCACATCGAAAACGACTTCTTTATCAGACTCTGGAATCCGCTTGAGTCCAGCGAACGATTGAAACTTCTTATCATAGTTATCCGTGATAACGGCATTATCGCGAATGGCATCATTCACTCTATCAAGATTTGAACCCAGCTTGAAAATCAAACGCTTCTTTTTCCATTTCAGAATCGGCCTTTCTTTATCAACAACCTTCACCTTCAGCTTATAATCCTCATTTCCGTAAGCAATGGTGATTGAATAAGTTCCCAGCTTTTGAATATCCAGATTCCCGCTTTTTACCGTCACCTTATCTGCCTTGTCAACGGAATCAAAAAAGCAGGACGCAGACAAATCCAGTTCCTTATGCACAGGTATTTCAATCTCCCCGCTTTTTAATACCGGCGTGGATGAACAGCCCATAAGCAACAGTGTCGTCAGCAAGCCTGCTGAAAAAAAACTCTTCTTCATATCTTCTTCCTCCATTTCATTCCCACGTAATCATTATACTATAGATTTCATGAGACGCAATACCTCTTTTATTCTTACAACCTCCTTTCAAAAAAAAGAAACACGACAGGCTCATGTTTCCTTCAATTCTTTACATTAGTATAATACCATGAAACACCGTGCAGTTCACACGCAAATTTCAGGCAAAAAACACGCAGCTGCAACGCAAAAAAAGAGCATGATCACTCATGCCCGGTATTCTTCTTATTTTACTTCGATAATCTTCATTGTGTTGGTAGCACCATTTCCTACCGGATATCCGGCAACGATAATGATGGTTTCACCAACCTTGATTCCCATTTCCTTCGCAATTGCTCTAGCAAGCTCACACTCGTTGTTCTGGTTGTTTGCGACCTCGGAAAGAACAGTCGTAACTCCCCAGTTCATAGCAAGAGAACGCTGTGTTTTTTCGTCGAAGGTAACAGCAATAACCGGTGCCTCCGGACGGAATTTTGAAATTCTTCTTGCTGTGGTACCACTCTGTGTAAACGCGATAACAGCCGCAACGTCCAGTGCCATAGCCGTATCCGCTACTGAAATAGCAATCGCATCATTCTTTGTTCTCTGGCTCGTCTTGATGCTTGCCTTCAAACGGTCTCTGAACGGAATGGTCGGCTCCATCGCCTTCGCAATACGATCCATTGTCTGTACAGCCTCGATTGGATACAGACCTGCAGCAGATTCCCCGCTCAGCATGATTGCATCTGTTCCATCCAGCACGGCGTTGGCAACATCACTCGCCTCTGCACGCGTCGGTCTTGGATTTCCCTGCATAGACTCCAGCATATGCGTAGCAGTAACAACAGGTTTTCCCATGGCATTTGCTGTTTTGATGATTTTCTTCTGATAGATAGGTACCAGCTCAAAGGAAACATCAACACCAAGGTCACCACGAGCTACCATGACACCATCCGCTACCTCCAGAATTTCTTCCAGATTGTCGAAGCCTTCCTGGTTTTCAATCTTCGGAATGATTTGGATATCCGGTTTTCCTTCTTCTCTTAAAATCTTACGGATTGCCAGAATATCTTCTTTTCTTCTGGTGAAGGATGCAGCGATATAATCCACGCCCATCTGGCATCCGAAACGGATATCTGCGTCATCCTTCGGAGAGATGAACGGCATACTCAGCTTCACACCAGGCAGGTTACAGCCCTTCTTGCTTTTCAGCTGTCCCGGGTTCTCAATACGGCACTTCAGTTCGCCTTCCCTCTTTTCCAGAATGGTCAGACGCATTTTCCCATCATCAATCAGAATGGTTCCGCCAACTTCAACATCGTCGAAGATTTCCGGACACTGAATGTGAAATTTCTCGTGTGTTCCTAATATTTTTTCACGAACGATGGTAACCATATCGCCCTTCTCATACGTTTCCACGCCGTTCTCAAATTCGCCCAGACGCACCTCCGGTCCCTTTGTATCCAGCAGAATTGCGATATTTTTTCCTGTTTCCTTAACGACCTCACGGATATTCCTGATACGGTTTCCGTGTTCTTCAAAATCTCCGTGGGAGAAATTCAAACGGATGATGTTCATTCCGTTTTCGACGAGCTTCGTCATCATTTCCTTGCTTTCGGAAGCAGGGCCAATCGTACAAATAATCTTAGTTTTTCTGTTTGCTAACATGTTAATTTCCTTTCCTAATCACCTAATAAAAACTGCGAGAAGCAACCTTCTATACCAGTCTGTCGAATAAATTCTGCAATCTCTTGCGGGATTCTCTTGGCATATTCAACGCCTCTTCGATCGGTACCGATACAATCTGGTTGTCCTTAATGCTGACACACTGGCCTCCTACACCCTGCATCAGCAGGTCCACCGCTTTTTCTCCCATACGGGATGCCAATACTCGATCTGTCGGTGTCGGTGATCCTCCACGCTGAACGTGGCCAAGCACCGTGGCTCTACCTGAAAATCCAGTATTTAAACTTACCTTTTTGGCAAATTGGTGAACATCTGTAATTTTTTCTGAAATGACTACAATTGCATGACGTTTTTTCTTGATTAAATCAAAATCACGCAGTCTCTCCAGCACTTCACCTTCCTCGAAGCCTGTAGAGGATGTAATGACAATTTCAGCACCGCATGCAATTCCTGACCAGATCGCCAGGTCCCCGCAGCGGTTTCCCATAACTTCCACAATCGAACAGCGATGGTGTGAGCTTGATGTATCTCTCAGCTTATCGACTGCCTCTACGATTGTCGTCAGAGCTGTATCAAACCCTATCGTAAAGTCTGTACATGTGATGTCGTTATCAATGGTACCCGGCAATCCGATACAGTTGATTCCCATCTCCGTCAGTGCCAGTGCACCACGGTAAGAACCATCACCACCAACGACTACGATAGCCTCAATTCCACGTTTTTTTAACTGCTGAACTGCTTTATTACGCACTTCAATATCCTTAAATTCGGGAAGTCGGGCAGACCCTAGAATCGTTCCGCCGCGGTCGATGATCTCACCGACGCTGGCTTTTGTCAAAGGCTCAATATAGCCTTCCACCATTCCTTTGTATCCATCGTAAATACCAAAGACTTCGATTCCACTGTTGAGTGCAACCCTTGTGACGGCGCGAATTGCAGCATTCATTCCAGGTGCATCTCCACCGGAAGTAAGAACACCAATACGTTTTACCATAAAAATTCCTCCATTCACGGTTACTATGATACCATTATATTACAATTTTTACTAGCATTATTTTCGTCTTGTTTCGCCTTTTATAAATATTTCACAAGACAAGGCACGGATGCGTTCCAGCAGCCGCTCAGCCGCTACCGGCTCACTGCTTTTACTTGCTGCCGCACACAGGCGCTGCTTCAGCTCCTCCATGGAATAATTGCTCGTAAATATCGTCAGGCGCCGTTTTTCCATACGGGCATCCATCAACGGAAGCAGAATGTCATCCCGGCTCCAGGCCGTAACACTCTCACCGCCGATATCATCAAACACGACAACCTCAGCGTTGCGGATACTGCGAAGCCTTGCCTCCATGGCATCCGGCTCATGAAACAAAAGCTTCAAATCGGAAATCAGCTTGGGGACATTGACGAACGCCACACGTTTTTCCTGCTTGGCATAATAATTGCACATGCCGGCCGCCAGCCAACTTTTCCCGGCTCCGGGCTTTCCCCATAAGTATAGACCCTTTTGCGGATGTTCATTCATTAACAGGTCAATAACCTTCGCAACTGCTGTCTTATATTCAACAGCCTCATGTTGCAGGCTCAGGCACGAAACATCCACCAGCAGATAATCCTCCAGCATATCCATCTGCTTATAGAAGCAGCGATGTGCATACTGCTTCTGCTGTTCCTTATAGTATGTACAATGCGATATCTGATTCATCAGCATTCCATCCAGATACATATCGACGCGTGTCCCCTTTTCCGGCTGTCGGCAGAAATCTAATCCGTGACAGCCTTCACACTTATCCATCACAGCTGTCCAGTCTGCAAATTTCCCACTGTGCTTCCACACAAAGTCCTCGTCGCAGCCATTGCGTTTCAGCCAGGCAAGCACATGGTCGTTTTTCATCAGCCGCGCAACAAGCGCCTCTTTCTTTTTTTTCTGTTCCTCGCTCAGTGTAAATGCAAATGATAATTTCTCCATTTACTCACCTCTCAGTTTCTTCATCTTCTGCAGCAGCTCATCTTCATCAAAATCTTCCACATCCACCTTGATTTCCTCCTGATTGTGATACCAGGACGGCAGCTCTTTATTCTGAACCGGCTTGCGGCGACTTCCCTTTTCTTCCGTCTCGCTTTGAATATGCGCCAGCGCTTTTTCACTCGTATCGATTTCCAGACGCACCCAGGTGCTTGCCACCTTTTCAACGTATGCCTTCGGAAACTGCTGATTTTTCATTTTCAGCACGTACTCAATCAATACGTTGACAACCTCCGGCTTCATTTTGAAATCGGAAATCAGCGCTTCAATCAGATACTTGTCGCTGCGGCTGACCTCCACGCCATGCTGCAGGTTCTGCAGAAAGCGAACCGGTGGAAGACGATAGGGATCTTTGTTTTCCTCGGCATGAAATTCCGACTTACAGCTGCGCACCTTTCTTTTCAGCTGTTCCACGTTAAGCGTATTGGTTTTCAAATCCATACTCTGGGAAACCAGCTTGCGCATGGTAATCTCATCGATGCCGTGAATCGTCGCTAGCTCACCGATGATCCGCAGATTCTTCTCATTGCGGGCAGAGGAGGGAAACACCATCTGCGGCAGACCGGTTAAAAACCGATCATAATTGAAGCTTAAAGGGATATCGTTGTGATGCAGAAGATCCTGCTGCGGCTTCAGCTTGCGGAAATCCTCCTCCTGCACATCCTGCCAGTCCTCCTTCAGAATATTCACAAAGGGAATGGTGATTTCCTGATACGCCGACTTATCCTCACAAGGCTTGGCGAAGCTCAGCTTGTTGAACTCATATACATCCTTCCCCATTTCCTTCAGGTACAGACGCCCGAACACCTCATGTCTGAGAAATTCATTGCCGTCCTTGGGCATGAACACCTGATACAGATAGCTGTTTTTCGCAGCATCATAAAAGGTTTTCACCAACAGATACTGCTCCAGCACATGCCGGCTTTTCTCCATGGCTTCCATGCTCAGCATACTGATAGTCTGAATCAGAATATGATTGCGAATCTTCTGATTTCTCGTACCGATGCTGACCAGCGTATGATACAGTGCCGCTGCATCGCTGCCGATCAGGGGAACATACAGCATAGTAAAGGAAGCATAGCGCTCCGCTGTCATTTCGCCCTGTACCTCAATACGGCATTTATCCTCTTTTCTGTTCACACGCTCACCTCAACTGCCTCTTCATGTTCAGTATATCACAAATCTGTCTTTTCAGACTTGCCGAATCGCTGTTATTGTAAAAAACGACATCTGCACGCTTTATTTTTTCCTGCTGCGGCAGCTGATGCCGTAAGCGGCGCAGCGCTTCCTGTTCGGAAATATGGCGATACAGCTTCAGACGGGATAACAGCAGCTCCTCATCACAGGCCACGACCCAGACCTCATCAAAGGCATCCTCCCAGTGTACCTCAAAGAGCAGCGGCACCTCCACAACGACAATAGCCTCCTTTGTGTGTAATGCAAGCTCTTCAAAAATTCGTTTCTTTATCAGTGGATGCAAAATCCCCTCTGCCTGTCTTTTTTTTTCAGGATCACAAAAGATCAGATCACTCATCCGCTGGGGCATGATATTGCCCTCGTCATTCAGAATATCGGTTCCAAACATCTGAATCAGCGCTGTATAGCCTTCCTCCTGCTTTTGCAGCAGCTGTGCATTCACGGCATCACAATCCAGCACGGTAATGCCCTCCTCCTGCAATATCCGAATCACACTCGATTTTCCGGCTCCCATAACTCCGGTCAGTCCAATTGTTCTCATCTTCTGCGCTGGCATGTCGGACAGAAACAGGTTCCCCGTGTTGCGACGACAATCTTTTTGATCGTCGTCCCGCAAACCGGACATGCCTCTCCTTTCTTTGCATGTACCTTCAGCTTCAGCTGAAAGCGGCCATCCACACCAAGCTGGGAGGTATATGAGCGAATCGTCGTTCCTCCGGCACGTATTGCACCGTTTAGGATTCGACGGATATGATAGATCAGCTCCTCAAAGTCCTTTTTCCGCAAATGATTGATCATCGTTTCCGGATGCATATGCATGGCAAAGCAGATTTCGTCCGCATAAATATTACCAATACCGGCGATATAGCGCTGATCCAGCAGCACAGCCTTCAGCGCAGTCTTTTTCTTATGCAGCGTGTGGTACATCCACTCTGCCGTAATACGTTCATCAAAGGCATCATATCCGATATTTTTAAAGCACGGATAGGACGAAACATCCGCACGCTTCTCATACAGATACATCTTGCCGAATTTCCTTGTATCGTGATAGCGCAGCTGCCGTCCGTCACTTAGCTGCAGAATCACATGAACATGCTTATCATAAGGCTCCTGCGGCTGCTGCACATAGAACTTCCCCTCCATCCGCATATGGCAGATCCATTCCATATCCCCCAGGTCAAAGCGCATATACTTTCCATGGCGGTAATATCCCTGTATCGTCTTTCCAACGATATCCCTGCAGAAGGTGGCTGCGTCCGGATAGCCTATAATATTATTCCAGAACACCTCACAGCCGGTAATCATCACACGATCCAGCTGATGCTCCAATGTTCTGACAACTGTTTCTACCTCTGGAAGCTCCGGCATATCATCACCTACTTTGCATCATACCAGGTCCTGCCGATATTCGCCTCGGCAATCAGCGGTACACGCAGCTTCATCGCATGCTGCATGCCCTCCTCGACAATGGTTCTCATCTGTTCCAGTTCCTCTTCCCAGACATCAAAAATCAATTCATCGTGAATCTGCAGAATCATACGGGATTTCACCTGTTCCTCCTGCATTTTCTTATATATATGAATCATGGCAAGCTTGATCAAATCGGCAGCACTTCCCTGAATCGGTGCATTCATAGCCGCACGCTTTCCGAATTCCCGCATCATATAATTCTTATCGCTGATTTCCTTGATATAGCGGCGGCGGTTGAACAGCGTTTTCACATAGCCATGCTCCTCGCAAAATGCTATCGTCGTATCCATAAAGCTTTTAATATTCGGATAGGATGCAAAATATTTATCAATAAAGGCATGTGCCTCCTTGCGGGTAATGCCCAGCTGCTCACTCAATCCGAAATCGCTCTGTCCGTAAACAATGCCGAAGTTTACCGTTTTCGCACTCCTGCGCATATTGGCATCCACGGCATCGTGTTCCACATCGAATATCTGCATCGCCGTTTTTGTATGAATATCAATGCCATGGTTAAAGGCATCGATCATCACCTCTTCATTCGCCATATGTGCCAGCATACGCAGCTCAATCTGGGAGTAATCCGCAGACAGCAGCACATGTCCCTCACTGGCGACAAACGCCTTGCGAATCTCCTTTCCCTCCTCATCCCGCACGGAAATATTCTGCAGGTTTGGTTCCGAGGAGGACAAGCGGCCGGTCTGTGTCTGAATCTGATTGAAAATCGTATGAATCTTACCATCCTTCAAAACGTGTTTGCTTAAGCCAACCGCATAGGTGGAATAGATTTTCTGATACTTGCGATGCTCCAGCAGAAGCGGAATAATCGGATGCTGGGATGCCAGCTTTTCCAGTACATCCGCTGCAGTGCTGCGCTTCTTTCCTGCCTTTAAGCCAAGCTCATCATACAGAATACCGGCGAGCTGCTTCGGAGAATTGATATTGAATTCCATACCGGCAATCTCGTATATCTTTGCACTCAGGGCATCGATTTTATCACTGGTCGCCTTTGCGATTTCATCCAGAGTGGAAAGGCTGGTAACAACCCCTTCCTTTTCCATCGCGTACAGCACATGCGTCAGCGGCATTTCAATGGTAGTAAACAGCTCCTTCATTTCCATTTCCCGTAACGCTGTATCCAGTTTGGCAACCAGATCCTGTAAATAATCGGCCTGCGCCATGGCATAGCGGGCAGCCTCGTCACTGTCCACCAGCTTTCCCTTGCCCTTTTTACCGAATACATCATCCTTTAACAGACTGCGGTCAAACTGATACTTCTCCGCCAGCTTATCGTAATCCGACAGCGTTCCATCCACCAGGAATGCCGCAATCATGACATCGAATGTAACATCCGCAAAGGGAATGTTGTTTTTATGCAGGGCGTGATAGAAGTTTTTCGCATCATATACCGCCTTGCCGTTTTCTTCTTTCAGCCATTCCAGAAATGCTGTATTCTGCAAGGCGTCTGACAGCTCTATGTACTCGGTGCGATCCTGCAGACTGATGGCAAAGCCATACAGCTGTGCATCATAATAGCTTTCATTATCCACATTGGCATACACCAGTGCCCCATCCTGTAAAAGATCAGGCGAAATCTGCTTCACAATCGTGCGGCTGCCTTCCTTTTTCACCTCTCTGGTATCCATGGTTTCCTTTACAAAGCTCTTCATTTCATATTTCACAAAGAAATCGTGCAGTTCTTCCCCCGGCTCCTTCAGCATCATATCCGCAAAGGGGAGCGGAATTTCGGCATCCACCTTGATCGTCGCAAGATACTTGGATAAAAATGCCTTTTCCTTATCCGTTTCCAGCTTTTCCTTCAGCTTGCCCTTGATTTCATCAATATGTGCATACACATTATCCACGGTTTCATATTCACTTAAAAGCTTGAGTGCCGTCTTTTCACCGATGCCCTTCACGCCCGGTATGTTATCCGCGGTATCTCCCATCAGTGCCTTCAGATCAATAATCTGTGAGGGTACGATTCCCATGCTTTCCTTCAGCTTTGCCTCATCCATGACTTCCATTTCCGTGATACCCTTTTTCATCAGATAGACATCCGTTGTCGGATCAATCAGCTGCAGCAGGTCACGGTCACTGGATAAGATGTGTATTTCCACATCCGGATATTTCTTTGCCATACTCCCGATGATATCATCCGCCTCAATACCCTCGCATTCATAGCGCTTCATGCCATAGGCATCCAGGAATTCACGGGCAATCGGAAATTGTACGATCAGCTCCTGATCCAGTTCTTTTCTGGTTCCCTTATATTCGGTATACGTCTCATGCCGAAAGGTCGGCTTGCCTGCATCCCATGCGACCAGCACCGCATCCGGCTCCACCATGGACAGCGCCTTGTTGATCATCGTAATAAAGCCATATACTGCATTGGTCGGCACACCATTGCTCGTTTTCATCATTCTTCCATATACTGTCGCGTAGTATGCACGAAACAGCATGGAATTTCCATCAATCAGTAAAAGTTTTTTCATTGGGGGTTCCTCCATACGTTCTTATTTTACCACAGTTTTCGCTTCTTAGAAGAAGGATGCCTGATAAATTATCCAACTCAAAAGAAAAAGGTCCGGTTATGACCTTTAGGATGCTATCGATTCCAGTGCTTTCAGGTTATCGTACATAATTGTCAGATAATCCTTGCTGGCCTTTTTATCTTCACTTGAAATGCTGGAGAGATTGTTCAAATTCACAGGTATCAGTGCCAGCTCATCAATCAGCTGCTGCTGCAGCTTCTCCATATCCTCACTCAGATTCTGTTCAATTGCTATATATCGCACATGATCGCTTTTAATACGCTTTTTCATAGCTGCCAGCTGATCGCTTGTCGGAAGTGCTCCGTATTTGGACAAGGTTACCGGATATACCTTAATGCCATAGGATTTCTGCCAGTTTCCAAAGGATGGCGTCATGGAAACAAAGCTGATGTTCATCTTACCGTCCGGGATAGCCTGAAAGTCTGCCTCCAGCCGGGCCAGATCCAATTCCAGAGCATCGTAGTTCTCATCGAAAATGTCCTTATACTGCGGATACTTCTGTACCAGATAGTCACGAATATCACTCGCCATGCTGGTCATCGCTACCGGATCCATCCAAAGCATGGGGTCTGCATCATAGGTATCCAGATTGGCAAATTCCTCTCCTTCGTAATACGGGCCTTCCGTTCCTGCCGTAATGCCGTCAATCGTTGTTGAGGTATAGCGTTCAAATTTATAAATTGCACTCTTGGTCGCAAGATCCACCATATCCACTCCGGTATCCCGGATATCGTCCACATACAAATCCATATACGGCTCCAAACCACCGATATAAAACAGGGCATCGCTGTCCTTCAATATATCCTGAAAGCTGGATTTGATCTGCGCACGCTGAATCATCGTATTTTCTGTTATATTGCTCACGGTTACATCATCCCCGCCGATTCTTTCCACCAGATACTGTACAGGATATACGGTTGTGGCAATGCTTGGATTTTTCTCTTCACAGCCGCTGACAAGAAACAGCGCCAGAACAGATACAAGAAATAGTTTTATCTTCATAGATCCTGCCTCCCTTGCGTTCCATTATACCATTACATGCCCCTGTGGTACAATAGTCTTTACAGCACCTGCCATAAGGGTACCGCATACCCTTTGAGTATATCACATTTCTTTACGGAAGCCTACTGTTTTTCTCGCTGCCGAAGCGCTGCCTGAGCCAGTCCTTCTCATCAATCCAGCCTCTGCCGTACTTTATGATATTCCTTCGACCGCGGTATAAATCGAAGGATTCATTCAGGATCGGATCATAAGCTACCGGATGCAGCCTGCGATAATGAAAAAACTGCAGCTGTGTCAGGGGAAGCGAGCGCCAGGACAGGAAAATCTGCAGAATCAGAAAGATCAGTACGATGACAGCACTCACTCCCTGCAGCAAATGAAAGTAAAAAACAGCTGTGATGGAAATAAGGGAGCAAATAAGGGTTGCATATTCCGCTGTACGAAAGCGTAAAAAGCAGTGAAAAAAAGTCTGCATAAGCCGTCCTCCGTCCAGCGGATAGATCGGCAGCAGATTAAACAGCAGAATGGAAGCATTGATCGTATGCAGATAGGATGCAAAGGATGGTGACAGGATTCCCTTTGCCACACAGAATTGAAACAGGGATGGAAACAGAACATGCATCAGCGGACCTGCGGAAATAATGAGAATTTCCTTCACCAAAGAGCCGTGACCGATATGCGTTATGGTTGCCGCCAGTCCGAAGGGATATATATTGATTCGTTCAATCGGGTAATGAAAGAGAATGGCACATAACATATGTGCCATCTCATGAATGGTAAGCATGATAAAAATCCATCCGATCAGACGGGCTACAGACAGATACGGCAGCATCAGCAGATACGGCAGCCAAAGCAGAGATATCCGTATCCGCAGCTTATGAAAATGCATCGCTCACCTTGATTTTCTCATTATCCTTCAATGCGTTGATGGTTACATAGCTGTCAGCCGTCCCCAGAACAGCCTCCTTGAGAATGCGGTCATCCTGCTTTACCTTGACCTCATTGAGATTTCCATAGGTTACCACTGCACCATTGTCCTGCTTTACGGTGACGCTGCTTTTTTTATCCGCCTGCTTCTGCACATGAAGCACGACACCGGCATATCCGCTGCGTGCCTGATTGGTACCGTTGGAATAATGATCGTCCTTCAGCAGTGTATACACCGGTGATGTGGAAACCGGTTCCTCCTTCAGTGAAAACCAGTTTTCAAAGGGTAGCCAGCTTCCCAGATCCTCCAGATGGAACTGCTGTATCACGGCAGGCATTTTTACCAGATTCAGCTTCTGATTGAGCAGCAGAGCCAGTACGACAACACAGATGCACATCATGAGCATGACCGCATGATAGATCATACGAAACAGGATGAACGGACGCTGCTTCTGTTCCTGCGCCCCTGCTCCGTCAAATCTTCGGCCTCTGATTCGTTTTCTAACTCTTCTTAAATCGTCCATATCATCCCTCCTGCTAACACTATATGCGCACGCTGCTGGAAATAGAAGTGCCGCAGCCGCTTTCCTGTCTGTGCTTTTGCACGTGCTGTATAGCGAAATGGAACTGGTATGAGGAATGCTGAGATTATTCAGGCAGAAAATCAGGAACACAGAGGCATAACACGCAAATGCCGTTGGCCGCACCTTCCCGAATCTATCTTTCCCACAAGATAAAAAAGCCTGCCAGTGCAACTGACAGGTCTATGGTTATATGTATATTGCGTACCCTTATTTCTGTAATGACTGCAGGCACTTCACCGCTTACTTTTTATACGTCCGGCTCCACAGCATTATCGTACAGCCTGCGGTCCGTTTTCTGCTCATAAACCTCGATAGCGGTTTTAATGGCGATCGCTGCAGGTACACTCACCATGATCCCAACAGCTCCCATGATGACACCCCCTGCGAACACAGCGAATAAGGTAATCAGCGGGCCCATGGCACTGCGCTTTTCATGAACCAGAGGCGAGATGACATAGGCATCCACATTGGATAAGATCATGATACCGATAATCAAAGCCACGATGTTACTCGGCGGCAGCGTCAGTGCTGTGATGATACCGATGCTGTTGGCAATCGTACCACCCAGGTAGGGAATGATGACACCAAACGATGTCAGCAGGCCGATAATCAGCCAGTCCTGATGTCCGATCATAAAATAAAAGGCAGAGTATTCAATAAATTTAATCAGCATCAGAATAATCAGGGATTTCAGATATACAGTGACATTCTGATCGATTTCATGCAGATATATATCACTGTTTTTGAAAAACAGGTGAACAAATTTCCGCAGACCGCGCTTGATGCGCTCAAAGTCAAACAGCATATAGATTGCAATGATGATAGAGAACAGAACGTTCGTAACGACATTCAAAACCGTATTCATCAGTCCCGGCAGACTGGATACCAGCTGCGGAACCCAGTCATCATAGGATTGCAGGATATTGACAATATTATTGGTGATGCTGTTTACCAGTGAGAAATCCTTCATATTTCCGAGAGTCTTGATCTTATTGGAAATCCAGACAACACCGTCAATCATGCTGGTCATAAATTCATTGATTTTATCATACAGTACCGGCATCAGCATAACAAGCATCACGATTAGAAACATCAGTACGCACACCCATATGGCAATGATGGAAAAATTCTTCGGTATCCCCTTCTTTTCCAGAAATTCCACAAGAGGATGCATCACATATGCAAGGACAAAGCCGATGATAAACGGCTGCAGAATGGATCGCAGCATCCGGTACCAGCTTCCCCATACAACCTGTGTCTTAATCAGCAGGAACAGAATCAGTAACACGCAGATCACCTTGCACAGGGTATAAATAGAAAACCTCTGATCTATTTTTTTCAGAAATCTTTTTAACATAACACCACCATACTTTCACTTTTCTATTCTACCATGCCGAAGGAAAAAAAACCAGCGAAGCATGCTTGAACAAATTCTGACGGAATATTGCCTTCACTGCCGTGCATTGTGACATATGATGATGTCTCTGCCGAAACTGCTTTACCACCCTGCGATGCGTATACCGGATATCCTCAGCTTCAGAATTCCTTGCAGAATGCATAAGGCTTCTGACTCACCTTGCTATGCAAGTCAGAAGCCTCTATAAGCCTCAGCAGACAACCGTTCATCCAAACAGCTTCTGCAAAAATTTCCTTTCACGATATTTCGGCAGCGGACAGCGCTGTCCCAGCATACGGCGGACAATGCTGTCAAAGCAGCTGTAGGTCTGCGTTTCCCGCTGCAATACGATCGGCTTGCCATGATTGTTGGAGCGCATCATATTCTCATCATCGAATACGTAGCCGAGAAAATCGATGGACAGCCACTGCTTCGCCTCTTCCAGCGAAACGCTGATACCCCGATCCATATGATGCACGTTCATGCGGTTGACGATAAAGGAAATATGCTCCATTCCCTCCTTCATCAGAATACCGATGATACGGTCTGCATCCTGCAATGCCGTCACATCAAGTGTCGTTACGACAATTGCTCTGCTCACACAGGCAATCGAATGTATAAAGCCGCTTTCGATTCCTGCCGGTGTATCCAGCAGTATGTAATCAAACTGGTTTTTCAGCTCCTCTACGACGATTTTTAAATCCTCACCGTGGAAATACTGTATATGTATCGTTTTGCATGCCGGAAGCAGGTACAGATTATCCTGACGCTTATCACGAATCATCGCATTTGCCAGGGTACAGCGCCCCTCCATCACATCCTTTAAATCATAGATTACACGGTTTTCCAAGCCCAGCATAACATCCAGGTTTTTCAAGCCCAAATCCACATCGATCAGACAAACCCTGTAGCCCTTCTGCGCCAGGACCATGCCCATATTGATACAGACGCTGCTTTTTCCAACGCCGCCTTTTCCGGAAGTAATTGCTATTGCCTCTCCCACATTCTCTCCTCCTTATATTCCTTCATTTCCAAATGTCTGTTCTCATAATAGACTTTGCAGGGCGCAAAGGATGTCATATTTTGGAAATGAGTATCACATATCCGCACATTTCCATCGATATGCGAAGCCGCCAGCACGCAATCTTCATGCAGTAAATCCACACTGCCCTGCACACTGCCCAGTACATACAGCGATTCACTGCTTGTCACGAAGGCCTGCTTACGGATATTGCCCAGCAAAAGCAGCGGCTCATGAAAGCGGTAGTGCTCTCCACCCCGCAGCTCCTGTTCCAGAATGCGCCTTGACTTTTCCTGCGGCAGCTCATTGATGCCGGCAATCAGGGTGTGACAATCTGCACAAAGCTGAAACAGCTCCTGCAGATGCTGCGGCTTCAAGCCTTCGATATGAAAAAAAGCCTCAAAATACTGTCCGTTTTTATTCTGACAGAATTTGAGTCTTTCCTTCAGCTGCTGGAAAAACGCAGATGCATCATCATACTGCGCATAAATGTGATAGGTATCGTTTATTCCTTTGATTTTAATCTGAACCATTCGACCTTCTCCCCTTTTCGTATACGGAGTGCTTTCATTTCCAGATAGTCGTCCTTGATACGAATGAGGAATACAATAACCATGACAAGAATCGCATTAGCGAGCAAGGTCATAAGCTCATAACGCTCCGCCCACAGCATCAGCGACATACTGGTAATTCTTTGAAAGTTCATATAGCAGTATATCAGAAGATCCTTGACGAAAATTGTCACAATACAGAGAACCAGCGATTCAATCAGCGTCTCCGTCATATGCTTGCTCCACAGCTGCAGCAGACACGCTATGACGGTATAAATAATCGCATAGAGCAGAAACGTGTTCGCAAAACAGAAATCGTAAATCATACCGCAGCCAAAAGCGAACAGGCAGGAATCCAGAAAACTGAATTTACGAATTGTCAGCACCATGGCACAGAAGCCAAGATTCGGTATGAACAGCAGATCGTTAATCAGATAGCTGTTGGGAAAAATCACGGTAAGTATTTCATCGATCAGAAAGCAGATGATGACAAAGACGATATGCGCCATGCCTACTCATCTCCCTTTTCAACGATGACACTAACAACTGAGAACGTCTGAAAATCATCAATTGGCCGAACATAGATGGTCTGTCCGGTCTGATTCGAGAGCGCCTGCACACTGTCCACGGTGCCGATCAGCAGTCCGCTTGGATAGCCGCCGCCCTTGCCGCTTGTGACGACCTGCATTCCCTTTTTGATTTCACTGCTGTCATCAAACAGCAAAACGATATAGCAGCCGCGCTTGACATCATAGCTCTGCAAAACACCCAGAGAGCTTTTCTTTTCATCCAGCAGAATTTTAATGGATGCTGAATTCAGCTTATCTTCACTGGTCAGCAGCTTGACAACGCTGGTATGAGCGGAAACACTCTTGATCTTTCCAACCATGCCATTCGTGCTTTCTACTGCCATACCGGCCTTAATGCCTTCCTTGCTGCCCTTATCAATGGTAATCTCATTGTTCCAGGTAGCCTGATCACGCAGAATAACCTTCGCCCATGTCCGTTCATATGTATCATCACTCGTTTTGATGCCCAATGCTTCCTCAAGCTCTGCATTTTTTTGTTTCTCATTGACATACTTTGCCTTGTAGGAAGGATTTTTGCTCAGCTCATAGCGCAGCCGGTCATTTTCCTCATTCACGCTCCATAGGTTTGCAAAATCACTGAACAGATTTTTTACGGTTTCTGTCGGATAATCAATCAGTGCATATCTCAGCATCGTGACTACGTCATAGCCGATATTGCTTGTTACAGAGCCACTCATACTCCTTAAAAGGATACCTATCATCACAAAGAACGCGATAACGCCTAAGATTATTTTTTGAAAACGATTCAATTTTGACATGCTCTCACCTATTTCTTCATGTTTCCCATATATTATATAGGGGAAAGAAAAATAGTTCAATGACAATCTGGTTTTTGTCAAAATCTTAAGAAAACTTTAGGAAAGTCCCGGCTGCAGCAGTCCCTTCTGTGCAAAGCTGAAATATGTATTGCGGCTGACAATAATATGATCCATCAGTGGAATCGCCGTCATGACGCCGCACTCCTCAATACTTCTGGTCAAAGAGATATCCGCCGAGGATGGCTGCGGATCACCGGACGGATGGTTGTGGACACATAGGATTTTCGCACAGCCAAGCTGCATCGCTTCCCGAAAGATTTCCCTGGGATGCACACTCGCATTGGTCAGGGTGCCGACAAACATCACGCGGCTGCTGATCAGCTGATTTTTCTGATTGAGGAACAGTACGAGAAAATGTTCCTGCTGTTCATAGCCGATCTGCTGATTGACCCATTCCAGAATATCCTGCGGATGATGGATGCCCGGTGCATGCAGCACCTCATCAAAGGCGATTCTGCGTCCCAGCTCAAATGCCGCCAGAAGAGAAATGGCTTTCGCCTCCTTGATTCCAGACAGTCCCATCAGTTCCTGCATATTCGCCTTTCCCAAATCCCCCATGGAGCTCCAGTGCCTCAACACCTCATCCGCCAGCTCCAGTGCGGACATGGAACGCGTGCCACTGCGTAATACCAGAGCCAGCAGCTCCCGATTGGAAAGCGCCGCTATTCCATGCTGCAGCGCCTTTTCTCTTGGACGCTCCTCCTTGTTTAATTCCTTTACTTTCATTTTCCAATCCTTTCCAGTGCCTTGTCATATGCCTGCTCATCAATTAGTTTGACCACATCGGAATTCTCTACGGTAACATTTTTCGGAATGTAGCTGTATTTCAACGCTTTCAGCTTCTGCTGAACCTGCTGACTTTCCTTTTCATCACTGCTTACACCGCAAACGACAGCCGTCAGCTTATCCTGCTTCATCGTATAGCTTTTCAGACCTTCCTTTTCCAGCTTTTCCTGCATATCCTGCACGCTCTGTGCCTTTTCATATAATCCCACCTGATTCATATACAGCGTTCGCTTATCATCATTCGCTTTTCCCAGCGTAAAGGAAAACAGCACATAATACATCAGACAGAATACCACGGAAAACAGAATACCGAACAGCATAATCAGCCGTTTATTTTCCACATGCATCACCTCACCCTAACCATATGCATCCCGCATTTGACACATACCTCATTCGACAGGAAAGGATAAAACACCTCCTTACACTATATCTATACGATTTAAAATCGAAAAACTCCTAAAAAATCCGCTAATTCATGTAAATCTTTCTATTATTTCCAATCACACATGTCAAAAAAGCAGAAAGCTGTGGTACAATTACGCATATGGAGGTACCGATATGAAAAAATGGATTGCACTGCTTGCACTGATGTGTCTTTGTACTGTATCCGGCTGTACAAAAAAAGAAACACCACGGTCCCCTGCGGAAACGGCGGCAGCCTTTTTAAACGGCATTCAAAATCAGGACAGTGATGCGGTAAAAGCTTCCAGTGACTGGAAGGATTTCAATATAAAAGCATTTTCAGTCGATGACAGTGATTATATGGATTCTGTTGACAAAAAGCTGCAGAAGCAGACATATGAGAAAATGATGTATTTTGAGCATAAGGAAGGCAAGGAAACCATCCAGGACAATCAGGCAACTGTCACAGTGAAAATCAAGCAGTACGATTTCTCAAAAACTCTGAAATCCGGTATGGAGCAGGCAGAGAAGAAGGTACAGGAGCTTAGCAAAAAGGATGTCAGCGATGCGGAAACCGAAGCAGCCATCGCAACCGTTCTCTTTAAAAGTCTGCAGAAAACAGATGTCATGAAAACTACGGATGTCCAGATACAGCTGAAGAAAACAGAGGATGTCTGGATGGTGAGCAGTGATAATGCGCAGCTGGAAACGCTGTTGAGTGCAAATCTCAATCTGCTGCAGGAGCAGTAACGGACAGAAGCCCTGAGAAGCTTCTGTTTTTTATTTGAAGCAGACCTCTTCCGGGTTGCCAAAGCCATTCGCACAAACGATAAGCGCTAATATGCAGATTAACAAATATGAAGGAATCTGCATACCGCTGTATAGATTCTCTATCAGTATGTAGATTTCGAATGCATACATAGTACAAAATGGAGGTAGTATTAAGCAGCATCACAATACCGTATACTTAAGAACATCACTTCTCCCTGTTCGAACAGTCATCACGCATCGCTCAGGGATACGATAGAGGATACTCCTTTATGTATGAGATTACTGCCAGACGGTATTTTTTTCCTTATCAAAGCTATACTTATAATAAAACGGGCGAACAGCAGCTTTGAATAAACAAAAAAAAATAGGAAATTATACAATTTATTGTTGACATTTCTTTGAAAATAAGTAAAATAATAGAGGTAACCTTGGAGAGTTGGCCGAGCGGTTTAAGGCACCATCTTGGAAAGGTGGCGTAGTGAAAGCTACCGTGAGTTCGAATCTCATGCTCTCCGCCATTGATAATATACGTCCCATACGGGACGTTTTTTGTTTATGCTTACGCTGACTGAAAATCAGGGTAAAAGATACTTATGCAAAACACAGGCATGCTGTTATCAGAAAACAAGATAATCATATCGAATTTATGTTCCGCACAGCATACAAAAAAATGAATAACCGGCACAGTAACTATAAACAAGGTATCAGGCAAAAGCTCTGCTACGCTTTTTTGATAGTTAAGAAGTGTCATGTAACACTCCTTTCCGAAAAAAAAGCGATTACTATCTGATGACGAATCGCTGATAACCTAATATAATTTCTTAATTTTGTATACTACATCCTTATATTGTATGACGAAACGAAATCATAGGAATGAATGTTAGGTGATGATGACTCATTAACAACGTTCCAGAGAATAGAAGCAGCCTTCCATTTATCGTGAATCGAGCATTTCTTTGATCCTGGCAAAATCTTTTGAAAATTTATTCCATTCACAAACTGAATGATCATATTTTGCATCATCTGAATTGTTATAATAATTTTTTAAATTATATCACTTTCCAATACCCGTAAACGATTTTCAAACTTAGACCTGATCTTCTATTTCCTGTGTGCCCTGGCGCTGTGAGTTTCGGTTTTTGGTTTCCTTGTTCTATATACACAATGCATTCAGCTTGATAATCGACATCAGGAACTCTTTCTTGAATGTGAATTGCATGCATGAAAAGAGGAAAGCAAACAGATTCCCTGCATAAGCAGTATCATACTTTTTCTAAATTGTTCACCTGAATCAAATGCATAGCAGCCCTATTAAACAGCAGCATGAGCTGCCGGTATCAAAAAGATCAGTAACACATTTCCTCCGGTCTTTCCGCATAGCTGCAGGGGATGATACGTATATGCTTTGCCATGCATATTTCACGAAATGCCTCACTCAGTCTTCCGCTGCTTCCCCGCACACTGAGCACATCCCTTGCATCATCCTCCACATACATATGCTGCAGGGCAAGCAGCATCGCCAGCTTGTTATAGGTATGCTGCAGGGAATATCCCGGCTTCATCTGCATATGATGAATATTATCAAAGCCGCTCACTCCGTCAAACAAACGGGAGGTGATCAATGCATACATCATTTCATAATAGCGCCGGTATAAAAATGCCGCATTGTATTTGTCCCAGAGCATCTCCTTTGACTGCGGGTCCCAGGAATATGCAATATTGTCAATAAAGCGAATACATCCCACAAAGCAATCATAGGAATAGGCCGCCTTCATCTGAGATAAAAGTATTTCATGCTGTGTAAAATAATCGGCACAGATACCAAATTTCACAGGGATTGGAAACGATTCCCTGCGCATCGAATCTATGAACGCATGATAGTCCATAATGGAACAGATATTCTGTGCCTGATACCATTCCTGCTGGCAGAGATATGTCGCCCTAACCTCTTTATATAAGGAAGCGCACTCAAGAAACATACTGGAAGGCTCCAGAATCACCAGCTGTGACAGCTTTGTTTTCTGCGCCTGCTCCACAAAAGCATCCAGCACATCCTTGCGATAATTCCCCTTTAATGTAATATGTCCATCCATACATTCCCTCCTGGTTTTTATGAAAAAACTCAGTCCGCCTGAGTTCTAATAACGAATTTTCTTAATTCTTCCAAAGCCGATGGTTCCCGGTCCGGTATGTGACATGATGACAGACTTGAAAATCCGCTGTTCAACCGGTTGTCCGCACGCCTCCTCCAATGCTGCCTTCAGCTCATCACTGACCTTTCGATTATAGGCATCAATGATCATCCAGTCATATTCCTTTGGATCGATATCCTTTAAAACAACCTCGATCCCCTCCTTGTAAGCTTTTTTCAGGGTTCGCACCTTGTCAACCAGATCAATCGCCCCATGCTCCACCTTCAGCAATGGCTGTATCTTCAATAATCCTGCCAGCGCTGCGGCAGCAGGCGAAATGCGTCCGCCGTTTTTTAATGCGGTTAGAGTTTCCGGAATCAGAATAGCAAACAGCTCACCCTCCTGCTCAATCTTTTCCTTTGCCTGTACACACGTATATCCTTTTTCAAACATATCGCGAGCGGTTAACAGCATATGAACAACCGGATAACACACGAAATCAGAATTCAAAACAAACACGCGATTTTGATACGGTGATTGTTCCGCTATCCCCATCGCAACACGGCAGGTGCCGGATAAGGCCTTTGTCAGCGGTATGTAAAATACTTCATCGTAGCTTTCCAGCAGTTCATCCCACATACGGGTCATCGTACCGATGATCGGCTGTGCCGTTTTAACACTCTTATTCTGACCAAGTGCCTCGATAATATCCTGATCGGAAATTGTTTCTTCCTCGATAAATTCTTTTCCATTTATGGTAATGGGCATCCGTAAAACATGTATCCCAAGCTTTTCAGCCTCTTCTTTGGTAATATCTGCGCTGGAATCACACATCAACGCTATTTTTTTCATGGAATCACTCCTTAAAAGGCATTATAACATTTCTACAAAAAAATTCAATAAAAGTATTTACAAAACATAATGAATAGGCTATAATATAACTCGCCTGATAAAACGTCAGGAACGCTATGGCGATTGTGGTGAAGTGGTTAACACAACGGATTGTGGCTCCGTCATTCGTGGGTTCGATTCCCATCAGTCGCCCCATAGAAAACAATCAGGAAGTCAATTGACTTCTTTTTTTATATAGACAGTTGATTACCCCACGATAATGAAGACACAGGCAGACTATGTGAAGATAAGTGCCGGATTCGCAAATAGCTGTTAATCCATTCACAAGCGTGTATCGCAGGCAGCACATACATAGAAATTCTTTTCACAGAAAAGATTCATACTTTTACAGAAAACGTGTTACAATAAATATAAATAAAAGGAGGCATTTTTTATGAATACCATCAGTGAGGATATTAAGAAAATCATGCTGGCAGGCATTGGTGCCGTTGCCACTACAGCAGAAAAATCAAAGGACGTAATTGATGCTCTTGTGAAAAAAGGTGAATTAACAGTTGAACAGGGTAAAATTCTGAACGAGGAGCTGAAGCATGACCTTCGGGAAAAGCTGAGAACTCCGGCTGATACGGAAAGCATCCGCAAGGATTTGGAAAAGGTCAGCAGGGACGACCTTGCAATGCTGAAGGCCCATATTGAAGAACTCGAAAAAGGCATGGAGAATGAGCAATCCGAATGAAGCGAAAACGCTGAGCAGTAAACGCCGGCTTGCTCAGATTCTGGGAATTCTGAAAAAGCATCATATCACAAAGGGAGTTGATCCGGTTAAGTTTCGGGAAATTCTGGAAGACCTGGGTCCTACCTTCGTTAAAATCGGACAGATCATGGCAAGCCGGCAGGATATGTTCAGTGAACGCTATTGCAAGGAGCTTGTCAAGCTGCGGGATAATGTCGCACCTTTGCCCTTTGCAGATGTACAGCGCGTCATAGAGGAAGAATACGGCTGTCCCATGCAGGAGGTATTCTCCAGCTTTGAGCGTATACCGCTGGGTTCCGCTTCCATTGCGCAGGTGCATAAGGCCTCTTTGCTCGATGGAAGAGAAATCGTTGTCAAGGTGCAGCGTCCTTACATCTATGAGATGATGGAACGGGATATTTCCTTGATTCGTAGAGCTGGAAAGCTGCTGCGTCTGAGTGAGGTGCTGGGGAGCGTCATTGATATCAATATCGTGATGGATGAATTCTGGTTTACCGCAAAGCAGGAAATGGATTTTCTGAATGAGGCGCGCTTTGCCATGGAATTTGCCCGGAATCATCAGTCTATCACCTATATCGGTGCGCCGCTGATTGAGCAGGCCTACACGACCAGCCGGGTGCTGGTCATGGAATACATTAATGGCATTGTCATTGACGATCGCAAAACACTGGAGGAAGGCGGCTATGACCTTCGGGAAATTGCCTCCAAGCTGGCAGAGAACTACATCAAGCAGATCGTGGACGACGGCTTTTTCCACGCTGACCCGCATCCTGGAAATCTTCGCATACGGGATGGCAAGATCATCTGGATTGATTTTGGCATGATGGGAACCCTGCAGCGCAGCGACAAGGACCTTATGAAAAAGGCAGTGCAGGCCATTGGAAGCAATGATACCGAGCTGATGGTCGATGTCATCCTGACGCTGGGAGTTCACGACGGCCGGATTGATTACACACTGTTTTATGACGATATGGAAATCTTCATGAAGAAATATATCCATATGGACCTGAATGAGATCAACCTGGGGGATGCGATTCAGGAGGTCTTTACCATTGCACACAAGCACCGTATATCCATGCCGAAAGGCATCAGCATGCTGGCAAGAGGACTCATAACCATGGAAAGCACCATGACGCTGCTGGATCCGAAGACGAATATCATTCAGATAGCGGCAGCCCATGTCAGCGAGCATATATTCAAAAAGCTGGATGCCAAAAAGGAAGCGGTAAATGCGGGAAGAAAGCTCTATGAGGCCGGAAAGCGCACACTCGATATTCCCATCCAGTTCAGTGAGCTCATGCGGATGATCACCAAGGGACGCATCAAGCTGAATCTGGAAATCATGGATTCCAGCGTACCCTTAAAAACCATCAATCACATGGTCAATAAGCTGGTTGTCGGAATCGTATCCTGCGGTCTGCTCATGGCAAGCTCCCTGATCTGTACAACCGATATGACGCCCAAGGTGCTCGGTATACCCGCCATTGGGTTTATCGGCTATATGACTGCCGTATTCCTGGGCATGTGGCTGCTGTATACCGTGTTAAAGGATAAACGCCGGTAAGCATAAAAAAGCTGTACAGGAATCGGATCTTACAATCGTGAATACATAAAAAAGAGAATTCCACACTATTGTATATTATCAATAGCATTCGAATTCTCTTTTTTGCAAGCACCCCAAAGTAAGAAAGAACACAGGAATTGTGACAGACTTTACTTTGATTGTATGCGACAGCTTATCGCCAAAGCTGCTTTTCAGATTTCCTTACTTTATACCAAAACTGCCTCTTTCATGACCTTTCCAATAGCGTCGTGAATAACCAGATCCGCTCTATGATCCATCGCAGTCTCCTCTTTGTTTATCAATATCAGCTTTGATCCCCGAAAATATTGAAGCAGCCCGGCTGCCGGATACACCACAAGGGAGGTTCCTCCGACAATGAGCACATCTGCCTGTGAAAGGAAAAGGATTGCCTCTTCCATGACCTGCATATCCAGACTTTCTCCATACAATACAACCTCCGGCTTCAGGATGCCGTTACAGCTCGGACACCGCGGCACCTGCTTCTTCTGCTTCAGCATTTCCTGCAGATCATACTCTGCACGGCAACGCTGGCAGCGATTGCGGTGTATGCTGCCATGAAGCTCCAAAACCTTTTGACTGCCGGCCTTCTGATGCAGACCATCAATATTCTGCGTAATAACTGCCTTTAATTTTCCCATTTCCTCCAGCTTTGCCAACGCCAGATGCGCGTCGTTTGGCTGTGCCCGCTCATAGACCATTTCATGGAAATAAAAATCATAAAACTGCTCGGGATGTTCATGAAAGAACTCACTGCTGATCATCGTTTCTGCACGATACGGATAGGTCTTCTTACTGTAAATACCGCTCTGTGATCGAAAATCTGGAATATTACTTTCCGTACTGACACCCGCACCACCGAAAAAAACGATATTGTCACTCTGTGTCAGTATTTTTTTTAGTTCATCATACATATGCTTCACACCTTTCTGATCTGTACATGACTGCCTTCTCTGCTCTTCTCCACCAGAATACCGGCCGGTATATTTTCCTTCAGCAATTCAACATGGGAAATAATACCGACATAGCCGCGACTGCTGCTCATGATCTGCAATACAGCCAGTGCATCTGCTATGCTGTGCTCATCCAGCGTTCCAAAGCCCTCATCGATAAACATGGTGTCCAGCTGAATACCGCCGTTTCTTGCCTGTACAACGGCGGATAATGCCAGTGACAGCGCAAGCGAAACCAGGAATTTCTCACCGCCGCTCAGGGAAACGACACTGCGGGTATTGCAGGTATAGCTGTCATATATGGATAGTTCAAGACCATATTTTCGTGTTCTGCCACTCGCCTCATCACTGCGGAAAATCTGATAGCGTCCATTATGAACAAGCTTTAGCAGCTGATTTGCCTGCTGCGTAATACTGCCGAGCATGATTCCCAGAACATATCGTTCAATCCCCATACCGTTATCGCCACGCATGGCTCTGACGAAATGAGCCAGCTCTACAAATGCAGGCTCTTCAACATCCAGCTCCTTCTGAATTTGCGTGATGGAGGCCTGCACCTGTAAATACATCGCTTCATGTGTCGTAATATCCGCAAGCTTTAGTTGCAGCTGCTCCACCTCCTGCATCAGCTGCTCCTGCTGTGCCAGCAATGCCTCCAGATTCTGTTCTGCAATCGCAGCACAGCGCTGTTGAAGATCCTGTATCCTTGTTTTCAGCTGTTCCTTTTTCAGCGCATATTCCTGCAGCTGCTGTTCCCGCTTTTGCAGATCCTCCTGCTTTAGCCCCTGCATTTCCTCCTCCTGAATCCTGTTCTGTGCCACCGCCTGCCAAGATATTTCTGCAGCCTGCAGTGCCTGCTTTGCCTGCTGCTCTTCCTTTTGTGCATGCTCATGATCCCGCTGCTGCTGTGCCAGGTTGATTTCCAGCTGTCGAAGCCTTGTTTCCTGCTTTACCACCAGTGCGACTGTGAGGTCGAGCTCCTGCTGCAGCTGTTGCAAACAGTCACTGAGCGCCCGCGGACTGCGCAGCTCACAGGGAATACTGTCCTGCAGTACTGTTCTCTGCTGATCGTTCAACAAAGCCTCCGTATGCAGCTCCTGCTGTTTTTGCTGCAGCTGCTGCAATGCGGCATCCTCCTCCTGCTGCTTCTGCTGTAATCGCTCCTGCTCCTGCATAAGCTCATGAAGAACCAGGTTCAGCTGTTCAGCCTGCTGCTGTTTCTGCTGCAGTCTGATAAATTCCGTCTGGGAAAACGGCTGCTGCAAAAGAGTCTGTATGGCTTTCTCATGCTCCTGCATGGCAGTAAGTCTCATTTGTATGGATAATCGCACATGCTCCAGCTGCTGCTGTATTCCCTGCACTGCTTCCTTTTCCTGATCCAAACGTTCCTGCAGCTGCTTTAGCTGCACAACATCCTGATATGCCGCCTTCGTTTCAGCGAGTGCGGGATGCGTCGTACTTCCACATACAGGACAGGGCTCATGCTCCTTTAATAAAGCCGCAAGCTGTACCGCACTGTTGTTCAGATAGGTACGCATCGCCTCATCATAGGCCTGCTGCAGCGGTATCAGCTGCTCTTCCCGCAGCTTTATCTGCAGAATCAGCTCTTTTTCTTCGGCTTCCTCAGCCTTCAGCATACCGGAAAGCTGGATTCTTTGCTGCTCATGGTAATCCGCCTGCCTCCATACCGCAAAGTGCTGCGCAGCATGCTCTAGTCCATCCAGTGTCAGCCGAGCTGTCTCTATTTTCTGTCGAAGCTGCTCCTTGTTGCTGTTCAGCTCGCTGCAGTGCTTTTGTTTCTGCTCCACCAGCTGCTGCTGTTTATCCCGCAATTCCCGCAGAGCATTCTCTTTAACAAGCAGCTGCTGCAGCTGTTGAACCAGCGGGCGCAGCTCCTGTGCTTCATGCAGCTTCTGACGCAGATTCTGCTCCTGCCCCTTATACTCCTGCAGCTGCGTTTGCCATAGCGGGGCTGCCTGCTTCTGCTGGTTTAGAAGCTCATGCTGCTTCGCCACAGCATGCAGGTTATCGACGCGCTGTTTCCATATATTGCGGCATTGCTGCAATGTATTCCATTCCGGCAGCACCTTTATCAGCTCCTTCTGTCTTTCCAGATAAACATAGAGCTGCTTCATGTCTTCCTCCTGCTGCAGCAGTCGCTCCCAGTCCAGCTCTGCCTGCTGCAAAAGTGTCAGCTGTTCTTTTCGCAGTCGTTGCTGTGCTGCTTCCTGCTTGATTTGCTCCAGCAACTCCTGCTTCTGCTTTACCTCCTGTTCCAGTATTCTGCGCGTGCTTCCGGCATGCTTCAGCCATACTGTGATTTCTTCAGGACTCTGCATTTCTATTCCGCTCAGCAATGCCTCCCTGCGCTGCTTTTTCATATCCAGCTGTTCCCGCTTCTGCTTCATGGTATCGCTGAGAGCCTGATTGATTCCGGTCCAGCGCTCCATCTGGAACAGTGTTTTCAATATTTCCTGCTTTTCTTCACTTTTGCTTGTTAAGAGCTGCTCGAATTTCCCCTGCGGCAGGATCATAACCTGTACAAACTGCGCATAACTCAGACCCAGCAGCTCCACCGCCTTTTCCTCAACATTTTTCAGCTTCGGTTTTTCAAAGAAAGGTACAAATTCCCCATCGACTATTTCTCCGGCATCAATCTGCATCTGAGGAGTCAGCTCTTGATTGCGTTTTTTACGCATCGTAATCGTTCGCACAAACCGATAGGTTCGCTGATGAAGCTGAAATTGAAAATCAACGACGGTCGCATCCTGCACCTCGGCAAAACGGGAGCGCATACTATACAGATCCTCCCGTTGAGAACCGCTGCTTTTCCCATACAGCGCATAGGTCATCGCATCCAGCAGCATCGTCTTTCCGCTTCCTGTCTCCCCCTGTATGAGAAACAGATGCTGTTCGTCAAATACATGAAAATTGATGCACTGCTGTTTTACATAAGGACCAAAGGCCTGCAGCTTCAATATTTCAGGTCGCATACATTTCCTCTTTCTCCAGCTTTTGCTGTGCCTGTAAAAACAGCTGCCCCGCTGCTTCACTCAGCTCTTCCCCATAATAATCCTGAAAGAACTGCTGTACGATATCCAAATCGGATATCGTCTCCAAATCCTGTAATCGTATCGTGATATTCGTCTGTTCCTGCTCCATGCTTTTTCCACTCAGCTGCAGAAGATTCTCATAGCCCTGTCGAAAGTAATCCAGCATTTCATAGGATACCGGCAAATCCGTGACCTCAATTTTCACATAGGCATAATCCGGCCCTGTATGCTTCAGCATTCTCTCCTTTAAATCCGCATAGCTTCCCTTGCATACCTGCAGTGGATGCAGGGGCTGAATATCCCGTTTTGTTACCGTATCCGTCTGACTGTCATAAATCAGCACACCCTTGGGCTGATCAGCCTCCGAAAAGGAATACGGCAACGGTGAGCCACTGTACCAAACACGCCCACCGGCATGCTGACGGCGGTGCAGATGTCCCATGGCCACATAGGAAAACCCGTCAAATATAGCGGAGGGAACCAGCTCCGCTCCACCCACTTTCGCAAATCGGTCACTCTCGCATACCTCGGCATTTGCCAGAAAGGCATGCGCCATGGCAATCGGCCGATATGCATGGTCTACCGTAGAAAGAATATCCGTACAAATACAGCTGAAAGCCTCCGCCTGTGAATGCACGTCCTTTTGGTAGACCTTTCTTACCTGCTCCACATGGAAATACGGAATCGGGTATATCATACAGTCATCCACCCGGATTCCCTTCACCTTTTCCTTCAGACTTCCGATGATATACAGTCCCATCCCCTCCAGCAGCCTTGACAGGGATGCCAGACGGGTTGCCGAATCATGATTGCCGGCAATTACAATCACCTTTTTTTTCAGCTCCATACACAGCATATACATGATATCATCATATAATTCAATCGCCTCTTTACTGGCCAGGATCGTATCATACACATCTCCCGCCACCAGCACGGCATCGATGTTTTCTTCCTCGATAATCGCTTTCAGCTGCTGCTTAAACCAGCGCTGATCCTCCATCAGCGTCACCTTATATAAATCCATTCCCAAATGCCAGTCTGCCGTATGTAATACTCTCATTCCTGTCCTCCTTACCTGAAAACAGGGCAGATTTATCTGCCCTACTCCGTTGCCTGTTCCACTGCTTTTCCTTTTTCTGCCAGAAAGTCCTTACTGTATTGTATATCCTTAAAGGACCAGCGGACATCAAACTGCTGATAGGTGACCACTGCCTCCGGCCAGTTGATCTGATAGGTCGTTTCCGCATACACGCTGCCATCTCTGGTTTTGGTTTGTGTGCCGATATACTTAATTTCTCCGCTGACGATGCTGGCATCGGTTATAAAGATGCTCGGCACATCGACAGGATGCACTTTATCATACTGATATTTCAGTGTTACCTCCGTGGCATTGCCAACCTGCCTTACGCTTTGCTCCATACTGATTACATAATTAACAAAAACCTTTGTCTTTTTTTCCACAGTCTTTCCATTTGATAAATTCAGAATCAGGCGAAGCACATTTTCTCCGGTTGCGTAATTGTATGCATCCTTTGAAATCTGATAGCTGCTGTAGTCCGATACATTATCAACATACGTATTGTTGATGTACAATTCTACACTGTTGATTGTGGAAGAATGCTTTTCATAGCTCCAGGTGACATCGATATATCGCAAATCCTTTCGATATTCTCCTTCAAACTGCGTGATTTCCGCTGTTGTCTTTGCAGGTGCAGGCTCCGGTGTTGTCACCACCGGCTTCACCGGTTCCTGCTGCGCTTGCGTATTTACAAAGATATAGACGGATAAGGCAATGATAATCAACAGTATGACAGTCAGCAAGAAAACAAAGAAGCCGTTCTTTTTCAGATATGTCTTAATGTTTTTCATATGCCCTCCTTATGTACTCTCTATTATACTGTTTTCCATAGTAGAAAGCCACTGATTTTTGTCATATTCATGGGAAATCACATCATTTTACACAAAGAAAACACTTACAATTTCATTTCATCAGCAGGCAGAGAAAAGAAAAAGATATAGAATACCGATAAAACCAGCATCTATATCTCTCTTCTTTTATTCGTTTACCGGTACCAGTGGTACAACGATCCCGTTATATTTCTCCTCGATAAACTTCTTTACATCTTCGGTATTCAGCACCGCAATCAAATCCTTGATTTTCTCATCATCCTTGTGAGCTGTCTGTACCGCAATGATATTGGCATAGGTCTGCGCAGCCTCACTATCCTTGGATTCCGTCACCAGCACCTTGTCACTGATTTTTGCATTCAGGGCATTGTTTCCGTTAACAACTGCAAAATCAACATCCGGAAGACTTGTCGCACAGGTTTCTGCCTGCATTTCAATAATTTCCACCTTTTTATTATATGCTTCGATATCCTGCTTCGTCGCATCGACACCCTTGCCCTCTTTCAGAGTAATAATTCCGTTATCTGCCAGCAGCTTCAACGCACGTCCGCCATTGGTAGGGTCATTCGGCACGGAAATTTTCTGTCCGTCAGCAACCTCCTTTAATGATGTATGATTGTTGGAATAGATGCCCAGCGGCTCAAAGTGTACCGCAAACACGCTTGTGAGTTTGTCTGAGACATTAGCCTTTTTTGCCCAGTCGACCAAATACGGCTTATGCTGGAAGAAATTCGCATCCAGCTCATCATCGACCAGTGCCTGATTCGGTTTTACATAATCTGTGAATTCTTCGATGTCAACCTTGTAGCCCTTTTTTTCCAGTGCCGGCTTCACATGCTTCAGAATCTCCGCATGCGGTGTTACACTCGCACCGATGCGAATCGTCTTGTCCTCTTTTTCACTTTTGGCATCATCGCCCTTTGCACCGCAGCCTGCCAGCAGTGCAATCGTACATAATCCAACTGCCAATGTTTTTAATTTCATGTTCTTTCCCTCATCTTTCTATATTGTTTTTATTTATGCGCCAGAGCCTGTGTATCTGCATACACACATCTGGCTCCGGATAATTTCTGTCGAATCTGTGAGCTGCACATTCGACAGATCCGGCAATTCTGCTTCAGCATGTGCTTCACAAGTGTCCCTCCCTTACCACATCAATGCGTGGTTTTACGAATCGCAAAATTTCCAATTCCCTGAATGAGTGAAGTGATCAGCAGGAGCACTGCAACACACACATAAATCACATCAAACTGGAAGGAATTATAGCCATAACGGATACAGAAGTCACCAAGTCCGCCGCCGCCAACGACTCCTACCATGGCGATATAGCCAATCAGCGTGATCAGCGTGATCGTTGTTGCACGGATAATGCCCGGTACACTTTCCTTCAGATATACGCGGAATATGATTTCCAGCGGAGAACAGCCCATTGCCTGACTCGCTTCGATCAGTCCGTTATCCACCTCGGATAACGCGCTTTCAATCTGTCTGGCCACAAAGGGGATGGCACCGACTGCCAGTGGAAGCATAGCCCCCCGCAATCCGATGGTCGTTCCAACAATGGCACGGGTCATTGGCGCTATCAGAAAAATCAGTACGATAAAGGGGATGGCCCGGAAGAAATCAATCACCTTTCCAATCAGGAAATAAAGAATTGCATTCTCCAGGATACCTTCCTTTTTGGTTACGACCATAATGACACCGAACAGGGTGCCGATCAACAAGGAAATCACTCCGACGATTCCCAGCATGATGAAGGTTTCCAGAATTGCTGTCCAGAAATCCGGCAGCTTATCCATGATATTCGGTATGAATTGATTCAAAAGCTCTAGCATGATTTCATCACCTCCACGCCTACTTCATGCGCCTTCAGATAGGCAAGTGCCTGATCGATATGTGCTTCCTCCCCGCTTAGGATAACAATCAAATCACCAAGCGGTGTATTTTTGATAATTTCCACATTTCCGAAAATGATGTTGGTATCCACCAGAAACTGTCTGGATATTTCCGAAATCAGCGCCTTGCTTGTGCTGACGGAATCATAGTTCAGCTTCACCATGCGCTGTCCCTTTTCCAGTCTCGTCACACTGGCACCGGCATCGAGCATTTCCTGCACACGATGGGCATTGCTGGTTGAAGCGATGAAATTGCGCGTTACCTCTGCCTGCGGCTTTGAGAAGATGTCGATAATGCTTCCCTCCTCCACAACATATCCGTTTTCCATAACCGCCACACGGTCACAGATTTCCTTGATAACGGCCATTTCATGCGTTATCAATACGATGGTGATTCCCAGCTCCTCATTCACCCTTTTCAACAGCTTTAAAATACTTTTGGTCGTCTGCGGATCCAGTGCGCTTGTTGCTTCATCACACAGCAGCACCTTGGGATCATTCGCCAGTGCCCGCGCAATCGCCACGCGCTGCTTTTGTCCGCCGCTGAGCTGCGACGGGTAAGCATCGACCTTATCGCTGAGATCCACCAGCTCCAGCAATCTGCGAATTTTCTGATCCATCTCCGCCTTGCTTAATCCGCTTCCCTTTAATGGAAATGCGATATTCTGATAGACGGTACGGCTGCGCATCAGATTGAAATGCTGAAAAATCATACCGATCTTCTTGCGCATCGCTCTTAATTCTTTATCCTTCATTTTTGTGATATCCTGATCATCAATCACGACTGCTCCCCTGCTTGGACGCTCCAGCAGATTGATACAGCGTACCAGTGTTGATTTGCCGGCACCGCTGAAGCCGATAATTCCATAGATTTCCTTATCCTGTATCGTCAGTGTAACATCCTGCACGGCATGCACGTTCCCCGCCCTGCTGTCGAATGTCTTACTGACATGCTCTAATCTGATCATGTCCTCTTCCTCCTGTATTCTACATATAAAAAAGCCTTCATCCCATAGGACGAAAGCTGAATTTCGTGTTACCACCTAAGTTTATTCCCACCTCACAGTGGAAACCTCATCAAGTACGCTTTCCTGAAGGAAAGTTATACCCTATCGCTGTAACGGGCGAACACGTCGCAGCCTACCTTGTTCGACTGCGCGACTCCAAGACCATTTTCAGCAGTTCCTCTTTATTTCCTCTCACCAAACGGAAACTCTCTTTAAAAGCCTACGTGCCTACTCTTCTTTTCTACGTCATTGTTTATCTGCCCATTATGTTACTTTATTTTAATCAAATCGTCAAGTCTTTTTCTCTTTTTTTCTTTTTATGAAACTTTTTCCTGTAAATCAGCCGATTTTATATTTCAGCTTATAGGTCTTGCCTTCACTTTCATCATCAAAATACTCCGTATAGCTCAGCATGATTTTCTTCGCCGAGGAGGAGATGATAAACACCAGACAGCCACTGATTTCCTCCTGCGGCTTCAGGGCATATTCGTCCGGCAGCTGATTGCGGATTCCGAAATTATCCTCAGCCTCAAACGGCCCCTCATTATCAAAGGTTATCATGAAGTCATCCTTATACATTGTCAGGATCTCATTGGTTATATTTCGTATCGTCACATGCAGCATAAGAAATCTGGCACCGTCATCGACGATAAAATCCTTCAGCTCCTTTTCACACAGCTCGATCCGCTGCAGCTTGCATGTAAAAAAAATGGTCTGAAATTCATTGATCATCGCCTGATTCGGACAATAATCCGATGTCAGAAGAATATTATGCTTCTGTTGTTCATGTTGAATGATTTCCATAGTTTTCACCTCTCTACCATACTATATGACAGGAGTAAGGAAAACTGTCGAATTTCCTCATGAAACAAGAATATCCGGAAAGACGCGAATACCTTTTTTTATAACCTGTGCCAGGTATCGGTTGCCCAGCGTATGAAAGAGTGCATGGATATCCGTGTGAGCAAACAAAAGAATATCCGCCTGTGCATTTCTCTGGATATGTCCAAGCTCGCCGCGATCCAGTGCTCTTGCAGGCCATACAGTCAGTGCCTGCAGCAATGTCCATGCATCATAGACCTCCGCCATCCCCATGAGCTGTGCCGCACACAGCTGATCCTGAATCGCATAATTACCGGCTGCGCTGATACAAAAGCGGCAAAGTCGCTTCTTGTTTTTTTGGAACAGGCTTGCATATGGATACATAACCGGTATGCACGCAGGGTTTGCATCCAGTATCTCAAAGCAGGGCTGTTCACGAAGGGCTGCTGCACCGCCACCCCTGCAGGCAAGTGTCAGCGTCCCGTTTCGCATATACGCCATACCCTCCTCCAGCTGTCTGCGCAGACCGTCGCGTTTGGAGGCTGTACTCAGCTGCGCCTCTACCTCTATAAAGCCAGGTACTGCAATATGACCTCTGCCATCCAGAATCCGGGTATCCTTATCCGCATATTCCCGCCAGCTGCCGCAGCCGACCGCCAGAATCCGCTCATGGTGGATGGCGATAAAGGCATGCTGAAAAACAAGCGGATGCTTGTTGACCATATCCATCGTGTAGATCTTTTCCAGATTTATGATAAGCAGCGTAGCTCGTTTCTTCACGGACATCCCTCACATTGACTTCTTTTATTATACGTCAAAAAGCGTCGAATGGGAAAAGAATTATGGTATAATTGAAACAGAAAGGGTGAGAAATATGCTGGATTGGCTGAAACATCTGTTAAAGAAAGAAGAACTGCCGCCTGCCGTACAAAAGCCTGTGATCATCACGATACACGGCTATGGCAGAAGACGCAGAAATGAATTTGATAATTTCGCCGCCTGGGGTAAACAGGACGGCTTAGATATCATACAGTTTGACATGTATGATCTGTTTGATGAACAGGATCATGACTGGATGCAATGGGTCTCCAGAGCGAAGGAGGTCGTAGATTCCTATAGAGACAGCGGTAGAGATATCTATCTTGCCGGCTTCTCGATGGGCGGTGTGATTGCTTCCTACCTGGCTGTTGTATGCCCCGTAAAACGCCTTCTGTTGCTGGCTCCCGCATTCAGCTATATGAATGTTGATATAATCACCGGTGTCCTTACAAAATCCGCATCCTCACTGATGGGAAATGAAAAGAAAGAGGAAATCCAGCTCCCGCGTGCCTTTTACGGCGCCTTTACGGAGCTGGTAAAAAACCTGAAGAAATATATCGGCTTTGTGGAGTGTCCAGTCTTTATCATTCACGGGAATGCCGATGAGGTCATTTCTGTAAAAAGCTCCCTGTGGGCCTACAATAAAATTCCACACAGCCGCAAAAAGCTGATTCTTCTACATGACGGGCATCATCGTCTGCTGATGGATCCGGAGGTCAGCTGGACATGCTATCAGAATATGAAGCTGTTTTTCGAGGGCGTACTCCTGCCGGATAACGAACCGGTGATGGCAGAGGATATCATGGGGGCCCTACTGGAGGAGAAAAAGCGCAGAGAACGTGAAAAGCAATCACAGGAGCCGGCGTTGAACCCGCTTCGCGTGCAGACTGATGAATCGCAGCATACCGATAGCTGTCAAGCAGATGCCGGTGCGAAAATATAGCTTCCTTCATGGCTTTCATCAACAAGCTCTCCACGATATTCATTTTATTACCATACCGCGATTCCCACTGAGAAAGAGTTACTGATTTTACCTGTACACAAAAGGAGTGCTTCCCTTACGCTGCCAAGCGTGAAAAACACTCCTTTTCTTCTATGGTTCTGCGCTAGACTTAGTCAACGCTTTCTTCGTTTACAGCTTCTGTCCGCAGGTACTGCAGAACTTACTGTCGGTCTCCACTTCCCCGCCGCACTGCGGGCAGTATTTCTTCGTGATGAGGGACGTTCCGCATTCACAGCAGAATTTCGCATCCTCCTTGTTCAGCTCTCCGCAGTTGGGACATTTGATACGGATCACTTCCTTAACGACCGGCTCCTGAGGCTGTGCAGCCGTGGTATTCATCTGCTGGGCAAAGGCAAAGCCTGCGCCGATACCCGCAATACCCTGGCTTTGCTGCGCTGCATCCCGCATTGCACGCGACTGCTGCCACTGCTGAAAATTCTGCATATTCCCGCTAACGAGATTGATTCCGGACTGCTCATCAATAAATTTCTCAACCTCCTCAGGCAGTGAGATATTTTCAATATTGATCATCAGCAGGCTGATTCCCATCGTTTCCATTTTCTCGTTTGCACTGTCTCTGGCAGCTTCGGATATCTCGCGCAGCTTGCTTGCCAGCTCAACAACACGGATTTTTTCTTCGGCGATCACATCAATCAGGCTTTCAATCACGATCGAACGAACAAACTCGATCACATCATCTGTCTGATAAATCATCTGAACGCCGACCAGCTCCCGCATGAATTTTTCAACATCCACGACCCGCAGCGAGAATGTTCCAAAGCCGCGTACCCGAACCACGCCGAAGGTTGGATCCTCTATGATAAACGGATTTCTCGTTCCCCATTTATTATCTGTCAGTGCCTTTAAGCTGACAAAGAACAAATCACTGATTATCGGTGATCGAAAGCCGTATTTCCAGCTTTGCAGTGTGGATAGAATCGGCATATTCTCCGTATTCAGCGTATAGGAGCCTGCGGAAAACACATCCGCCAGCTCTCCCTTGCTCATAAACACCGCAGCCTGACTTTCTCTGACAATCAGCCTTGCCCCCTGCTTGATTTCATTATCACGGCCGTTTCTCTGATATTTCAAAACGATCAGGTGACTCATATCCTTATCATTTTCAATTACATCGATAAACTGCCCCATCAAAAGATCACTGAATCCCATTAGCGCATCCTCCTATCGTACAATATAATCACCGTTTGCATCCTTAAACTTATTGGTTGCGATCATAAACAGGTCATAGAGCCAGCCAAACATAAGAAATCCCATGGTTACCATGTAGAACAATGCACGTCCCCATCTTCCTGTATAAAAATTATGAAGCCCCAGGGGACCGCTGAACAGGGCTAACAAAAATGTAACCATTTTACTCTTATCACTGTCATAGACCTCGCGTCCTCTCCCCTGTCCAGGTATATTCTGTCTTGCTTCATCCTGCTGTATTGCATCCGCTGCTGCATCATAATCCGCATTCTCACTGCCGCAGTACGGACAGCATCTGCTGTTTTCAATTTCTGCACCACATTGCTTACATTTCATAGCGATCTCTCCTTACCTTATTCTATTATACAGGGAACTCGTATGCTGTGCAATTCCTTTTCATCAGGCATTTTCCATATGGCAGCTAAAAAAAACAGAAGCCTTCATCCGCTTCCATTTTTTGTCATCATATTTGTGATGCGACACCATGTTATCCCCCGGTTAACCGAATATTGTCAGATCCTGTCTATTTCCCCGCAATGTTGCGCTCATAAAATTTCTCATAGACATTGGTGAAGAAATTTCCCTTTCCTGTTTTGTGATAGCGCATAATCAGCAGCGTAAGCAGAATCCCTGCCACCGTGGCACACAGGACATCGGTAATCGTATCATGCACGCCCTGTGAATAATGATTGATGCAGTCATTGTTGAAGAAAATCAGCATGGCATATTCATAGAATTCCCAGATTTCACCGACAGCGATATTCACAGCATTGATAAAGACGAGAAATACATGATAATCCTTCTTATCCGGAAATTCATTCGTCTTTTTCAGATAGAAATACAGAATCACCGCCAGCGTTGTGATGAACCAGCCGCTGGAAAAATGCAGGACCTTATCAAAGCCGAGGTAGGAATACCAGTGATAGCTGCTTCCAATCAGGGAGGCAAAATACGTAAAGATCGTAGACACGATGTAGATTTCATACACCGGCTTGAAATGCAGCAGCTTGAAGGCAGCCGGTACAATCAGGGGCGTCAGCACAGCGACGAAGGTCATACCGAGTGCATTCATATCCCTGACCGTATAATTGTGATAAAACGCATACAGCAGTGTAACAATATAAACAGCCGCACAGATATACAGGATTCTCTTCAGCAGAATCTCACGGCGCTTCAGCTTATCCTGCATGCTTTACATCCTCCAGCATCTTCAGCTTCAGATCCAGCAGCTGCTTGCTGAGATCGACGTAGTAGGTCTGCGGATATTCAAAGCGCAGAATCTCATCCCACATACAGGAAAATTCCTGTTCACTGTACGCACGGATTTCCTGCAGATCCGGAACCTCATACACCAGCTCCCCGTTTAGAAAGATCGGCTCCAGTAAATCACGCAAAACATAGCTGCCGCCTGGAATCGTCTTGTTTTTCCAGCTGTTCATCTGGTGATAGATGGTCAGATCACGATTCGGATCAAGGCTCTCTTTGTGTATGGTCATAAGATCCCCAACAGCCTTGCCGCTTTCCTTATCATAAATACGGTAGAGGTCCTTATAGCCGGGATTTGTCACCTTTTCAACATTTTCACTAACCTTGATTTTCGGTATCATGGTATCCCCGTCAAAAATAGAGCTCATTTTATACACACCGCCGAATACCGGCGCGGATTTACTGCAAACCAGATTTTCGCCAACCCCCATGCTGTTGATCTGCGCCCCCTGTGATATCAGGGATTGGATGAGATATTCATCCAGGGAGTTCGAAATTACGATATTACAGTCCTCCATTCCTGCCGCATCCAGTGCCGTGCGGATTTTCTTGGATAAATACGCCATATCCCCGCTGTCGATGCGCACACCCTGCAGACGATAGCCGTTTGGCTCCAGATATTCCTTCGCCACACGAATCGCATTCACCAGACCGCTTTTCAAGGTATTATAGGTATCCAGCAGCACCGTACAGCTGTCGGGATACGTTTTTGCATATGCCAGAAATGCATCATATTCACTATCAAAGGACTGTACAAAGGAATGTGCCATGGTTCCCAGAACCGGCATACCGAATTTTTGTCCGGCATAGGTGGTTGCCGTACCTGCCACACCGCCGATAAAGGCAGCTCTGGCACCATAATTCGCTGCATCAAAGTTATGCGCGCGACGGGCACCAAACTCCATAATGGCTCTGCCCTGCGCTGCTTTGACGATACGCTTTGCCTTTGTTGCAATCAGGGTCTGATGATTGACACACAGCAGCATTGCCGTTTCCAGCAGCTGTGCTTCGATAATCTTCGCCTTTACGCGAATCAGCGGTTCATACGGGAACACAGGTGTTCCTTCCTTCACCGCAAAGATATCACCGGTAAAAATGAAATGCCGCAGATATTCCAGAAATTCATCATTAAAGCGATTCAGCGAACGCAGGTATGCAATATCACTATCCTCAAAATGCAGATTCTGGATATATCCGATAATTTCCTCCAGCCCCGCAAACACCGCATAGCCGCCGCTGTCCGGATTTCTGCGATAGAACAGGTCAAAGGTAACGATGCGATCCTTATGATCGGAATTGAAGTAGCACTGACTCATGGTCAGCTCATAAAAATCCATGACCAGACTTAGATTCCGCTCATCACGAAAATCAAATTTATAATCCAGACTTTTCATAATCAATCCTCTCTTTCCAGTGAGGAAACGATACAGATACCGTTTGCCTCCATGTTGCGGATACTGAATTCATTGCAGGATACAGCATCATGCACTCCCTCAATATGATAGGTATCCACACAGCTCAGCGGTATGATGATCCGCTGGTCTGTCTTATTATGCTCATTCAGCCATGCATTCAGACATAACGCAAACTGCAGAATGCAGATATCGGTACAGCAGCCGGTGATGACGATATCACGATAGCTGTCCATACGCTCCGTTAAAAAGCTTTGAAAATCCGGACACGTAAAGGTATTCGTAGAATTCTTACGCATCAGCTCCTGCACATACGGCTGTAATTCCTGAATAACCTCACTTTCCTTCGTACCGATGACGCAATGAGAGGGGTAGGAATTAAATTCACGCGTCTTTGGCGGATGGGAGTCCGCAATGAAAATAACCCGCTGCTCTGCATCACGTATCAGGGCTTCAATATGCACGGTTGCCGCATTGATTTCCTCATCATGCAGGGCTCCTTCATGTACAAAGCCTTCGATCATATCCACAACGAATATAACAGGATCCTTCAGCTCCTTCGTGGAAAGAGGCTTATATGCTTCTAAAAACTGTTTACTTACTCTAGCCATAGGGAATCTCCTTTAAACTTTTACCTATACGATATTTATTATAGTCTTTTTTTCTTCAATTTGAAACAGAATACACAAAATTTCATTTTCCTGTAAGCCTACGGCCTGCTGTTCATTCGTATAACACGTATAACAGTTGTAAAATCCTGATAGACGAAAAACTGCCGGATACGGTATTTTCAGGTTCCTGCCATTTTATATGCAGTATACTGTTTCTCTTCCACACGCCTTGCATTACAAATCCTTTTTTCTTTTACGAATCACCGATTACTTCACATCCACTTATCAATGTCCGTTTCCTTCCTGTAAAATCCTTATTCCTGCTTCTATGATCCCTTCGAAGGATCCCTCATCCACGCTCCACTGCCATGCCTATGCACTACTTTTTTGTTTATGGATGAACATGCAGATTGCGCATTCTTACCCGTTTCCCGAGCATTTTGCCGCATCAATGGCAAGAACGATCATAAGTGATAACAACGCGTGTCCATCCTGTCGGATATCCAGCACATAGGTATCTGTGAGGTGAAAAATTTCCTTACTGGCATGCATGATGCATCCATCCTGCTCACTGATGACATCATAATCCCATGCCATGAAATTTCCTTCGATTTTCCAGTCGTTACAGGACAAGTGATACTTTGGTTTAAAAAACGTAAATTCCCTCTCGATAAAGCCAATACAGCTTCCATTCATATACATGCGAAAGCGTGGAAGAAAGGTAAATACCTCCTCCCGTATTTCTCCGATTTCCTCCCGCATTGCATTATAGATAACCAGACGATGTCCCCAGGACAGCTTTCCTTCCACTGTATATATGGTATGCCCTGCATCATCGTATATATCATAGCTGTCAAACCAGGTAAACATGCGCTGTTTGAATAACAGTCTCATAAAATCATTCCCCTTCCTTTTGTTTCATTATACAGGAAACAGCAGAAAAAGAAAAACGAAGCCCTGAAGTTTTTCATTCATAGGCGGCTATGAAAAGAAAGCAGCACAAAAAAAGGATCAGGGATATCGTTTGAAGATACAGCTGATCCTGATTTGATATAGTCCGAAAGCAGATAAGAACTGTTATGAAAACAGATCTAATTGATTCTCATAAAAATAAGGAAAAGAACTGAAAGATAAACAGGGAGACAAGATAAGGAACGAGCAGCATAACTGTCAGAGTTAGGAACAGAAGCTTTTTCCCATATTCGTGATAGACCGCCTGCAAGGTCATAATACAGGGGATACTGAGCAGGACATATACCATGAAGCTGAAGGAGCGGATTCCTGCATCCCTGGAAGTCCATAGAGCACGGATATGGGATACCTGAGCATCTCCCTGCGGCTTGACGGCTACATCGGTGTGCAGAAAGAAGGTGGCACTTTCCTTTAACGCAGTACCTCCCTTATAGAGAATATCACGGATATCCTCGCTGATATTGACAGCAGTAGCTTCCTCATGCACTGCCGGCTGCAGCACGGTGTCAAGAAAGCCGACGATCGTCTCTTTGGCGATAATCCCGCCGGGCAGCGCAGCAACACATTCCCAACGGTCGCCAAATCCAAGCGGCGCAAAGATCGGCTGTACCAGCTTGGCCCCCTGAGCCAGATAGCTGTCCTCCACGCTTCCGCCCGGAAAGTAGGTAAGCCCCCATAATATCACCATGGCCCATAGGACGATGCCGCACGCCTTGCGCACATAGCTTTTCACCTCCTCCCTCACCTTGTGCAGCACAACACGCAGCGAGGGAAGACGGTAGGGTGGAAGCTCCAGTACCAGCATCGCATCATCATGAAAAATCGGAAAGCGGGATGCGATCAGCGCGAGTACAAGAGCAAGCAGGATACCGATCCCATAGATACTTAGCATCATCAGTGCCGCCTTATCCGGAAAGAAGGCAGAGGCGAACAGTACATATACCGGCAATCTGGCACCGCAGGACATAAAGGGCACCAGCAAGGCTGTCAGACGCTTCTGCTGCTCGTTATCCAGGGTGCGGGTCGCATAGATGGCAGGCACATTGCATCCAAAGCCCAGCATGAGGGAGACAAAGCTTTTTCCGCTGAGGTGAAAGGTATTCATCAGACGATCCAGCAGAAAGGCAATTCGCGCCATATAGCCGCTTTCCTCCAATAGCGATAAAACGAAATACAGAAGCGCCATCAGCGGCACAAAGACAAGCACACCGCCGACCCCTGCCAATATTCCCTGCAGCAGAAACTGCCGCACGACGCTCGGCGCCCATTGCAGAGCAAAGGAAACATAGCGGGCCAGCACATCCTGCAGCAGATAGTCGATATAGGCATTAAGCGGCGCAGACGCCTGAAATACAAAGAGCAGAAGGAAGGAAAAGACCACCAGAAACAGCGGAAGCCCCAGCCATTTATGCAATACGAAAGCATCGATACGTTCACTTTTCGCATATCGCTTTTTCGGATCCTGTACCACATTGTGCATCAGGGATTCCACAGCACGGCAATACCCTGCGCGCACGTTCTCTTCGTTCATATCCTGACACAGCTTCTGCAGCACTGCCGGATCCATATGCCAGGCCTCCAGTTGCTTCATGACAAGCACGTCCTCCCGCATACAGCCCATGGCAAGATGATGCAGCAGGCGTGCATCAGCCTCTGCATGTGATGGTACATGCTGCTCGATATACGTATACAGCGATGTATAGATTTCATCTTCTTCCTCATTCAGCAACGGATGATAAAACACAGTCCTTTGTTCCACCTGCCTTTGAATTGCCTGACGCACCTCACGATAATGTCTGCGGTCAAAGGCGGAATACGCCAGTATCTCCATTCCAAGGCGCCTTGAAAGGGCTGCTGTATCGATATGAATACCATAGTCTTTAACCTCATCCATGAAATTGAAAATCAACAGCATGGGAATCTGCAGCTCACGCAGAAACAGCGTCAGCATGAGATTTCGCTGAAGATTGGTCGCATCCAGCACATTGACGATCAGATCGACCTGCTGACTTTGAAGATATGCTGCCGTTATACTTTCCTCATTGCCATTATTCGTCAAGGAATAGGTCCCCGGAAGGTCTATAATATGATAGCTGTCTCCTCCCCAGCATACATTGGCTTCTTTTTTTTCAACGGTAACCCCCGGCCAGTTTCCCACCTTGAATTCCGCATTGCTGAGCGCATTGATCCACGCACTCTTTCCTACGTTTGGATTTCCGACAAAGGCCACATGATAGTTCATTCCAGCACCTCCCCTTCGATGCAAGCCGCATCCTTATTACGCAGAATCAGCTGATTACCTGCCGCAAAATACAGACACGGATCCTGCATTGGCGCACTGCGCAGCTTGCGTATCTGCATACCCGGATATATCCCAAGATAAAACAGGCGGTCCTTCTCTTTTTTACACATATGGACGTTCGTAACGACCATGGTTTTTCCCACTGCTGCATCACATAGCTTCATAGTTCATCACCTGTTTCTCAGTATAGTATGCATACTGAAAAAACACCGTCATAAAAAGACGATGAAACGCGGTTCTATTTTTCATCTCTTATGAATATATTTTCATTCAAATGAAAAAATTCATTTTTTTATTTTCATTTTGAAGGTTTGCGTATATAATATAAACAGGCTAAAGGAGGAAATTACTATGGCTAAGCTAGATTATGTTAAAGAAGCAGTCGTCAAACGCAATCCGAATGACGCAGAATTCATTCAGGCTGTTGATGAAGTCCTGCTGTCACTGGAAAAAGTCGCAGATAAACATCCGGAATATATCGAAAAAGGCGTATTCGAAAGAATCGTCGAACCGGAGCGCCAGATCATCTTCCGTGTACCCTGGGTTGATGACAGCGGTAAGCTGCAGGTAAACAGAGGATTCCGTGTGGAATTCAATTCTGCAATCGGACCTTACAAGGGCGGACTTCGTTTCCACCCGAGTGTAAATATCTCTATTATCAAGTTTCTGGGCTTTGAACAGATATTCAAAAACTCTTTGACCGGTCTTCCAATGGGCGGAGGAAAAGGTGGAAGCGACTTTGATCCGAAGGGAAAAAGCGATGCGGAAATCATGCGCTTCTGCCAGAGCTTCATGACAGAGCTATGCAAGTATATCGGACCGGATACTGATGTTCCTGCAGGTGATATCGGTGTCGGTGGACGTGAAATCGGTTATATGTTCGGACAATACAAGCGCATTCGTAATGAGTTCACCGGTGTTCTGACCGGAAAGGGCTTAAACTGGGGTGGTTCTCTTGCCAGAACACAGGCAACCGGCTATGGTCTATGCTATTTCACAGAGGCCATGCTGCAGGCGAACGGCACATCCTTCCAGGGCAAGAAAGTCGTTGTCAGCGGAAGCGGAAACGTAGCCATCTATGCTGCGGAAAAAGCAACACAGCTGGGGGCAACGGTAATTGCCATGAGCGATTCCAGCGGTTATATCGTTGATGAAAACGGTGTGGATCTGGATGTGATGAAGGAAATCAAGGAAGTAAAACGCGGACGTATCAGGGAGTATGCAGATGCGGTAGCCGGTGCGACTTTCTATGCGTCAGAAAGCATCTGGAATACCCCATGTGACATCGCATTGCCTTGTGCGACACAAAACGAGCTGCATAAGAAGGATGCGGAGACGCTGATCAAAAACGGCTGTATCGCTGTATGCGAGGGTGCCAACATGCCGACAACACCGGATGCCATTGAGGTATTACAGGCAAATAATGTTCTGTATGCTCCGGGTAAGGCAAGCAATGCAGGCGGTGTCGCAACCTCAGGACTGGAGATGTCACAGAACTCCGCTCGTCTGTCCTGGACCTTTGAAGAGGTGGATGCCAAGCTGAAGGACATCATGGAAAACATCTTCCGTACAGTGTCTGATACTGCTATGGAATACGGTCTTGGTAAAAACTATATGGCCGGAGCAAATATTGCAGGCTTCATCAAGGTTGCTGATTCCATGATTGATCAGGGTATCGTATAAGTAAAAAAAGATAGGCGGCTGTCATGAGACAGCTGCTTTTCTTATAGTCATTCCTTTTACTCTTATTCTTTTCTTACAAACCTTTTACGATTCCATGACATTCAATACTCTCTATGTCATCTGTGCTATACTGTTAACAGCTAAGTAAGCATCCATGCGGAACTTACAGAAAGGATAGATATGAAAAAGAAACGCATTTTGTGGATCATCATCGCTATCTTCCTGGTATATACCTGCTGCACGTATAGCGGTGCCATGAAGCTTCGAGCATTCCTAATCACAAAGGATTTATCCGTATACATGAACAGCATCCACGTGTCTGCTTTTGGAAAACCGTATTATGTCTTTCAAAAAGCAATGCTTGCCCATGATACAGGGAATGCGATTGGTGTTTTCGAATGTCACCGGTATACTCTTTTTGTGCATGTGGAATATGTCGGATTTCCATAAAAAAACACACTGTATCGTGTGTTTATTCGTCAATCTCCATATGACGCTTAATAATTGTGGAAATCATATCCGCTGCCAGCTGCGGATCATCATTGCATACGATGTACTTGTAATTATTAACCATTTTGATTTCCTTACTTGCCTTGGCTAAACGCTGCTGTACAATTTCCTCCGGCTCACTTCTTCTGCCCCGTATCCGTTTTTCCAATTCCTCCATGCTTGGCGGAATAATGAAGATGGTCAGCGCCTCCGGACATTTTTCACGTACCTGTGTAGCGCCCTGTACCTCGATTTCCAGCAATACATTCTTGCCTTCCTTGCGCAGCTTCTCTACCTGTGACATCGGAGTACCATAATAGTTCCCTACAAATTCTGCCCATTCCAAAAGCTCGCCGTCATGGATTGCCTGTTCAAATTCTTCCTTTGTTGTAAATATGTAATCAACGCCATCCTGTTCACCCTGTCTTGGTGATCTGGTTGTCATGGAAATGGAATACGCCAGCTTTAAGGATTCATCATTCATAAAGCAATTACGCACAGTTCCTTTGCCTACACCGCTTGGTCCGCTGATAATAATCAATAAACCTTTTTTCATGAGCACACCCCTTACTATTCTTACATTTATTTTACTAGTGCAGGCAGGGTATGTCAAACGTGTTTCTGTTTTTTTTAGGCTTTTTGAATAAATTAACTACTTTTTAGCTATAATCGTAAAAAAGATTGCTCATTTCTTGATCTTTTCACTCAACAGTCATAAAAAGCATTAGTGAATTCCCTTATCTGGACAAATGTTTTGCTTTTTTTGAACCTAATTAGCATATAGAGGTTCCTGCTGTTTCGTATCATACGCAGGAACGGATGCAACAAAAACAAGGCAGTCCTTACCGCCGACAAGCGATGGTCAGCTGCAGCGTGTTACACGAGGATCGCAAAGAATAACTTAAACTGTTAAAAGCATAAGAAAAACCGCTTCTAGCAAGCGGTTGAGCTACCGAAAGGCCGGGGCTTTTGCGGATAAATTAGATGTGAATGCAATGTATTATTTATATAGTTTCTCATAGACTGACCTCTCCTTTTTTTGTATTTACAGTGTAGCATATATTCTGTCAAAATACAGATTATAAAGAAAATCCTATCTGGAGAAAGAAGAAACACAGATTCCATTTTGAAAACAGTCACACATATCACGCAAGAATTCACTTCAATCAAAAAAACAGTTCGCAGACAAAGCTTAAAAAAATTAGAGCAGTATAAGAAATAGAAAACCTCACAAGATAGAAAAGCTATTTCGATTTTATGATTGTATTCAAGCTTCGCTGTTCCATAAAGCAGCTGCACATGTGTCTCTTCCTATAGTATAATGCTCAATTCTCTATTTATCAGCCGCAAACATATGAAAGTTAGCGCTCAGCATGCCCTTTTGGTATGATATAATGGAGCAGCGAGGTGATTTTATGGCATTAGATGGATTACTGCTTCATCAGGTACAGAAAGAGCTGCAGAGCTTTCTGCCTGCCAAGCTTACAAAGCTGCAACAGATCAGCGATACCGAGATGCTGTTTACAATACGGACACCAAAGGGAACACGACGATTGATGATTTCCTTACACAGCGTATACAACCGTATCAATCTGACTCAGGAATCATATACCACGATGGAGACACCGGGAAATTTTCTCATGCTGCTGCGAAAGCAGATTGACGGAGGAATCCTTCGTTCTCTGAATCAGGTCGGTCTGGATCGCATTTTGCATATGGTGATCGAGGCAAGGGACGAGCTTGGTGATATCCATGACCGGCATCTTTATATCGAACTCATGGGGAAATATGCAAATATGATTCTGGTGGATGAGGAGGGGCATATTCTGGATGCCTTAAAACGCATTCCGCCGTTTGAAAACAACCGCCGCACCATTCATCCGGGAGCGCTTTATCAGCTGCCTGCACCGCATACCGGAAAGCAGGATCCCTATCATTATGAAAAAATAGATCCAAGTGAATCCTTCACCAAACAGTTTCACGGGTTTTCTCCGCTGCTTTCCAGAGAAGTGCAGTATCGTATGGCGCAGGGTGAAAACTTCGATGAAATTCTGGAACAGATTCGTACATCCGATACACTGTATCTGAGTGACGTGCAGGACAAAACCCAGTTTCACTGCATACCTTTGACACATCTGGAGGTGGAAGCACGGCAGTATCCGCTGATGAAGGGTATGGATCTGCTCTTTTTCCAGAAGGAGGAAAAGGTTCGCATCAAGCAGCAGAGTGGTGATCTGTTTCGTGCCGTGCGCAAGGAGCTGCATAAGAATACTTCAAAATACCCAAAACTGCAGCAGACGCTGGAGGAGGCAATGGATTGCGATAAATACAGGGAATACGGTGATTTACTGTTTGCCTACATGGGAAGTATCGAGCGCAGGGAAACCGTCACACTCCCCTCTTTTGAAACTGGTAAGGATATCCATATTCCGTTGGACATGCGCTTTGATATCAAGGGAAATGCCAACCGCTATTATCAGAAATACCACAAGAGCAAGCGGGCACAGGCTATCCTTCAGGAACAGCTTACCCTATGCGAAAAGGAAATCCGCTACTTTGAATCCATGGAGGTCCAGCTGGAGCAGGCGACCGTTCAGGATGCTATGGAAATTCGGGAGGAACTGGCACGACAGGGCTATGTCAAGGCTGTTAAAACCCGCATACGAAAGAAAAAGAAGCAGGAGCTTCCACATTATGAGACCTTTGCATTCGATGACGTATATATCTATGTTGGTAAAAACAATCTGCAAAATGATTACGTTACCTGGCGTCTGGGAAAAAAAAGCGATATGTGGCTGCATACCAAGGAAGTGCATGGAGCCCATGTGGTAATCACCTGTGAGCAGCCGGATGAGGAGCTTCTGCGCAATGCCGCCATGCTTGCCGCCTGGTACAGCAACGCCCGCTATTCCTCCAGTGTTCCTGTGAATTACTGCACGATTCGCCAGTTGAAAAAGATTCCCGGAAACAAGGGCAGCTTTGTTTCCCTGTCAAATTACAAAACCATTTATATCGATCCGGAACCGGCACAGATTCAAAAACTGATCGACGAACATCTGATTACACAGAAAAAGCACTAAAAGGATGAGCAGAAACAACAGGTTTACAGAAATTCGCATAGATGCCAGTATCCTGAAAGCTTTCCCCATCCCTGTATCCGTATATGCTGATATGGGGTTCTTTCTTCTTACCTGAGGAATCGTCCAGTATCTGCATAAAAGAAGACTGGAATAATTTTAGCTTCTTTACCGATTGCGGGTAAGCTTAAAACAGGGAGGCTTCAACACGATTGGTTTTATCAATAGAAGTTGAATTCTCCCTGTTGCATGCACCCTAAAGTAAGAAAAAAACTTAAATATACATCCTGGCTTTCTGTCATGGAAATCAAACCTATTGCGGATACTCTTTTCTGTGGATACAATTTCATTATCTCAATTAGTTTTTTTAATTCTATATTAAGCAGGTTATTTTTCTTCCTGCTTTTCTTATACGAAAAACAGATGAAATCTTTGATACACAGTTGAACTGCAAAACGAATTCATCCTTTTGCATGTACGGCGCAGCTGTTTTTTCACGATTTCCATATCCCGAGAGAAGAATCAGCAGTACCTGTTCTCCTAATGATCAAATGCTGTTATCGGCTCTGGAAATACAGGCGCAGCCTGTGAATTCCTGCAAACAGTCCCCCCTCAGCAAGCACAATACACAATGCGATGCCCAGCAGATCCCAAGGCAATATATACTCCGCATTCGCGCCTGTTAGCCCGATTTCGGATAATGTAGAAAACATCATTGCACTCAAGACCCCAATGTTAATCAGATAAAGGCCCGCCAGCACCAACAGCACGACCTGTACCACATCCGGCAGAAATTCCTGCAAAATCAAAAATAAGGTCTGGATGACAGCTCCCATAGCCAGAAACATCAGACAGCCCATCAACACACCATCAAAAAGGAAATAGCCGCGAAGCAGCTCTGCCGCAGCAATAGACACTGCCGTCATCAGCATACTGAACATAAATGCTGCTATCATGATTTTCATACGGGAGAGAACCGGCAGCTCCCGTTTGCTGAAAAGATACATGAGCAGACAGGCATACAAAACAAAGACCAATGCCGTATTGACAGAATCAGGAAAAAACAGGCTATAGGCGATACAGGCAACCAGTAAAATCGATGCGGTAAGCTTTTGTGATTTCTGCATACTGCTTCATCTCCTCTTACATTACTATAAAAGCATATAGATACTATACCACATTGCAATGGTTCTCACAAGCCATCATACATATAGCTTTCCAAATGTAAGAAAGACATCCTCAATTCAGTCATATACCCGAACAGGAATCGTTTTTTGCATTGTGTTAGACCTTTCATTAATTCTTATATGCTTCAGGGTGCAGGCATCATTGTTGAAAAAAGAAGTAAATTTCCTCTTGTAAGGGGCTATTACTTCTTTTTTACAGATTCATCTGTTCTCCATTATGACGAAGCACTATGTTCGTCTGTATCCATATCAAATAGATAATGCTTACGGATTTTCTCCAGTACCTTCCATACACAGCTCATATTCGGACGAAAGGTCACAAGATCCCCCCTTGTGAACGCATAGGACTGGCCGTCACTGCCACTCACAACTGCTGTTCCTTCGATTATCAGACATGTTTCACAACGTTCATCATATTCCGCATCCCATTGAGCAGGCTCATGTTCCCAAATCGGACAGGATTCCAAGAGCCTGCGTTCCTTATCATTTGGCTTTCTTATGTATACATCTTTCATCATAATCTCCTTTATAAATTCGGGTAATGCTTAGCCTTTACATCAATCCAGGATACCTTTTGATTATCCGGTACCGGCTGGAAATAAGCCTCCAATCCATCCTGGAACATTTCATCCAGCATTTTTGCATCGTTATCATCAAACGAAATCGGTCCGACAATATTTTTTCGTCCGACACCACCGCCAATTCCACCTACCTGCAGGGTAGCATAGCGAAAGCCTGCCTTATAAGCCTTGTAGGCCATCGGCATATTTTTAAACAGGACGAAAATCGGTTCCAGATCACCTAACTGATCCTGCTGCCATCTCTTTCCGGCTTCCTCTGTCGATATCGTTTCCAGTTCAACACCTACCGGACATGCCATTTTATAAATGCTGGACAAAAAGGAATTGCTCGCACCTTCATCATCAACAATATACACCTTTTTACTATTCGTCCTGTACAACCACTGCGTACATACCTGCCCATGTATCAAACGACTGTCTATTCTGACTAAACCTATGCGTGCCATTTTTCATCACCGTTCCTTAGTTTTCAATTTTGATCCAGTTTTTACCGACAGAACCTGTTACCTTCATATAATCCATCACGCGCTCCTTATAGCCTGCCCACATAATATCGCCTGCCATTCTTGCGCCAATATTCTCTCCGTTCTGATAACGCCCGTCATGGAACAGACAATCCAGTCCATAATTATAAGCATCAGTCCCCATGTTCACCTTCTGTGTACCAATTCGGCAGCATTCCGCAATATTTTCAAACCCTGAGAATGAGCCGCCATGGAATACCAGAGGTACATCCACCAGGTTTTTTATTTCCTTTAATCGCTCAAAATCAATATCCGGTCCCTTTCCGGTATACTCTCCGTGTGCTTCACCAATGGATACCGCTAGACAGTCACAGCCTGATTTCTCAACAAATTCTTTTGCTTTCTCAGGATCTGTCAGATATTCATCGCGCTTTTCTTCGTAGTCACAACCATCCGCAATCTGTCCAAATTCCGCTTCCACTGTGATGCCAAGAGGTGCACAGATATTCTTAAACTCCGCGACCTGCCGTGCATTTTCCTCAAAGCTCAATGCACTGCGGTCCACCATAACACCTGTAAATCCGCCATAAATCGCTTTTACACAGGCTTCGAAGCTATCTCCGTGATCCAGATTCAGTGCAATCGGTATCCGTACCTCATTCGCCATTGAACAAATCAGTTTCCCAAAGGAAACAATATCCTTATGATTATCCGGCAAAACATCAATAATAAGAGGTGAATCCAGCTCAACAGCTGCTTCTATACAAACTCTGACAGAGTCTTCATTAAAAACATTCGGTGCCAGAACACCATATCCCCCTTCCTTCGCCTTTTCTAAGATTTCCAACATTGATACCAACATAATTTCATTCCTTCCTTTCTATACTATGTTCTTCCAGACGTCGAATCAGCTTAAGCATGTCCTGCATGACATTCACTGCAGCATCTTCAAACAGCAACTCATGCTTCTTGTGTTCGTAATATTTATAAAAGATATTCTCTGCACCGGCATAGTTTAATTTCCGTATGACGACATCCAACTCACGGGTATAATTGGAAAACACATCCTCATACCCGCTCATAAATAAAATCGGAAGATATTCGGGAAGCTGTGAAATCCAGTCTTCCGTCATATACAGAGAACACAGTGTAATTCTGTTTAACATATACTGCATGGAGTAAGAAAGCTGACAGCAGGCGTCACGTTTCAGCTTTTTCTGTTCACGAGGCTTTGATACTCTCTCTTCAAGAAAGGTATCCATATTATCAATGCCATAATGGGAGAGAATATAGTCTTCCGTTTTTTCAGCCGGTTCCGTATCCGCTTTTTTGCGACATTCCTTTGCATATATATTCATTGCCTTTCTATACAGTGAGGGAAAACCGTAGTCTCCGCATAAGATCAATGCATTGCAATTGCTTGTCATGATTGCATACTGCTTTGCCAGCATACTGCCGAAACCAAAGCCGATCAATGCATGAATATAGGACTTCTTCTGTTCCTTCTTTGGCATGGCATCCTTAACAACCAGATAAAACATTGTTTCCGCATCCTCGATAAAGTGTCTATAGGTATGTCTTGCACTGATTTGACCGGGACCGTTTCTATATATAGACCTTCCATGACCAACCAAATCGTGTCCAAAGGCTGCATAACCATGTTCGGCAAAAAACTGAAGCAGATGTATATAGCGCTCAATATGATCATATAGGTCGTGTAAAATTTGTATATAACCTTTCACCGGGCCATCTGGAAGCCATGCGCAACCATATAGCTCATCCTCGCCATCTCCGCTTAAAAAACGGTATTCCTGCAGCTTCATAAGCCTATCTCCTTAATTTTGCATATTTTTTCTGCATATTGCTTTTTGGTTTTCTAACATTTTTCGAATACAGATTGCGCAGAGCAACGAAGACTAGATATGCTATAACCAGCCAGATCATCCAGGATGATGCAACATCAAACATATCAAATGCTTCTCGTTTTTCCTGCAATCCGAAAGAGGTGTCTACAGATTGTGTCCCCCCTTGCTGATAAACCAGTAAATTGCAAATGTGAGCCCTGTCAGCTTAACGAACAGCAGTTTCTTATTCTTCATCACGGAGTCCCTGTTGTATTCCTTCCACATACAATGCAGCAACTACACTTCCCGGATCGACCATACCAATGGAGTTTTCCTGACGGAATGCCAGCCTTCCATGCCTTGCCTGCATCATTTTAGCTTTCTCCACACCTTCTCTTGCAGCAGTGACAGCACATTGCAAGGCTCTTGCTTTCCCTTCATCTACATGCTCAGCATAGGCACGCTGTGCCGGACAAAGCGCATCAAGAAATGTTTTCTCCCCCTCTTTTGCACCGCCGAGTGTCATGACACCTTCTATCATCGCCTGAAACAATACCGCAAGCTCAGCATCCTTCAGTTCTTCTTTTCCTTTCAGCTGTTTTCCAATCTTCATAAAGCCGCTGGAAATGAGTGTCCCCATGGAAGATGAGGCGATGCTGTTAAATTTTTTTCCTGCCATATATATCATTTTACCAATATCATGTTCATCACTATCCGTGACAAATTCATCCGCAATGCGAAATCCATCGCGCATAACAACACCGATATCTCCATCTCCACCAGCAGAATCCAGCGCAGTCAATTGCTCTACATGCTCCTGAAATATCAAATTCCATGCGTGGAATACACGCTTTATATCCTCTGTTTTCATTTTGACTCTCCAAACTGTTTAAACATCGGGGTATCAGCCGCAGCATCCATCAATCGCTTCAGTTCCTCATCAACCTTCAGTAAAGAGATAGACAAGCCGGTCATTTCCAGTGATGTCGCATATTCTCCGACATACGTTCTATGAACTCGTATTCCCGCATCTTTTAGCAAACGGTGTACCAGCCCAGTAATCAGATACTGTTCTTCTAATGGAGTAGCTCCCAGACCGTTGATTAATACACACACCTCATCATCATGCCTCAGCTGCAAATCCTGCATGACAGGCGGTACAATTTCCTTTATGATATCATCCGCCGAGCAAATCTTTCCTCTGCGAAGCCCTGCTTCTCCATGAATTCCCATACCGATTTCCATTTCATCATCCGCTATCGTAAAGCTGGGATGACCGATTCTTGGGACAGTGCAGGGGCTCAAAGCAACACCCATGGTTGCCACGAGTAGCTTTGTTTTTTCCGCAATCCGATACACCTCATCCAGTGGCAGCATTTCCGCAGCAGCTGCACCTGCACATTTATACACAAAGAAAATGCCTGCAACACCTCGACGAATATTTTTTTCCTGTTCCTTTGCACGTGGACCGCTTGCCACATCCTCACCGGCAATCGACAGACGTACTTCAATATCCTCCTCCATCTCTGCCATTTCCGCAGCCATCTGAAAATTAAAGATATCCCCGTTATAATTTCCAAAGATATAGAGAACTCCCGCTCCGGAATCAATGGCTTTTGTGACGTCAAGCATCTGTTCTGAGCTTGGTGATTGAAAGACATCACCTACACTGCAGCCATCCAGCATTCCTTTACCGACATATCCCAGAAACAGCGGAAGATGACCGCTTCCTCCACCTGTTGCGATTCCTACCTTTCCTGCAATTTTATGCTTGGTTATCAGGCAATGCGCATCTTCATTCACACACGTATAATACGACGGGTGTGCCGCATACAATCCGTACAGCATTTCATCAATAAAGCGCTCCGGCTGATTGATAAATTTTTTCATAGTCAAGTCTGCTTCCTCCTTTTTGAATTACACACCCAGAATACCCAGACCTCCAAGTGCGATGGCAATTACCAGCAGTACCAGCGTAACCTTTAACACGGTGCCGCCTTTCTTCAGATAAGCGTAAACACCAAAGACTGCAAGAAGTGAGAGTATACCCGGAGCAATCGGATTAAACAGCAGCTCCTGAATACTGATCATATCCTTTGCCCCGTATGGAATTTCATAGATAACAGCTACATTGACGTTTTGTGCTGCCATAGTACCCATCACAAACAATCCGACAATGGAGAAGAAGGTTACGATTTTCTGCACTGCATTATTTTGCAGTATATTCATTGCTGAATCGGTTCCCAGCTTATAGCCCATGTTGAACATGAATTTACCTTCCGATACGAGAATGACATAGAGTAGAATATCATCTACAATGGGTGCCCACAGCATCCCCTGCTGCGCAAAGCCCATAAAGAAGGTGGAGATAAGTGGCTTCAATGTCGCATAATTCAGGGTATCACCAACACCGGCAAAAGGCCCCATCATACCGTTTTTAACACTGTTGATCAGATCTTCGGAAATCAGCTGATCTTCAGGCACCTGATCCCGCTTTTGTATCGCTCTTTGCTCTTCCAGTGATGTAATAATACCGGGAATGATACCACCAATCATATTTTCTGTGATAAAGAACTGCATATGTCGTTTCAATCCTTTGATTTGTTCTTCCTTGTCATCCGGATACAGCTCTTCCAATGCCGGTGCCATGGTTAAACACATCCCCATTGCCTGTAAACGCTCAACATTATCCACATGGCAGACATGCAGGCGCCAGTTGAACCAAACCTTTTTCAAGGTTTTCCTGCTAAGAATATGTGTTGCCTTGGATTCCGCATTTTTGAGATTGAGTAAATCTGCAAACAGGCTTCCATTGTCTGTTTCCTTTTTTGTAAAAATCGTATAGAGCCAGGCAATAAAAATACCAAGCAGACAGCCCGGTACCGCTCCCAGACCGGAATATTGAGCAAAGAAGAAGCCTGCGATAAAGAACGGTATCAGCTGTCCCTTTCCGATGACCAGAATGACCATGGCAAATCCAAGTGCAGGCAGCAGTCCGCCTGCCAGAGAAAACATGTTGTTTGCCCAATCCGGAAGGCCGTTCATCAGAACACCCAGACTGTTTACCCCGTATTTCAATACGATGGTCATCGGCACCAGGAAAATCACCGCACGAATGAGTGGTCCGTAAAGCAGTGAGGTACGGGTAAGCTCTTTTACATTTCCGGTTTCCACTGCTTTATCCGCATGATGTACCGTCCAAACCATAGCCAAACGCTTTACTGTGTGCAGCTGCGCCATGATCAGTGCAGCTGCCGAAGAAATCACCAGACCCTGATCCAGCGATATGCCTGCCGTTATGACCATGGCCGTCGTCACAATACCGGCCGCTTCTTTGTCCACCGGCATAGCGCCTCCAACGGCAGTGAGTGCCAGATACAGCGGCTGAATAGTTCCACCAACAATACAGCCCTTTACCGGATCCCCCAAAATAACACCGGTAAGCAGTGAGATAAGCATTAAATCACAGAAGCAGTAGGTGAACGGTACAAAGATTTCACCTGCTGCCAGCCAATACAGCATCGCAAGTAAGATTGCTTGTAATAATGTCATTTTTTCCTCTCCTTTTTTCTAATGTATGCATACGTCTTCCATCCCTTATGCAGGCAAAATCACATTCTGAATACCTCCTTTCCCTATTTCTACCATGTGCTCTGCCGCTTCTTCCAAAGACATATCATCGAATTGAAATAATACTTCTAAGACCATTCCCAGATTCAAGCCGGTTACCAGACGGTAGCGGCAATGCTGAAATGCCATAAGCAGACTGTTGCAGGGACTTGCTCCGAATAAATCCGCCAGCAGCAAATATTCACCATCTCGATCCTCATCGATCAGCTCCTCTGCCTTTTTGATAAATGCCTGCGGATCCATATTCTCCTTCATTCCGATGGCATGAATACAGGACGTCTGTTCTGTTCCGGCTATCATCCGAACAGTTTCTAAAAAGGCCTCTGCCAGATTCCCATGCGCTCCAATAACGATATGTTTCATTTTGACTCCTCCTTTTTTTGTTTCAAAAGTTTTTGATTACATCTGTTTTTATGAAATCGTTTCCATTTACAATTACATTGTATATTTTACAGTATATTAGTCAATAGATTTCTTTTTAATTCTGAAATCAAATCTTTTTACTATTGATTCAAAATTTATATCACTTCCGAATCGTTTTGTTTCAAAAATTTACAAGCACATAAAAAAAAGACATATCATCAGACATGCCCGTATTTCTTTATTCAGTATCAAAACGGTTAACTTCTATGATCTTACCAATCTTTAACTTATGATTTAGATCACGATCAATCTTATCTGTAACCAGAGCATCGAAATCCTGAAACACGCCATATTGATAACGTGATGTTCGTTCAAACTTAACTGCCAGCGTAATCAAGATTTTACATTTACTTCTTCGCAATATGATTTCATTTAAAAACATTGCATCTTCTGTCTGTGTCCCGGGACCATCAAATCCAAGACAGCCATCCGTTCCAAAAATCGCAGCATCATAAGAAAACCGACTCGCCATATCGGATACAAACTGCCCCTCTGTACGATTTCCGCTTCGTGAATACTTCCCACCGAGAAAGACTACCTCATTTCTGCTTTCCTTTAATTCATTCATCATTTCAAAACAGTTCGTGATAATCAGTAAATTCTTGCGAAAGCTAAAGAGCTTCCCAAGCGGAAGTGCTGTAGAGCTGGGGTCAACGAAAACAACATCGTCATCGTGAATAAAGTTGATTACTTCCATACAGATTGCCTTTTTTATCTCAATTTTTTCCTGTGTTCGAACATCGATCGGTACATCGGTAAATGAATTACGTAAAACGGCACCACCGTGCGTACGAAATAAAATGCCTTTTCTCTGTAAGAACTCCAAATCTTTACGAATGGTTTCCATTGTCACGCCAAAGCAGTCGGATAGTTCCTTAACACTTGCCTTCCCATGCGATAGTAAATAGTTTGATATTTCATCAAGCCTTTTTTCCAATCTCTTTTCCATACCCCAACTACGACAGACAACTGTATGTCCGTCATTCTCCTTTCGCAATCAAAATATTATATATTCCCTATCAAGAAATCACCAGTTCCTTATATCTATATTCATTATACAATGTTTTTTTCATGTCGTGAAGACAGCATTCCTTGCAGAATAAAAAATAGGACACCTTCATGTCCTATAACAATATGATATTATGCTTTTCACATTCCTCCCGCATGGCATCGCTCCACTGGGAAACCTGTACTTCTCCGATATGTGCTTTGTTTAATAAAATCAAACAAATTCTGGACTGACCAATACCTCCGCCAATGGTTAACGGCAGCTCATCCTGCAACAGCATTTTGTGAAACGGCAGATTCTTACGCTCCTCACAGCCTGCTTTTTTCAACTGCTCTGCCAATGCTTTAGCATCCACGCGGATCCCCATACTGCTTATTTCCAGTACGGTATCCAGCACCGGATAATACAGAAGGATATCACCGTTTAATGCCCAGTCATCATAATCCGGGGCACGTCCGTCATGCTTTTCCCCGCTGTTCAGGGTATCTCCGATTTTCATCAGGAAGACAGTTCTATGCTGCTTTACAATCTCATACTCGCGTTCTTTTGGTGTCAGATCAGGAAAGCGGTCCTCCAGCTCCTGTGCAGTGATGAAATACACATCCTCCTGAATAAACGGCATGAGATTTTCATAAACGATATCCAGCTCCTTCTCCGTTTCCTTCAATGCCTTCATAATATTACGTACAGTCATTTTCAGAAACTCCATCGTCCGATTCTCCCGACTGATTATCTTTTCCCAGTCCCACTGATCGACATAGCAGGAATGCAGATTATCCAGCACCTCATCCCGCCGGATTGCATTCATATCGGTATAAATTCCTTTACCTACATTCAGATTGTACCGCTTCAAAGCCATACGCTTCCATTTCGCAAGAGAATGAACAATCTGATAGTCCTCACCCTCAATTTCCATGATATCAAACGCTACCGGACGCTCAGTACCGTTCAAATCATCATTCAATCCGCTGCTTTTGGAAACATACAGGGGTGCGGATATACGCATCAGATTCAAATGATGCGCCAGACGACGTTCAAACAGGTCCTTGACATATTTGATGGCGATTTCCGTGGATATGATATCCAGCTTGTTTTCATAATATTTTGGTATGATCAGATCTTCAACTGCCATAGCTTCACTCCTCTTTCATATACCTTCTTATTATACATGATTTTATTTCCAAAATATATCTTTTTTTGAAATATTTTTCAATATTCTTAACTAATTTACAATTCCTTTCATTTCGATATATACAGAAGAAAGCACTCGATTCAATCAGCTTTTCGCATATCGGAGAGATACAAGAAAAGAGGATGTCACACGCTTGCAAATACAAACGTTCTTTATCCTCCTGCCTACACTATTTCATCCGTTTACATTTTCTCATACACAGCCTGTAAAAGGATACAACGCACATAAAGTCTTTACTTATACTTTTTAAACATATACAGCTTTCCGAATTCCTCTCTTTGAAATCCATTTGACTCCAGCACATGCATGGAAGCGGTATTGCGTTTTTCAACCAGTGCATAAATGGAGAGCACCTGCAGCGTATCAAAGGCCTCCTCGCACAAAGCACGAACCGCCTGCTGCATGATTCCCTTATGCCAGTAATGTACACCCAGCCAATAGGACAGCTCCGCACTGCTGCTGGTCTTTTTTTCACATTCCAGAAAGCCGCAAACACTGCCGTCCAGCTCCACCGCACGAAATAAATACCGCTGCGGATCTGCATGCTGATAAAAATGAATCGTTGATACGGCATTAAGAAAGGTATCCGGATACAGGAATTTCCAGACTCTTTTTTTTAAATAATACGGATGCATGGACAAGCTGTGCAGCTCCATCGCATCCTCTACATCCCAGGGACGTACCATAACTGTCATATTCATCACCATGATATAGTATGCACCTTTCTGCATGGTGTAAACAGATCTGTCTCTATTACCTGTTGTTATATGACATTGAGCTTCATTTTGATACAGTATGTAGACATCTCCAACCACAAAACCGATACCAGTATATGCCTTCAGTGTTTCCGTATATCAGCCGCAGGATAGATATGCTTAAAGCCTTATAATCATTTCCGTAAGGACCTGTTATCAGCCGGACAATGCCTCACGTGTTACAAAAATCTCCTTACTAGTCATCATCCTGTGGATCAAAGCCTCCTGTCCCTGCAAATTCGATTGATTAGATTTTTTCTTCCTGTTCAAATAAATTGAAATTCACTGCAGCGATATCGTTAGGTAATGGCATGTCCAATACAAAATCCAGCCATTCGTGAAAGCTTTCCATGCCGTCATCACCTCTTTAACATTCGTATAGTATCCTATCTGTCTTCATTATGACTAGACATGGAAAAAGAGTTATGTTTTCATATCGTGCTAAAACGGCATCTTATCCTTATTCTTCCATCGGCTGAAATCCAGAGAAAGCTCATAAATTTTACGGATAATGATATAGGTACATGTTACCATTACAGAACATAAAAATGCAAGGCAGATCTGAATTCTATACATATCAAAACTCTCTCCTGTCAGACCAAGCATAAGCAGTAATAAATCGGCAAATATACCTGCAAGGATTGCAAATGCCAGAAAGGATGCAATTGCCGTTAACAGCACTTTTTTTAAGGATAACATTTCTCACACTCCTCTCTATAAACGTAACTGACTACATTGTAATTCACTTATTTTTGTATTATAATCTTTCTTCGCCATTCATAATAACCCGGTGACAGACTGTGCAGTAATATGCAGCTATAGCAGCGGGATACAAAGTTTACTCTGCCAGCAGCACCTCCTGATCATTTGCAGGCTGCATCCTCACAAGGTGCTTTTTTCAGAGAATATACTATTGGAAGCGGCCTGTACAAACCCTGCTTTCATTTCCTTACCGCAATATGGACGAAGCATTTTCATTCGCTTGGCAGTCCTTCTGCCCAGTGGTGTATACGTTCGCTTTTTATTCCTCTATATCCAATGGAACAACTGGCTTCCATGGTTTGAATATGACCCAGCCCCCATCCATAGCCAGCTCTATCTCCTGATCCCCTATCTGATAGCTGATACCGGTAGCGAAGTTGGATTGATTATCCTTTTTCGGTATTTCTGTCCGCCCTACCATGCTGTCGATTTCTCCATCCATCATACCGCAGCGCAGACTTTCATTATCGGTTTTCTTCGTATTGTAATACAGCTGTCCGTTTACCATAAGCAGCTGCTCACTGCTTTCCGCTTTCACTATTTTCCCCTGGACGGTCTCAGCCTCTGTATCCTTGCAGCCGCCAAGGATACAGATACTAAACAAAAGAACCATATATCCCCATGTTTTCAACTTTCTCACTCCTTACTTCCATACTACTGCATCTTTAGTCACAGCGAAGAAAGAGCAGTCGCTGAATATCTTCCATATGAGCTTCCTCACATACACGATAGTGTATCCAGCCGCCGTTGCCACAGGGATATCTGTTATCAACATATTCCTTTGCATAAGGCTGCAGCTGCTCATATACCGATGCAAATTGTGTATCCGATAACCGCAGCATGACGGTAAAAGCACCCGCTTCCGGAAACACATTGCACATCAGCTTGTTACGCTTACGATGCGCAATTCCCCAGCCATAATGGTTACCATAGGGAAAGGTAATCTCCTGCTGCGTTGCAAATGTTTCCATGAGCCATGTATTCAAACCGGCAAACAGCTCCCCACATTCCTTGCAGTGCATACACATTTCGTTATACTGAGGCTGTTCCTGCTTATTCAACATTCTTTCATACATAAATTAATCCTCCTGCCATTCGATTGTTTTTTTCATTATAGCACACTTTCAACCATATGTAATTCTCTGTTCACCGTATTTTCCTTAAAATATGAAAGGAGCATCCTTCATTGCGAAAGAATACTCCTTGACTTCATTGATTAAGCTTTTACCTTAACACAGGTACCATCCGGTCCCGGTGTGGTGTTCAGATATTCAGCGATGGCTGCTTTCTGATCCGGTTTACAAGGCTTGCAGGTACCGACAACAGTGACTTCACCCTCTACCAGTGCCTCAGCAAGTCCGCTGCAGCCCGCATACCCGCAGCTGCCGCAGTTGTAGTTAGGCAGCATGCTGCTGACCTTTTCAATACGCTCATCGACTTCAACGCTTAAGAATCTGTCCGCAATTCCCAGCCCAAGACCAAGAATTGCCCCCAGAACAAGCATCATAACGATTGCAGTTACCATGTGACGACCCCTTTCTATTCCTCATGTGCAGGGTTGTTGCAGCAGGAATGATCATGACAGCCCTTGCACTGTGCTTTCAAATCCTCACATCCCTTGGGAAGCGGTGTTTTGTGATTGAAGTAAAACACCAGCGCATAAACTGCACCGAGTGCCCCCAGATACAGGACGGGAAGTAATGCCTTCATATTAAACCAGACCCATCAGTCCGCTGAAGGCAAGTGCCATGATTGCTGCAACGATCAGGGCAATCGGATTTCCTTTCCAGGAAAGCGGCGTATCACAGGCATCCAGACGCTCACGTATCGTAGAGAAGATGTACAGCACCATCGTGAAACCAACAGGAATCGCAATGGAATATGTCAGCATCTCCGCGAAGTTATAACCGCTGGTGATGTTATTCAGTGTTACATTCAATACGACACAGTTTGTCGTGATCAGCGGCAGGTAGACACCAAGTGCCTTATACAGGGAAGGACTCAGCTTCTTAATGATCATTTCGACCAGCTGAACCAGTGCGGCAATGACCAGAATGAACGTGATCAAATCCATATACTGAAGTCCCAGCGGATCCAGTACCATATAATACAAACCATAGGTAACTAATGATGCAGCTACGATTACAAAGGTAACGGCAGCACCCATACCGATGGCAGAGCTGCTCTTCTTGGATACCCCCATAAACGGGCACATACCAAGGAACTGATTCAGGACGACGTTGTTAATGAAGACAAACGTAATCAGCATCACAAATAAATTGCTCCAGTTCATCGTTTATTTCGCCTCCTTTTCCAGCTTCTTCGCCTTATTCTGCTGGTGAGACTTATAGGCAGCCAGTCCCGCAGCCAGACATGCAAACGTACAGAATGCACCAAACGGCTGAGAGAACATGGAGATTGCAAAGTCTTCCGGAATAATACGGATTGAGAAAATATTCTGTGCAGCATCGAACGGATTGTCAAAGGACAGGATTCCCGTTGCGATAATCTGACGGATTGCGGACATCAGGATGATGGATACGGTGTACCCAAGCCCCATGCCAAGTCCGTCTAGTGCAGAATCAAACACACCGTTTTTGCTGGCAAAGGCTTCCGCACGGCCCAGAATAATACAGTTTACAACAATCAGCGGGATGAAGACACCCAGCGCAGAATCCAGACTCGGCGCATATGCCTTAATCAGCATCTGGATGATTTTTACAAGCGTTGCAATGATAACGATATACACCGGAATACGGATTTCCGATGGTGTAATATTACGAATCAGGGAAATGATCACATTGGACATGATCAATACTACGATAACAGCAACTCCCATACCGATGGCATTGTTCAGCGTGGTCGTAATGGCCAGGGTGGAACAAAGTCCCAGATACAGGGAGAATACAGGATTTTCACGGATGAATCCTGCTGTAAAATTCTCTTTACGGTTCATTCTTCATCCACCTCCTACTTCAGATTCTCAGCCTGATATTTGGCTGCTTCACGGATTCCTTCAATAACCGGCTTACTGGAAACCGTTGCTCCGGTAATCGTATCATCCAGAATCTCTTCACCTGCTGCATCCTTTCCCTTTAAAGATTCACGAAACGGCTTCTCCGTTACCTTGGAGCCGAGCCCCTGTGTATCTCCATTGGAAATCGCAACATAGTCATACACGCTTCCATCCTTGTTCAGAGCCACCAAATAGCTGGTACCGTCCTTATATCCGGTCACCTTCATTTTGAAGATATAGCCCTTTCCTTCCACCTCGAATATTTTCTCAATGGTTTTGGAAGCATTGTCTTTCACCTTTACAAATACATCATCACTCACATCCGGATAGATCTCCTTCAGTGTCTCCTTTTCCGCAGCCAGCTCATTGGCAGCGATGACAGGAGCCGTCATGTTATTGGCAAACGCCAGCGCTCCTCCGGCCAGGGCAGCAATCAGAGCTAAGAAGACAGTCAGATGTAGTATCTTTTTCATATTCTTACCTCCTAATATCCCAGAGCCTTACGTACCTCTTCAACGGCGCGTACCGTTGATTTGGAAGAGAACGTAGCTTCTGTTACCGCATCATTTTTTTCTACCTCGACATCCTTTTTCAAATCCTGTCCGATAAACTGATCCAGGAATGCAGGATTGTCAATTTTATCACCCTGATACGGTGTATCATTGATTTCCGTCGGTACAACCGTGACGATTTTATCATCCTTCACGGTGATATCGAATTTGTTATAGATGGTTGGATCCTCTGTGGATGCGTACCCCTGTGATTCCACATGATAGGTCACGGTGCCATCGCTGTTTTCTGTCTTTCCACTCAGCTTGGCTTCAAATTTATTGACATCCTTGTCCGCAGTATTCAGCATAACAGCAGGAGCCGGCTCCTTTGCTTCAATAACGCTTCCGGCAAGCAGTACGCTTCCCATACCGACAACTGCAACAATACTGAAGATGATCGTCGCTTTTTTGCGCAGAGCCAGCTGTTTTCCTTCCAGCCCTTTTTCAATCATCGGTGTCAGCATATTCATCATCAGAATGGAATACAGACAGCCCTCCGGCAGATTTGCCTTTACACGGATCAGCACGGTGATGATGGCAGCTCCAAGCGCAAAGATGCAGCGCCCCTGTGCACTCGTTGGAGAGGTCACCGGATCAGTCAGCATAAACACTGCCCCAAAGACAACACCACCGGTCAATACATGAACCAGCGGATACCAGATAAAGCCCGGAATGCCGTCATAGCTTCCTACACCGCGCAGCAGTGCGATACCGGCCGCCAGAACAAAGATGCTTCCCAGATACACAGCAGGAACTCTCCAGTCAATAACGCGGCGAATGGACAATACAACACCGACCAGTAGAATGATGATTGCGCTTGTTTCACCAATCGCACCCGGATACCAGCCGGTAAGCAGCTTCCCGATACCGCCGATTTCACTCATCATATCCTTGATCATTTCCGGATTTGTCACCAGCCAGTTAAACTCGCTCGCAATAACGGTTGTCGGTGTTGCTGAGGTGATGACATCCGTCGTTGCCCCCATGAAGGTCGCAAAGACGATGGCTCTTCCCACAGCAGCCGGATTGAAGATATTGTTTCCAAAGCCTCCAAACAACAGCTTCGCAAAGAAGATAGCGAAGAAGGTGGAGACTCCCAGCGCATAGGGGCGGATACTGATGGGACACATCAGCGTTAAGATGATCGCTGTGATCCATCCAAAGGAGCCTCCCATAAACTTCCTGATATACGGCAGATCAAATTTCTGATCCTTCTTCATAAAGAATGCCCAGGCAAGCTCAGTCACAAATGCGACAAGCAGGGATACCGCAAGCAGCTTGATCGCCTGCAGCATATGATCAAAGCTATATGCCTGATTATAATAAATTAGTGAAAATGCAAACACCACAAGTAACCCGATCATCAGCTCCAGCATAATCTGCTGTGTGCTCTGCTTCTGACGTAAGTTCGGTGATGCATGGAATGTAAATTTCATAAAATACCCTCCCTTACTTCTTAGCCAGCATCAGCTGACGCTTTGCACGGCGAACATTCTCCGTCACATCCAGACGGGACGGACAGATGTATGTACAAAGACCGCACTCGATGCAATCCATGGCACATAGCTTCTCCATGGCTTTCTTATCGTTTGTTTTTACCGCCTGTGCAATACGCACCGGCTGCAGTCCTGCAGGACAGTGGTCGGAGCATTTCCCGCAGCGCAGACAGGCAATACTGTCAAACGGCTTGTTTTCCAGAATGGTCAATGCATTCATATTGCGGTCGATCACGAATTTATCGTTGACGATCGTTTTCCCCATCATCGGACCTCCGGCAATCAGCCTTACGTCCTCACAGGTATAGCCGCCGCATGCCGCTACGATTTCAGATACCGGTACACCGACCGGAACCTGTACGTTGACCGGCTTCTTTATCGCATTTCCGGATACGGTCAGCGTCTTGGATACGATTGGCGTTCCTGTTAGCAGTGCATCACCAAATGCAATCGCCGTTGTCGCATTATTGACAATGGCACCAACCTCACCCGGCAGCTTTTCATATTCCGCATGCATGATTTCACGCACCAAAACACGCTCCCAGCCCATCGGGTACACATCCGGCACAGCCGCTACGCTGAAGCCCTCCATGCCCTTGACTGCTTCTTCCACAAACTGAATCAGATCCGGATGCGTCTTCTTGATTGCGATCACTGCCTCCGGTGCCATCGCCATTTTCTTCATGGCTGCCACACCGGTAACAAATTCTTCCTTGTGCGCCTGAATCATCTTATAATCCGCAGTGATGAACGGTTCACATTCCACCGCATTGATGATCAGCTTCTTTACATCCTTTGCAAATTTGTACTTGATATATGCAGGGAAGCCTGCACCACCCAGACCGATGATTCCCGCATTCATCATGAAATCGATCAGCGCTGTACGATCCGCGCTCTTATAATCAAGCGGTTCAAACGAACGTACACGCTCATACAATCCATCGTTTTCAATAACAAGATGCTCCACCGGCTTCAGGGAAGAATGCATAAGCTTCTGCGTACCTGCCACAGTACCGGAAACACTTGCAAAAATAGGAACAACATTACGTTCATTGCACTGGGCAACTTTTGTACCAATGGAAACATGGTCACCTTCCTTAACCAGTATTTCCAGATTCACAGAAGGCCCGCAGATCAAAGGGATAAATACCTTGCTGCCGGCTTTCACTTCCATGATGTCTACATGGTCGCTGAGTTCCTTATGGCCCGGAATGTGCTGACGCATCGGTCCTTTAAACAATGACATCACAGTCACCTTACCTTTCTCTTACTTCTTCCATATCATATGTGAATGTGCTGACACATTTTACATACCGGTTTTATTATAGCATTTTCATACTATGATAAAAAGCGGAAATTTAACATTTTCTTAAGGATTTTTCTGGTAGTTTCCCTCCGGTTTCCTTCGCTTTCCATACAGGTAAGGACTTTTGTAAAAATGTTAAATTGTTACTGAAAACGAATGCTTCGCTCTTGTAGGAAATGATAAAGTTTTCTTATGCATCCCGGTTTAAATTCGTGGAAATAATGGTATAATGTCAAACGGTGATAACATGAAAAAAATACTAAGCATTCTGCTGGGTGCGCTGCTGCTGAGCGGCTGCAGTGAAAAGGCACTCCATAAATATTCCATGACGGCAACGGATATCGGCTTTGATACCGTGGTGAGCTTTACCGCCTATACGGAGAATGAAGCTGCCTTCAACAGCTATAGTGCCGAGCTGAAAAAGCAGTTTCGCTATTACGACCGTCTGTTTGACAAATACAACAGCTACGACGGTGTGAATAACATCAAAACCATCAATGACAATGCCGGCAGGCAGCCGGTAAAGGTCGAGCCTGTCATCCTGGATCTTTTAAAGCTGGCAAAAGCCTACGATACGATCAGCAATCATCAGTTTGATATTACGATGGGCAGTGTTTTAAACATATGGCATGATTACCGTGAGGCGGGAACGCTGGCAAACCAGAAGAATAAGGAAAGCAGTATCCCCTCCATGAAGGAGCTGCAGACAGCCGCAAAGCACAGCGGCTGGAAGCATGTACAGATCGACGAAAAAAACAGCACGGTATATATCGACGATCGTGATGTATCTCTGGATGTCGGCGGTGTTGCCAAGGGATATGCAGTGGAGCTGATTGCCGATCAGCTGCAAAAGGACGGTCTGCAGCATGCCATTATCAACGGCGGTGGTAATATCCGTCTGATTGGCGATAAACCGGATAACGAAGCCTGGTCCGTCGGCATCCAGATTCCAAATCTGAAAGCACAGTCCACCGATTCTTTAATCTCTGTAAAATCCAAGGGCGACACATCCTTTGTGACCAGCGGTGATTACCAGCGCTATTATACGTATAAGGGTAAGATCATGCATCATATCATTGACCCTGATACATTGATGCCGGCTCGGCACAGCCGTTCCGTTACGGTAATCACAGACAACAGCGGCATAGCGGACATCCTTTCCACAACGCTGTATACGATGAGCCATGAGGAAGGCGTAAAGCTGATCAACCGCCTGCAGAAGGAAGAAAACATTCAGGTCAATGCCATCTGGGTGTACGATGATATCCAGAAACCGGAGAATGGTACGGACGCCATCAGTGTTAAGGGGTATCAAATCGTCTTTAGCGACGGTTTAAAGGATAAAATCAAGGAGAGCTGATGGACTGTTACCTGTAGGATTGGTAAAAGTCAAAAAAATCACCCTGTTCCAGTGATTTGAACTGCATGGAGAAAGCAGTCTCGTTTATCCAATACTGATTTTCTGCATTCTGCATTGAATTGCTCTTTATGATTAGAGTCTGTTGATTTTATTGATTTCGAAGCATTCATAAAATGCCATAAAAAGCAGAGACTTTTTAAATAAAAGGTATAAACATTTTACATAGTATTGTTTCTTATGATATATGGTATATAGATAAGCTTAGGTGAAAATTGCTATTGCTTTCTATCATAATGTTAATTTACTAAAAAAACTCACGATAGAACCGTGAGTTTTTTTAGTAAATTCTTTGATTATTCTATTCCCTATATGCTATACATTCATAAAGTTCAATAAATCCATTCGGATGTTGTAAAAGCATAAACCGATTTTGATTCTTTCCGATATACATTTTTGTATTTCTCTTAATGTGAACCCCTGTATAGTTTCTGCTAGCATATACAGCAATCTCTTCTTTCATCTTACCAACATACTGAAATGAATCTGGAATCGCTTCAAAGATATCTGGTTTAGTTACTGCTGCTGGTAAATAACGCATACCATTATAAATAAAATGTGGTGGATACGAGGCATCCTCAGAATTATTGCTGTCAAATACATTCATCTCTTCGCCAAGTTCCATCTTGTCTGTATAGATAAAATGTAGTATTTACATTAAATACCACATAAGTATAGTGCTTTTGTGATTTTTCACATGTAGCCTGTAATACAATTGAATTACAGGAAAATAAAAGGTTAAGTCTCAATGTCATTAAGTTAAAGAATCAATCTGCGGCTGCTTTATGCATCCACTGCATAAGGAGTGTCGCGATAAACAAGGCACTTGCCCACAGCAAAACAAAACCCAGATGCTCCACAGCCTGTGCTGTCAGCCCTGCCTCCAGTGATTCACTCAGCTGTAAAACAGCCTTGGTCAGCAGCATGGATGTAATGGTATCCAGAATTCCTCCTTCATGAGCCACCTCATAAAAGCCACCCGAGATAATGGATGCCAAAACAGCAAGTGCACTTCCCAGCATATTGGCCGTAACCTTCTGTGCAAACAGCGTATTCAAAAACAGGGCGAAGGCTGTCACAAACAAAGCTAAAACAAACAGCAGACCGGCATAAACCGGCAGGGAAAAGCCGATTTGAGCACCAAACAGCCGGCACACGGCAAGCATCATAAAGGCCGACAGAATCACAGACAGCATGGTAAATGCAATCATACCACCCAGATAAGAGAAAAAGGATACCAGAGACAGCAGTATCCACTTCATACGCCGCAGCTTCTTATCCTCACCATACTGCATCATATAGACCAGTGACTGCATGTATACGCAATACTTCCTTCATAAGCTCCTCCTCGTCCATCCTTGGACATCCCTATTGTATAAGAAGGCGCAAAAAAAGGAATCAACCGTTGGGATGATTCCTGGTATGATTATTTTACTTCCCGTGTCCAGCCATAGGTATCCGCAACATCGCCCCACTGGATACCGGTCAGTGTATCGTACAGCTTCTGTGTCAGCTCTCCGGTCTTGAAATCATTGATCACCGTGATTTCCCCTTTGAAATTCAGCTCTCCGACAGGAGAAATAACCGCTGCAGTTCCGGTACCAAACGCTTCCTCCAGACGGCCCTCCTTACCAGCCTGCATCAGCTCATCAATAGCGAGATGGCGTTCCTCCACCTCATAGCCCCAGGAGGTTAACAGCTGCAGAATGGAATCTCTGGTAACACCCGGCAATACTGTTCCATCACAGGGTGCCGTAACGATTTTATTATCAATTTTGAACATGACGTTCATCGTTCCGACTTCCTCGACATACTTTCGCTCCACACCATCCAGCCAGAGCACCTGGGTATACCCCAGCTTTTCCGCCTTGACCTGCGCAGCAATGCTGGCCGCATAGTTGCCGCCGCACTTTGTAAATCCGGTGCCTCCCTTGGTAGCCCGCACATATTCATCTTCTACATAGATCTTCACAGGATTCACACCCTCCGGATAATACGCTCCAACCGGAGAAAGCAGAATCATGAATTTGTAGGCATTGCTTGGATGTACCCCAACCGCAGCTTCCGTCGCAAACATAAACGGACGGATATAAAGTGAGGTACCCTCGGCAGTCGGAATCCAGTCCTTTTCATAATTTACAACCGCAGCTACCGCCTCTACAAACATCTCCTCATCCATTTCCGGCATACACAGACGACGGTTGGAATTGGCGAAGCGGCGCGCATTCATTTCCGGGCGAAACAGCAGCACCCGGCCATCCTTTGTCTTATAGGCCTTCAGCCCCTCAAAGGTTTCCTGTGCATAATGCAGAACCAGACTTGCAGGATCCATGCAGATTGGTGCATACGGCTCGATCTTGGCATTGCACCAGCCCTGCTCTGCTGTCCAATCCATGGTAAACATATGGTCGGTAAAGATTTTACCAAAGCCCAGATCACTGTTCCAGTCCGGTTTTTCTTTTTTCTGTGATGCTTCTATAATTTCGATATTCATATACGAATCCTCCCTAATCACAACTTCTATGTTTCATAGGTTACACCTTTTTTGCAATTTCGTCAACCACATTCTTTCATGTTTTTACATTCTCTCTCATTTTTATTTCAAAAGACTGTGCATTTCTCTATCACCGTACCATATTATGATGCTCCCCTTCCAATCAACCCATGCATAGTAATAGCAATAAGTAAAAATGTAACAGATGTAAATCAGCAAAGAGTATTTCATCTCCCTACATTCAAATGTTGACAATCCGTAATCCGCAGTGAGACACAGAATAGTTTCATAACCAAAGGCGAATGATAGATACCAGTTTGATGACCTTTATGGGAGTCAAGGAGCGTCCGAAGCAACACAGCCATTGTGTCGGGATTGCATGCTTCATAAGTGAACCTTTGACCTGCCGGGGTCTTTGGATGATTCCTGATCGGATGAACACCTTCTGTTCCGGCAAAAAGCTATTTGCGAAAGCGATGAGAAGCCTGCCGGCATGCTGGCTGAATAACAGGCTTAAACATCTCCAGCGCAGATAGGACATCAGCTGTGCATTATCGGTATCTATGTGGCATATACGAAGTGAGCGTTATGATCTGATGTATATTCTGTTTTTCTTTATTTACGTACACACTCTGTAGCCACGATTATGCAATGTCATTGTAATGGAATTCCATATTTCCGCGTATGGGATGCAATATTATTTTCTACAGGTATTTCGGACAAAAATACTAACTTTTATAAATTTATGCTATACTTTTACTAAACACGGAAGAGGGCACATTATGACAGTAGAAATCAAGCATAACCAAAGCTTCTGGGAGCAGGGTCCCCAGAATGCTGAAGAAATCCATGCCGTACAGCAACTGCAGACCGGACTGTATAATATTCGCAGCGATACCCATATTGGTATCACATGGGAGGAAAACGAACGGGATGCAGTATTTGTATTATACATGATGGAGGGAGAAATGCAGTTCCAATCCAGCAGTGAAGTCTTTTCCTTAAAAAAGGATGACAGCGCACTGTTTTGCTATGAAGCAACTGCTATTCACGGAATTTCCAAAACACCCTGCCGTCTGATGCTGTTCAGTACGAGCGGCTCCTATCAAAAGGTGAATGCGACCAACGCCTGCTTTGAAAAGCTGCGGGAAGTCGAACTGAAGGATATCTATACGATTGGACACAGCCGACGGGTCAGCAGTCTTTCCATGTCCATTGCATTGCAGCTGGATCCGGGCTATGATATTCTGACACTGGGCGCAGCCGCAACCTTCCATGATCTTGGTAAATATTATACACCAATTGAAATTCTGCAAAAGCCGGGACGATTAACTCCTGAGGAATTTTCCATTATCAAGCTGCATCCCCAGGCTTCCTGGCAGCTGCTGATGGAATCACATGGAGAAATAATTGCAGAGATAGCCCTGCAGCACCATGAACGAATGGATGGAAGCGGATATCCCCGCGGTCTGCACGCAGATGCAATCCGGATGGATGCACGCATCATTGCAGTTGCGGATGTGTTTGATGCCATTACGAGTAAACGCTCCTACAACAATCCCGTCAGCTATGAACAGGCTCTGTCTATCATGGAACAGGAGCGGCAGCTGTACGATTCGGATGTTCTGCATGCACTTCATATTCTGGTAAGGGAAAAGCGACTGTCCATTTCGATATAAGGTCACAGTAAAAACCGGCACTTCAAAATTTGCCGGTTTTTTTATGCATTGGAAAGGATACGTACAGGGAATAGCCTTGCGCAGAACAAGCACTCGGCAAGACTTTACGTACCGTAAGAAATGTGAAAAAGGCATCTGCTTTTTTACGAATCATAATATGCAGATGCCCGTTTATAGAAAAGCTATGCTTTCTTCTTCATTTCCTCCAGCTGTTTTTCAACGATCGCATACTGGGAGCGGTAACCCTCCAGCTTTTCACGCTCTGCGTTGACCTTTGCTTCGGGAGCCTTGTTTACGAAATTCGGATTGCTCAGCATGCCCTCTCCGCGTTTGATTTCCTGCTGCAGACGTTTGATTTCCTTGCTCAGCTTTTCGATTTCCTCTTCCACATTGATGATTGCGGCCAGTGGAACATTCAGCGTACCGTTCAGAATCGGACGAACTGCCATTTCCACAGCGCTGTCCTCATCGATCCATGTCGCATGACACATCTTCTGCAGGATGGCATTGATATAGGAAACACTTGGCATATTCTTACCGTTTTCGTCCCGTATGATGACCTCGATGTCCATGCTCGGCTTCAGGTTGTAATCCACCTTCAGACTGCGCACTGCCTCGATCATTGTAATCAGCTGACGAATCGCTGTCATTTCCTCTTCGCTCATCGCCGCATCCACTGCACATGGCCAGGCCTCCAGATTGATGCTTTCCTGAGTATGCGGAATTGCCAGATAGATTTCCTCTGTCACGAACGGCATGAACGGATGCAGCATACGTACGATACCGCTCAGCACCGTTACCAGCGTGGACTGTGCTGCCCTGCGCAGTGTTTCATCATCGCTGGAAAGACCTGCCTTGCTCAGCTCGATATACCAGCTGCAGAAATCATCCCAGATAAAGCTGTACAGCTCATTTCCAACCAGCGCATACTCATATTTTTCCATATTCGCCGTCACGTTTTCCAGCACCTCATTGAAGCGCTTCAAAATCCATTTGTCGATCATGGAGGCATTGCTCAAATCAATGTCGGAAACCTCCATATCCTCTGGAATCTGCATGAGGACAAAGCGGCTCGCATTCCATATTTTATTGATAAAGTTCGCACTTGCCTCGACCTTTTCATCGATGTAGCGCAAATCCTGTCCCGGTGTGGAATTCGTTGTCAAAAAGAAGCGCAGTGCATCGACACCGTGATCCGCAATCACATCCATCGGATCAATACCGTTGCCCAGCGACTTACTCATCTTACGTCCCTGCGCATCCCGTACCAGACCGTGAATCAATACATCCTTAAACGGACGGTTTTTCATGCAGTAGCGTGTCTGGAAAGCCATACGGGCAACCCAGAAGAAAATGATATCATAGCCGGTCACAAGCACGTCATTCGGGAAGTAACGGTTCAAATCATCCGTCTCCTTCGGCCAGCCCAGCGTAGAGAACGGCCACAGTGCACTGGAGAACCAGGTATCCAGAACATCCTCATCCTGAATCCAGTTTTCCAAATCCTGCGGATCCTCCATCCCTACATAGATTTCACCGGTTTCCTTATGATACCAGGCAGGAATACGGTGTCCCCACCACAGCTGACGGGAGATACACCAATCCTCGATATTTTCCAGCCACTGATGGAAGGTCTTTTCAAAGCGCTGCGGATAGAAGTGAATTTTCTGTTCCTCGATTTCCTGATGTTTTAATACCTCTTCAGCCAGCGGCTCCATACGGACAAACCACTGCTTGGAAAGATAAGGCTCCACAATGACACCGGTTCTTTCCGAATGTCCAACCTGATGCATGTGCTGTTCGATATGATCCACAACACCATCCTTTTCAAAATCGGCAACCAGTGCCTTACGGCAGGCAAAACGGTCCATTCCTGCATACTTGTGTGCCATTTCATTCATCGTACCATCCGGATGCATACAGATCGGCATTGCCAGATGATATTTTTTCGCCAAAGCAAAGTCATTCGGATCATGTGCCGGTGTACATTTCATAACCGCCGTACCAAAGGACATGTCGATATAATCATCCGCCATGATTGGCAGTTCTTCCCCATTGGCAGGGTTAATAACGTGCATTCCGACGATATTCTTATAACGTTCATCCTCCGGATGTACAAAAATCGCCTGATCCGCAAACATGGTTTCCGGACGGGTGGTCGCAATCACCAGCTCTTTTCCGGTTTCCACTACCTTATATTTGAAATAGTACATCGCACCTTCAATTTCCTTGTGAATAACCTCAATATTGGAAAGTGCTGTTTTAGCCTGCGGATCCCAGTTGATGATACGCTCTCCCTGATAAATCAGACCATCGTTGTATAAGTCCACAAATACTCTGCGTACTGCATCACTCAGTCCCTCATCCAGCGTAAAGCGTTCTCTGGAATAGTCAAGGGACAGTCCCATCTTTGCCCACTGCTTGCGAATCGTGGAGGCATACTCCTCCTTCCATTCCCATGCACGCTCAAGAAACTTCTCACGCCCGATATCATATCGTGAAATACCTTCGGATTTCAGACGCTCGTCAACCTTGGCCTGGGTCGCAATCCCGGCATGATCCATGCCCGGCAGCCACAGCATGTCATAGCCCTGCATACGCTTGTAGCGGGAAGCGATATCCTGCAGGGTGGTATCCCATGCATGTCCCAAGTGCAGCTTTCCGGTTACATTGGGTGGAGGTATCACGATGCAGAAGGGGTCCTTGCTCTTATCTCCTGCTGTGAAATAGCCGTGATCGATCCAGCTTTTGTAGTGATCCATCTCAACGTGAAGATGATCATATTTCGTATCTAATGTTTTTCTCATAACACACTTCTCCTTTACTTGTCCAAACGGAAGCTTTCTGTAAGAATATCTTCTTTCAGAATGCTCATTAACACCATATCGTGATATCGTCCATCACTCAGCAATGCCAGCTTGCGAAGGATTCCCTCCTGTACAAAGCCGCAATGCTTTAAAACCGCTGCACTCGCCGGATGCTCCACAGCTACATATGCTTCCATTCGGCGCAGCCCGACTTGCGCAAAGCCAGCTTTCACCAGCGCGCTGACAGCTTCTCTCATCAAGCCCTGATTCCAGTAATCCGGATGCATCAGATAACCAATTTCGCCGATATCCCCATCAATGGTATGGATATCCAGATTACCGATCACCTTGTCATCATGCTTATGTACCATCACCCAGGCCTGCGGTACACCGCGCTTTTCCCAGGTCAGAAAATAACTGCGGATACTGTTCAGTGTCTCTTCTATATCCGTATGAGGATGCAGAGATAAATACCGCATGACCAAAGGGTCGCTGTAATAGGCAAACATATCACATACATCCCCTTCTTCTACAGGACGAAGCAACAGATGTGCAGTTTCCACACAGGGCATATCCAAGCGCATACCATCACCTCCGAATATAAAAAAAGCGTCCCGCAAAGGACGTTTTCACGTGGTACCACCTTATTTTACACAGCTGTGCTGTGCCTTGACCACGTTAACGCCGTGCTTTACGAATACTCCTACTTCTCTTTCAGAATATCTGCTCCAAGACTACCTTCCCACAGCTTCAGCACTTTCTTCCACCAGCCGAAAGCTCTCTCTACCTGAAAATCTGTGGTACTCCTTCTTTTCTAACGCATTTTACTTTTCTATTATAAACAAAAGTCCTGCGGTTTTCAACCTCTTTTTTAGTTTTGCGGGCAGCTGAGGCTTTTAACACCGCACACAGGCATCTCTTGCTGATTATCGGATCAAGGAGCTGTTTCCTTCCTGTAAAGGCTCTTGACCGGCATGTCGTGACAGGTAGTGTGAAAGAACATCCAATTTATGATTAAACAAGAAATCTAAGACAGCATTCATGCCGTGTGTTTCCGCGCGCAAAATGGGATTGGAGTTAACGATAATGAAACTTTCACAACCTGTACAGAAAATCTGTCAAGCCCTATACACAGGGGCTGCTTATGCTATCCATATATCCCAACTGCACACGATTCCGGTGACAAAGTCCTTCCCTCACATATTCCTGAGCGTGAAAGAAGGCAGACATCTGGTGAAAACCGCAGATATACAAAAAAAACAAAAGCACCATTTATGTTGATGCTTTTGTCCGCATAAACTGCTTGCGTTTTCATATACTCATGCGTCCGCCAAATTCAGACAGAGGGAAGAATCACCAGCGTACGTTCGTTTACTTCCTTATTGTTATTGGCCAGACGCAAAGCATCTTCCTTCACATCATAGCGCTGTGCTATGGTTCCATAGGAGTCATTCCCTCTGGCGACGACCATACGGTAGGATGTATACGTTGTTTCATCGTCTTCGAACAAATCTTCAAATTCCGACATCGCTGTGGTGTCCGATTCCTGTGGTGTCTCTTCCTTCTGTGCCACTGCCTCATTTTCCTGCGGACCTGCAGCAGACAGCTGTTCAAGTGTATGCAGGGTATTGTCCTGCATCTCTGGCTGAGCAGGTGCCGGCTGCCGGGATGCTGAATACTCCGGCTGCACATTGTCTTGTTCAACAACCGTCTGTTGAACAGGTGCCGGCTGCTCCTGCAATCCGTGAATTCCCATAAGAATCGTCAAATTCAAACCGCCATTGGCAGGAACACTCTGATATTCCTGTATATCAAGATAAAAATGCTCCTGTGACAGCTTGTGATTCGGTGCAAGTACATCCATATCCAATACTTCCTCATATTCCTGCAGCTCACCCTCATCATTCACATAGCTTCCCTGTACACGCAGGGGCCCTACTGCACGAATGCCCTCTGCTTCCTTATGGTATTCCAGTGATTCCCGTACCTGCAGGGAACGCGGCTCCTTGACCTGATCTGCGAACTGCAGCTCTTTTTCTATTTTCATTGTTTTCATAGCGTAGCCTCCTATCATTATGTATGCCGCAGAAACACAAAGTATGCCTGCCTGTACAGATTCCCTGCAGGTCTGCTCTTTGCCAGGCTGCACTGCTTCCGCCAGCCTGACTGCCGTTTTTAAATTCTTGGTCTTTTTCTGTCCACAAGTGACAAAATATGATAGAATGGATTGGAAAGAAATGAGGATGTTAACATGATTACCATTGAAAGAACAAGTGTAATGAATTTTGAAAATGCCATTCGCGGTGCCCGTAATCCGATGAACAGCTGGAATCGCATGGATAGCTTTTATGATGAACAGGGAAACTTCATTATGGGACCAAACGATCTGAATCTGGCACAGCGTCTGGCACGTGCAGGCAGTGATCACCGTAAATTCATCCGTCAGATATTTGTTTCTGTCGATTTTACTGCTCCGCTGTACTGGTGGAAGGAATACGATACATACAAGGTGGCAACCGTGGCCAACTCCACCTCCACCATGCACAAGATTGCCAGCAAGCCCTTTACGCTGGATGATTTTTCCCATGAGCGTATGAATACACAGGCACAGGAGGCGCTGGCACATACCGTTTTCGTCCTGGAGGATCTGCGGAAAGACTATCTGGAAACAAAGGATAAGGAAACCTGGTACAGTATGATTCAGCTGCTGCCGAGCAGCTACCATCAGATGCGTACCTGTACGCTGAATTATGAAACGCTGATGAACATTTATTATGCAAGAAGAAACCACAAGCTGGATGAATGGCATACCGTATGCGACTGGATCGCATCACTGCCCTATGCGAAAGAGCTGATTCTTGCGGTAGAAGAAAAATAATATAGAAATGACAGAATCCTAAAACAGTTCGCCGACCTGCAGACCGTTTAGATTCTGTCTTTTTTCTGTTTCTGATCATAACGATAGGATAGGAATGCCGGAATCCCGACAAAGCCAAAGCCGAAAGCAGCTGCCTGAACACCGGTATGGTGCATTGCATATCCGCACAGCATGAAGAAAGCTGTCGGAAAGCTCATATAGCCGCAGATGCGATGTGCATACCGCCACGTATTTTCATCTGCCGTCGTCCATGGCAGCCGAAGACCAAGATGACGATTAAAGGGAAGCTTTGGTGCAGCGTTTCCATATACCAGTACCAGAAACAGCACCATGGAAAACTGCAGTTTATCTTTTACAGCTTCCTGTAGCTGACCGCATGCATATAAAGCAGCGATTACCGCCATCATCATAATAAAAAACATGCTTAGCACAGCCATTTCCCGTACGGTACGGTTCTTCGGATTTGCCTGATCGAGTCCGGTTATCACATCATTCGCAAAATACAGCCGAAGAGCACTGAGGACAGAGAACAGCAGAATTCCCCATTCCGTATAGGGAAGCCATGGTGAGGCACACACGCAGAGCAGAATACCTCCACAGCAAAGCATCATCCAGCAATCATTTTTCATGCTTCTGCGCCTTTCCATGAAAGGACATTCCATCAAACACATCCAGAAAGCGGCAGTACATCTGTTCCACAGCAGATGTGTTGATCGCATAAATTACATACTGTCCCTGTTTTTCACAGGTGATCAGCTCACTGGTCTTCAATATATCCAGATGCTTGGATATGGCCGGCTTTGACATTGTGAATTCTTCAGCAATCTCTCCGGCACTTAGATTTTTTTCACTCAGCAGCTGCAGAATCCGCCGTCTTGTCGGATCTGCCATCGCTTTAAACATATCCATATACTTACCTCATAACCAGCAGCATAATGCCCAGCTGAATGATTGTCAGCAGAATTGCAATCGCAAGTCCTGCAATACGGTTATCCGTGCAATCGGTATACAGAAGAATAACAGCCTCCAGTACAGGTATACACCAAATTGCGAATTCCTTATTCATGGTTCGATTTACCTCACCGCTCAAGCTGAACTGCATCGGAAGCTCATTTGGCAGGCGTGGATACAACAGCAGGGAAATAAGCAGTAAGCACACCGGAATTCCATAAGCACCGTATTTTTTCAAGAACACCATAAGAATTCCTCCTGTTTCTTTATTTAACCAATTAGTTAAATATATAATAATACGATTCCAATAAACTGTCAATAGCTGGCAGAACAAATCTAAATCAAATCTAAATCAATACAGAGTCCTCACAATTCACGGCAAGTGCATACCTGTAAGATTCGCCTGTTAACAATCAGACTACGATGCAAATGTAAAAGAACGTATCGTATCGCTTTCTGGTTCTTTCTCGATTGTGGGTAAACTTAACATAGGGAGACATTCATACGATTGTAGTTATCAATAGAAGTTGAAGTCTCCCTTATGCATACACCCTAAAGTAAAGAACCGGCTTTCTAACAAATGCGATATTTCTTTTTTCCGAAATACTGTAACAGCAACAAAAGGATGTCCCGAACACATGCAAACACTTTACATCCTGCTTCCTGTCTTCGGCTATCAAGTCCATGCAGCATAGCTGCCTGCAAATATCCCTTACATGGATATACAAATATATTCAGATTTTTTAAATACTATCTCTGCAAAAAAGGCGCAAAGCGTGCTGTCACATGCCTTTGCACTTCAAAACATTTCTTGCCCCTGTTAGGGTGTTTTAAAGACTACTTCCAATTTTTTCTATGATCAACAATCAGTTTTATCAGGGCTCCCAGCATCACAACGGAGATACCAAGCATGATCAGACCCTTGAAAAACCCCTCTTTCTTCACAATGATTATGCCTGTCAGAAAGCTGCCCGCAATGATAAAGCCGAAAAACAGCAGCAATACCAAGATCAGCGGTATGCGAATCCAGAGAGAAACTTTCTTGTTTCCTGCAGTATACAACGTTCCTTCCATTACGATTTCCATAATAATTTCCAGTAGCGTTTCCATGGCATCTCCTCCTTCTTCATATTTTTACCGTACATCTGCATGTATCAGGCTTTCCGCTTCGTTGTGATTCTCATATTGCCAATCCCATACTTTTTCATATACAGTTCATAGTTTTCATTCAGATATACCTGAAGTTCTTCAATAGAGACAGCATGTAGGATATCTGTCATTGCAATGATATCGAACAGAGGTATTCCTTTCTCACGCAGCAGCGTTTGCAAATCGTCGATTAAAGAAAATGCAGTGGATTCTATCTCGCAGCTTCCCCCATCTGTTTGCTATAGGATGAAATTCAGGGTGATATGATATCGGACTCCATACAGACTGCCGTAAGGTATTCGGGAAATTGGCACATCAATATGATCACTGTCACAATAGGGTATACACAGACTGCTTTCATTTCTATGCTGCTGCAGGAAATGTTCAACCCGTATGCTATCCTGTTCAAAATAGCATAGCAGGAGCATACCGGACCTTCTATGATGGGCAGCATATTCCCCATCCGCATACACATCACAAGGCAGTATGACAGATTTTGCTATCGTCTGTATACATAAGCAGTCCTCCATGGGTCGCTCCTATTTATGGTTAACTTCATTTTATGACATTCCCTTTACAGTTACAACTTTTTATAGGATTTTGCACATTTTACGCGACTATCGATATCCAACGCTTACTTTCCTTTTTTACGCTGTTAAAAAAAGAGCCTCCTCTAGTTAGAGAAGACTCCGGGTGCTTCTTATCAGGAAGTGAACAGCGGTATGAGATAGCTCCAGATTTCCTCCATTCCCTGCTTTTCAACAGCTGAGAAAGGAAACAGGGGCTCATCCGCATTCAGCTTCAGTGTCTTACGGATGTTTGCGAAATGATGGGCGCGCTTGGTCGGCGGCACCTTATCGCACTTGGTTGCCACAACTGCAACAGGGATTTCATAATAACGGGCAAATTCCAGCATCGTCATATCATCATCCGTCGGCTTATGTCTGGCATCCACAAGAATCACAACACCTTTTTTCTGCGTTCGCTCAGAGAAATAATCCTCCATCATCTGTCCGAATTTTATTAGCTGTGTTTTCGAGATATTCGCATAGCCGTAGCCGGGAACATCTACAAACATATACTTGTCATCCAGATTGAAGAAATTCAGCAGTCTGGTCTTGCCGGGCGTATTCCCGACATAGGCCAGCTTTTTGCGTCCGCACATGGCATTGATGAAGCTGCTTTTGCCGACATTGCTTCGGCCAGCCAGAACAATTTCCGGCAGTGTCGTATCCGGCCATGATTTCTTATCCGGTGCGGAAATGACCAGCTCCGCTTTCTGAAATTGTATCATGCTATTTAACCAGGGCAACATCCAGCACCTGAGACACACGTTCCACAGGTACGAAGTTGACACTTTCCTTTACCGTTGCCGGTACATCATCCAAATCCTTGACATTGGCCTTTGGAATGACGATTGTCGTAATTCCACAACGATGTGCCGCCATGGATTTTTCCTTCAGACCGCCGATTGGCAGGACATTTCCACGCAGTGTGACCTCTCCGGTCATTGCCAGATTGGCTTTGACCGGTGTATCGCTCAAAGAGGATACCAGAGCGGTTGTCAGCGTTACACCGGCGCTTGGTCCATCCTTTGGAACGGCCCCTTCCGGTACGTGGATATGAATATCGTTCTTTTCGAACACCTCCGGCTGGATTTTGTATTTTTTGGCATTGGCGCGTACATAATCATAGGCAATGGTTGCGGATTCCTTCATAACATCCCCTAGCTGACCGGTGATGACCAGTTTTCCCTTACCTTCAAAATGATTTACCTCAACCTGCAGCACATCGCCTCCGAAAGAGGTATATGCCAGACCGGTAACCGTACCGATCTGATCCTTTGTTTCCCGCTTGCCGTATTCGAATTTCTCATGACCGAGCCATTCCTTCACCAGCTTTTTGGTTACCTTGATACTGCGCTTATTGTCCTTCAGGATTGCCAGCACACTCTTACGGCAGACGGTCGCAATCACACGCTCCAGCTGTCGAACACCGCTTTCTCTTGTATAATATCGAATCAGGAAGCTGATCATTTCATCATCGATTTTCAGCTGCGATGTTTTCAAACCGTTTTCCTTGATCTGCTTCGGCACCAGATGACGCTTGGCAATCTCGATTTTCTCCAGCTCGGTATAGGAGCTGAGCTCGATGATTTCCAGACGGTCACGCAATGCATTTGGTATATTCTCCAGATAATTTGCCGTTGCGATAAAGAGTACCTTGCTTAAGTCATACGGCTCTTCGATATAGTGATCGGAGAAAAGAGAGTTCTGTTCCGGATCCAATACCTCCAGCATGGCACTCGCAGGATCACCCTTGTAATCACTTGCCATCTTGTCGATTTCATCAATCAGGAAGACAGGATTCACCGTCCCTGCTTTTTTCATTGCCTGAATAAATCTTCCCGGCATACTTCCCAGATAGGTTCTGCGGTGTCCTCTGATTTCAGATTCATCCTTCACACCACCCAGTGATATTTTCACAAATTTACGGTCGAGTGCTCTTGCGACGGATTTCGCAAGGGATGTTTTACCGACACCGGGAGGACCAACCAGACAGATGATCGGTGCACGAAGAGAATTCGTCATCTGCTTGACAGCCAGATACTCCAGAATACGCTCCTTGATTTTTTCCAGACCGTAATGATCCGCATCCAGAATCTCACTTGCCAGATTCAGATCCTCGTTGTCCCTGGATTCCTGCCACCATGGCAGATCCATCATCCAGTCGATATACGTTTTGATAACACCGGTTTCTCCACTTGCGGCTGGCAGCATTTCATAGCGGGACAGTTCATCTCTGATCTTATCCTTAATGCTGTCAGGGTACGGATTTTCTTCCAGACGCTTGCGAGTCGCATCCACATCCTTATCGGTATCCGGCACATCACCAAGCTCTTCCTTGATGGCACGCATCTTCTCCCGCAGATAGTATTCCTTCTGACTTTCCTCAATTCTTGTTTTTACCTTGTCATTGATTTTATTCTCAATCTGTGATAATTCCTTTTCACTCTCGATTTCCTGAAGAATCAGGTACAGACGCTCATTCACACCTAATGTTTCCAGCAGCTCCTGTCGCTTTTCAAGCGTAAAAGGAAACAGCTGTGCTATCTGATCAGAAAGCACTGGTGCGGAAACGCCCTTTGCCAGTTCATTGATCATTTCTTTCGGAATGGTCTGGGAAACCGCCTCGATTTCCTCAAACTGCTTGGCGATTTTTCTTACCAGAGCAACCTCTTCCATCGGATCCTGCGCAATATCGGTTTTGACTTCCGCCGTTACACTCATCAGTGTATCATCGTTGATGATCGTATGCAGCTCCACACGCTGCATACCTCTGAACTTCACACGCAGATAACCATCCATTCTGCGGATATGCTTGATCTGACAAAGAGTACCATAGGAATATACGTCATTCACATCAGGCTCTTCCAGTGCCAGATCCCGCTGTGCTACCAGAACGACCTGACTTTCGTATTTTTCCTGTGCTTCTTCTACTGCACGCGTAGACTTTTCTCTACCGACATCGATGATGACTTCCTGATTCGGAAACACTACAACACCGCGCGTACAGACCAAAGGAAGCTGTACAATTGGATTTGCATCGTTTTCATTCATGATTCCTACACTCCTTTCCATAGGCAAAAAAGACGCGCTCCAGCGTCTTTTGCAGCATGATTACTTGCCCGTTGCTTCTTTGACAAGCTCTAATGCTTTGCGGATACGTAAATCATACGACACCGCATCGTTGGAAATCAACTGTTTTACCTGCTCAACCGGCATTTGGTACATATTGGCGATATTTTCCAGCTCACTGTTGACATCCTCTTCACTTATTTCAATCTTTTCTTCCGCTGCAATAGCTTCCAGAACTAAACGCACTTTTACTTTATTGAAGGCATCCTTGCCCATTTCCTCACGAATCATTTCATCTGTCTGCCCAGTTACCTGCTTGAACTGCTCCAGACCGAATCCCTGAGACTGCAGACGCTGTTCGAAATCACGCACAAGGCTGTCTGTTTCCTCTTCGATCATAACCTGTGGAATTTCCACCTCGGCATTTTCTGTAACGGCTGTCAGAATTTCATTTTCAAATTTCTGCTCCGCCTGGTTTTTCTTGCTTTCTTCAAGGTTTTTACGGGAATATTCCTTGAATGCTTCCAGTGTTTCCACATTTTCGATTTCTGCCTGTTTTACCAGTTCATCATCTGCTTCCGGAAGTACCTTGGATTTGATTTCGTGAACAGTCACCTTAAAGACAACCGGCTGACCTGCAAGCTCCTCTGCCTGATAATCTTCCGGGAAGGTTACATTGATATCCTTTGTTTCTTCAATTCCCATGCCCAGAACCTGTTCTTCAAAGCCCGGAATAAAGCTTCCGCTTCCAATTACGAGCGGGTATGCTTCTCCCTTACCGCCTTCGAATGCAACACCTTCCTTGAAGCCTTCAAAGTCAATCACAGCAGTATCGCCGTTTTCAACCTTGCCTTCTTCTTTTACTACGAGATCCGCAAAACGCTCCTGCAGACGTGTGATTTCCTCTTCAAGATCCGCATCGCTTACTTCAACAGCTTCCTTTGTGATATCCAGGCCCTTGTATGCTCCCAGCTTCACCTCCGGCTTTACTGTTACGTTGAATTTGAATGTTACCTTATCCTCATCGATGCTTTCGATATCCAGTGCCGGACGGGAAATCACCCACAAATCATGTTCCTTGATTCCTGCACTTAATGCATCTCCTGCAACCTCATCGATTGCTTCCATCAATATATTCTGAGAGCTGATTTGCTTTCTTACCAGTTTCTCAGGAGCCTGACCCGGACGGAATCCCGGCAGATTTACTTTCTTTGCCAGTTTTCTGAATGCTTTTTTCTGAGCATCCTTCCAGGTATCACCTTCGACAGTCGCTGTTAATTCACCTGTTGATTTTTCTTTTAATTCCCATGTTGAACTCATTGTTCATACCTCCTACGTATCAATCTCTTCGCACACAGCATTACATTTCATGCTTCCTTAATAATAATTCATAACCCCTGTATTGTGCAAGACCTTTTTCTTCCTCAAAGAGCATCCATGCCTTATGTTCCTCATAGGCATGAAACACATAGGCAGTCACAGCAGCAGCCAGCGGCAGTGCCTCATCCTCTTCAATATTGAAGGGCAGACGCAGATACGCCTCCTTCACCAAAGTTTCCACACACATCATCGTAAATGTCGGATTGTCGTTTTCAAACCAGTCCTTCAGATAATTCACCGCTTCCAGTGCCCCCTCGCTTTCCATAGGCGCATCCAGACTGCACGGAGAGAAGGTAACCTCAAGACCGTCGATATCCACACTGACCTCATCGGTAATGTTTTGTTCCATCATGGCTTCGATCATCAGAGAACGAACCAGATAGTGCGGGTTTTGAGACAGATAGTCCGCCACAGCATCCATGTGATTACGAATATTACTTTTTTTCAGCTGTTCAATCGCAAGAAACGCTTCCTCCAGAGAACCTTTCAGCAGAGTTTCAATGTCCTCTTCCCGAACTGCGGTATCTTTCCATTTACACTCACTGCGACACTGGTTATAGTATGCGATCAATGGTTCCTCATATTCCCTTGGAATATACGGCATGGAGAGTTCCTCATCCAGAATGGCATATGCTTCGGCAAACTGCGCATCCTTCATCAGAGTTTCCACCTTTTTTAGAATATCCTCATAATAAGTATCCATGGTTTCTCCTTTACGACTAAACATACACTAATATAGCATAATCGCTCGCTTTTATCAATTATAAAGTAGCTTCTGAACCCATTTTCGTAACATTTCTCTACAGTTTCACATAATCCTGACAAAATCTTCGAAAACACTCATTCGTTTCGCACATTCGCATAACGCATCGATAGCACACCTTGCTGTGTGAGCATATACAGCCTGATGCCGCCTGCCGTCCCTGAGCAGTCATGAAGCCGCGTCCTGATTACCGCTGTATCCGTATCAGCCCACACATTCCAGGAAACATGCGGAAGCAGCCGGGATGTTTTTTACGATTAACCCCAAAAGCAAGTGAGCGTCCACGGCAATGTACCTTCTGAAAACAGATGCCTTTCCTATATATTATATAAGTGACGGTCTAAGCTTCTTTTTCTATATGAAAGCCACCTCAGCGGATGGCTTTTTTCAAATATCGCGTATTGCTTGCGGCACGTTCATACAGCTGACATTTTGACCTGCCCTGCTGCTTCGCCTTATACAATGCCGTATCACTCTCCCGGATCAAATCATCAATACGCATAACGGGATCTGTAGTATACGAAATTCCGACACTGGCCGACAAATTCATATAATAAGCATTCCTCTCAAAGTGCTTCTGCAGTTCATGAATGAGCCGGTTCCCCTGCCGCAGCAGCTCCTGCGCACTCATGCTTGCTGTCATGGATACCAGAAATTCATCACCGCCCAGACGTGCAATCAGATCCTTTGGAAACATTTTCTTCAGCACCTCTGCACTGATACGCAGCGCTTCATCACCTACCTGATGTCCGTAGGTATCATTCACCGTTTTAAAATAATCCAGATCCACATACAATATGGATATCTGCTTAAATTTCCGTAAATCGGCATAATACTCATAAAAATATCTGCGGTTGTATAGACCAGTCAGATAATCGGTATTGGAATTACTGCTCAACTGCTGTTCAAGAAGGTATTCCTCCGTCATATCACGATAGATACACAAATCCCCGACGCGACTTTTGAATATATCATAAATTGTTTCATTGCTGATTTCCAAAATTCTGCGATTCCCCTCAAATGTCAGAATCGCCTTTCCATTCGACTCCTTTTTCAGCTGTTTGCCTTCCCTCAGCAGGGACGAAAACCAGTCATCATATGCTACATCGAGGATGGAAGCTCTGGATACAGCAAAAAATTCAGTAAATTTATCATTGACATTAAGCACAGTCCCCGCCTGATCTCGAATGAGGATGGCAAATGGCATACTGTTTAACAGGATTTCCAGCTCGGTACTCATATTTTCCAAATCGGTGATATCATGCCCGATGCCGACACTGCCGATAATCCTGTTCTGTTTATCAAATAATGGCGATTTATAGGTGCGAAACTGCCGCAGTCCATGCGGGCTTTTCACCAGCTCGTTGAATTGACAGGTTTTCTTTTCCCGTCGTACGATATCCTCTGTCTCGGCACAGTCATCAACATCCACATCCCACACTGCACAGTGATTCTTTCCCTCAATATCCACTCTGCTTTTTCCCACGGTATGACAGAAAGCGCTGTTTACCTTGACATGAGAGCCTTCCTCATCCTTAAACCAAACCAGATCCGGCATACTGTCAATGAGGGTATTGAGATATGTATCCAGCAGCCATGCACGCTCCTTCTGCCGATAGCACTCATATAGACAACGGATACGCTTTTCAAGATATGCCATAGACAGCGGACGGCAAATCACCTCATCCGCAACGTCCCAGCAATCCGCACAGGAAGCAGCATCAGCTTCACAGATATACAGCAGATAGGCATCCTCCCTCATTCGGCTGCGAATCGGCTGCAGACTGGACAGGGAAAGCTCACAAAGAATGATGTCACTGCTATGCCAGGTACCATGCGCACCGGATGTTTGAATATGGCAATGCATAAGATCACGGGCAATTCCCTGTTCCAGACAGGCCTGTATATCAGAGGTGGTCGATAAAACAGTTACAGCTACATGTTCATGATACATGGTCCTCTTCCTTTCCATCTGCGATTTTACGGATTCATATTTAACGGCGATTATTGTTATATCTTTATTATATTCTTTTCATGGAAACAAATCCACAAATTAAAAAAAATACGTTCCTACTTATTATAAAAAGAAATTTTTACCTTTGCTTATACAAGATGTAGCTTTTCTAAGGATGTATCGCATTTACATACAGTTTAAAATCATTTTAATGGTATGGAAATAGATACATGCTATGTATACTCTTAACAGAAACGTACCGTTTTTCTGTTACAAATGTACAGACCTTGAGACAGAAGAAAAAAACAGAAGCAGCTATCAAATGTGAGCGTCTCTGCTTCTGTATCTGACATATCAGAAAATTTTCCCTTACAGGAGTATATTCCATACCTGTAAAATGTACTTATACTTATATCCTTTATATTGAGCAAACGTCGCTATCGCTTTAAATTTTTTATTTATAACACTAACGCTCTGCTTCCTTTTCCATTGGTTTACTGTACGTTCCCTGTAACTGCATCTGCATGTTTACACCGCTGTCGACGCAGCTTTTTATGCTGATACAGCTGTTCATCTGCCTGCCTGATCAGAACTGTCATGTCCACAGGCTCCTGTGAGCTGAGCGCATAACCAAAGGACAGGGTCAAAATCTGTGCTGTCCTTGAGCCCTTATGGGGAATCTTTTGTTCACGGATATCATGCGTAAGTGCCGCCATCGTTTTCTGTACGAATTCCTCTGACTGCCCGATGAAAATAGCAGAAAACTCATCCCCTCCATACCGATAAAACTGAATCTCCCCCTTTTTTTCATACTGCTTCATACAGCGGCCGATTTTTACCAATGCCTGATCCCCCATCTGATGTCCGTAAATATCGTTATATTCCTTAAAATAATCAATATCCAGCATCGCCACTGCCACGATTTTCTCTTTTTGTAAATCAGTAGCTGTAATATCCTCATTAAAGCAGCGACGATTATAGATATTGGTTAAATCATCGATATTCATGAGCCGTTCAAGCTGCTCATTTTCTTTTTCCTAGGGATACCTGTCGTTCCTTCGTCCGGTAAAGCTCCAAAGCCGCGGTAAGCCCACTGCTGTTATCCTCCATATCGGTATCCTCAATCGTAAGGATAATGGTATAGAACTCGCGATATGCCTGCAGCAGCTCTTCCTTTGTGCCGAATTTTTCATAATAGCTGACAATTAGCTTCTGAAGCTCTCTTCTGGATTTGATATCATCCTCATCCTCAATAGCCTGCAGAATATTCAGCAGCCTTTCCGAATACGGCTGATTGTTTATTTCCAGCATTATGGAGCATATATTCTTTAAGATCTGGTAAACAAGTAAACGATTCTCCACCTTCTCCTGTTCAATCAGCAGCTCCTCCATAACAGCCTGCACAGATACAGCTTCATGAAGACGCAGATACATCAGCTTACAGAAAAGATACAAAAGATTCATCGATTCCTCAAAGCTCTGCCGGTCCAGATCTTCAAAGCGGGAAAAATAAGCACGCAATGCTGCAGCGTCCTTTAATCTATACTCACAGTTGCACAGATTTGATAACACGACAGCTTTGGAATAGGCGCTGTTTCTTTCCATAGACTGCAGGAGCTCATAGCATTTTTTATAATAATGAATTGCTTCTGTATAATTGCGTTTTAATTCAAAGCATGTCGCAATATTGTTATATGCGCTTGACATCAGGGTCAGATTCTGACATTTTTCAGCTGCATCCAGTGATTTCAGATATGCCTCCAGGGCTTTGATTTCTTCATAATTCGAATTATAATACATTCCATAGAAATTGTATATTCTGGCTAGAAGCTCAGTGTATTCCGTGCTTTCACACAGCTTTCTTGCACGCTCCAGATAACGGATGCAATCTTTATTTTTCTTTGAGGCCAGATAAAAATCGCTGATAAAGGTATAGGCAAAGGCCAGTGCATAAACGTCATTGGACAGCTTTGCCTTTTCTGATAATATCATACACAGCTCATATTCCCGCTTCAAATCGATAAGGCGTACATGCATGATCTCAGCTTGTATATCTTCCAGACTCCAGCTTTCATAATTTTTATCCATAGAAATCCTCTCCCATCGGCTATGCTTCTATTATAAATGCTTTTTTATAATTTTACACGCTGTTTTCATATTTTCGAAAAACTTGATGCTGTCAGAAACAGGTTTTATTGGGGCATCTACAGGCGCGAACCTTTCCTAACAGGATAAATGCCTCCTGCAAGGGGTGTATACTATTACAATAAATAAAAGCTTTCCTTAACATGAAAGGAAAGCCCTGTATTTTCGAATGGCGTCCACAGCAGGATTCGAACCTGCGACCGCACGCTTAGAAGGCGTGTGCTCTATCCAGCTGAGCTATGTAGACATCTCAACGCCTAATAATAATAGCAAATTTTCTTTCGGATTTCAACTATTTTTTGCTTTTTTATGTAAAACGCACGAAAGAACCTCTATAAGAGATCCTTTTTCATATCAGACACTTAGACGATACAGGGAATAGAAGCATCCCTTTCTTGCATACAGCTCCTCAAATGTTCCTGCTTCCTCAATTCGTCCATCCTTCATAACGAGAATCTCATCGTATTGCTTCAGAATATCGGCATGCAGCTTATGGGTAACCACGATTGCGGTTACATCGTCAAGGTGCAGGATTGACTCCTCTACATAACGGGCGGTTGCAGTATCCAGTGCCGCCGTTGCTTCATCCATCATAAGGATTTGTGCATTGCGAATGAAACCGCGTGCTATACTGATGCGCTGCTTTTCCCCACCGGATAGCAGACAGCCGTTCTCTCCGCACAGATACTCGGCACCCTTTTCACGTACAAATGTATCCAGACCACTGCGCTTTAGGGCATGTTCACAGACAGCCGGAGGAAAGCTTTGAAACATTGTGATATTATCCAGCAGTGTTGCATTGAATACAAAAACATTCTGCTCCACCATGGATACCAGACGATAGAGACTTTCTCTGCTTAATGCATTGAGCTCTACTTCATCCAGAAAAATTTTTCCCTCATAGCCTCGACCATATCCCAGCAACAGCTGCAGCAGGGTGGATTTCCCGCTTCCGCTCGCTCCAACAACAGCATATCGCTTTCCCTTTTCAAAATGAATGTTGATATCAGACAAAACCTTTTTCCCTTCCTCATACGAGAAACTCACATGCTCCAGTGCTACAGCCTGCCGAAACTTTGTTACTGTTTTCTCAGGAAGCGATTCCTCCTTCACATGTAAAACAGCTTCCCCTTTTTCCATGAGGGCGGCACTGGCCTTTCTTGTTGAGTACAGAGCAGGGAGCTTTTCAATCGGCAGTGTAATATAATTCAGCAGCTGGACGAATGCAATCACCGTCCCTGCAGTAATTCTGCCTTGGATACACAACCAGGCACCTAGACCGAAAACGACCAGATTCACTAGAAACCCGGATATCTGCGACAGCAGCATCAGTATGGAAATCAGATCCCTGCGACGTTTTTTGGATTTCTCCAGCGCTGTATTTTCCTGCTCAAAAGCATCAAGCACTACAGCTTCCGCCTGAAAGCTTTTGATTACCGTAAAACCACTGAACAAATCCTTCAGCAGAGCAATGAAGTCCGCATGGTGCTTCGATGTACAACACTCTGCTCTTTGCAAAGCGCCGGAAAAGAATACAGATACCAGCAGCGGCACCATACTTGCCAGAATCACACAGATTGTTAGATAGCTGTCCAGATACAGCATAGAGCCAAGACCTGCAGCAAGCATCATCCCATACGTGCAGATTTCAAAAATTGCCTCGAGATTATTTTTTTCAATCACCGTCGCATCATTGCTCAATGCGGACATGCATTGTGCAACTGCTTCCTTTTGAAAGGACGAAATACTACGCTGCAGCAGCCCTTTAAAAAGTATATGCTTGTACTGACGCATTCCACGACAGATAAAGCGGTTGGTAAATATAAAGCTGATGACATCCACAAGCACCATTGCAAGCAAAAGCAGAACAAACATTTTGAGCATACGGTAAAGAGCATCCATGGAACCGCTGATTGATATATCAACAAATTCACGCAGTAAAAAGGCAACCCCTATAGCAACCCCTGCATTGCCAATCGAGCCCAGCAAGGCAAGGATAAAATTCAGCCGATTCTTTTTGTATACCGCAGATTTGATGCTATTCATGGGACACCTCCCCATTCAATATAGGAAGCTCACGATCCATGGCGAAGTATCCGTATAATATACCTGACTGTATGTAGGCGGCCATAAACAGCAGCATGGGCAGAAAGCCCGGCTTTTCACTGAGTACATAAATCGGCTCCAAGCCCTTTTCCTTCTCAAGCTGAATTTCATGAACAATCTGCCGTTTTTTTAAATCTTGTAAAATCTGTGCGGCATCAGCTTCTTCAATGCTCAGCTTTTTCGCAAGCCCTTTAACCTGAAAGCCTCTTCCCTGCGGACATTTTGATAGCTGATACAGCATCGCAAAGCAATGCGGTTTATTCAAAAAGGCCAGCAGCTCCTCAAATTCCTCCTGTGCGGGAAGTGCTTGTAAAAAACCACAGGACGGCTGCGGTACATATAAAAAATAATGAAATTCCTCATTCAGACGCATGCAGGAATATACATCATCATGCAAAACCTGATACAGAAGGGGCTCTGCGCCCTCCTGCATCATAAAGTTTTCCTGATCGGGAAGTGCCTCATGATGCGGAATCTTACCGATTGCATTTTCCATCATATAGCAGATTTCAAACGCAAGCTCCAGCTGCTTGCTTCGCTTTAGCCCCTTCAGCTTCTGAAAGACAAGATCACTTAGTCTTTCCGGCTCCTGTTTTCCTCTTCCAAACAAATAATCAATTGAAACATTGAAATAATCTGCCAGCCGCGGTAACAGCATGGCATCCGGTGTTCCACCGCATTCCCGCTCTGCGCGCCTTTGGTGCATTTAGATACTGCCTGTGTCGATACCTGCATAGCCTTAGCCAGCTCCTCCTGTGTAATTCCTCTTTGCTTTCGCAGTGTCTGAATTCTGCCTCCAAGCGTCATCTCCATATAATCACAACCTTTCTACATTCCCATTATAAATAAAATGCCAGTTGATAACAATGGATAGAAAGTGGATGAAATCAACCCAAAGTTGCAAAAGAGTTTACATTATCACAAACTGTCAAAGCCGGCTTACATCTTGATTTTATATTTTTGTTGCGTATCATAGCTTATCAATCGATTTATGCAGAGCTCACATCTACCCTATCCGCTGTACATTATATGTGTTACATACTTTCTCTATCGTGTAATTGTCTCTTTCTTAAAGCTGTAGGTAGCGGTTTCTCCCGTGAATACCGCAGAACAGTGATAATGATAACACCGTCAGCATCTCACTCGCTGATCCGGTACGTTTACAATTGAAAGCCTCATCGTGTGAAATGCATTGTGATACAATAGTGAAATATGTATATAATCTCCTTCTGCATAGAAATAGGCGATGCGCCGGTAGCACATCGCCTTTTGATTTCTATTATTCTGTTTCAATCAATCCGTAACCGCCGTCATGACGCTTATAGACAACCGCAATTTCCTTGGTTTCATCATCACGGTAAATGAAGAAGCTGTGGTTCAGCATTTCCATACGCATGATTGCCTCATCCAGCTCCATGGTATCCGGAACCAGTGATTTTGTACGAACCAATTCATTATCGGTATCGTCAAATTCTTCTTCAATTTCCTCTTCTTCAATGAACGCATATGCCAGTTTCTCTTTATTTTTTCTTGTCAGTCTTGTTTTCTGACGACGAATCTGATCTTCTAATTTATCAATCGCCAAATCGATAGCTGCATATAAATCGTCCTGTACAACCTCTGCACGCAATACTGCAAATTTTGTAGGGATCGTAACCTCGATTTTCTGTTTATTCGGATACACCCGCACCACCACATTAGCGACTACGTTTTCATCAATTATGAAATACTTTTCGAGATGGTTTAATTTCTTCTCGATTTTTTCAGCAATCGCTGGAGTTACTGTAATGTTTTTTCCGTAGATCTGGACTTTCATATAAAATCCCTCCTTGTTTGTATACCTTTATTATACGCAAAAAAATTAGATTTAACAGGCTTACATTTTCCATGGATTTGTGATAGACTAGTATTGTAAGGGCGATGATGCATATCGTCTTTTTTCATACAGTTTCATTTTCACGATTTTATTGAAAAAGCAAGGAAAATGACCTGTTTTTTTACAACAAAAGGAGAAAATCATGGATGAACTCATTAGAATTCTGAAAGCGGAGGAGCTTACCTGTGTCGTATTGCAGAAGCAGCGGCTGTACAAGGAACATGCGAACGGTATTCTTCCCATCCTGCATTTGCTGGATCAGGGACATCTGCAGGGTGCCCAGCTGGTTGACAAAGTTATTGGCAAAGCAGCAGCGCTGTTAATGGTCCGCGGAGACGTACATCAGGTACATGCCTGTGTCATTTCCTCGCATGCCCTGGAAATTTTCCAGCTGTACAACATACCAGTAACCTATGACGAACAGGTTCCCTATATCATCAACCGTACCAAAACCGGTATGTGTCCGATGGAAGCGTGTGTTATGGATGTGAATGATCCGGCAGCTGCGCAGCGATTGCTTAATGCAAAGGTGAAAAGCATGAAAGCAGAGCAGCACGCATAATATTCAAGCGGGAAGGAAAGGGAGATATCGCATCCGTTGATTTACATCAACAGAAGAATCTCCCTTTTTTTATATTTCCGTAAAGATTACATCATCAGACATATACTGTTTTCCTTTATAAGAGAGATGTCTGCTGCTTCATTGAAGCAGGAAACGCTGAATAACCATATCCGTTTCATTCCCGAAGCTACTGCAATCGCTCGTTTCAGATGCATGAATCTAAATTTTCTCATTTTGCGGCAGTCATATGCAGATTGCTGCGTCGTTCCTCTGTGGCAATCATCGATCTAAATACTATAACAGCGCTGAGTGATTCCTTATCATAGTTTCCTCTTTTTTGATGCTGGTGATAGTTCGTGTGGTTGCAGGATATAATCTAGCTTTTTTTCCGCATACCATACAGTTTTATGATTCCCAGCACGGCAAGAGATACAGAAGCAGTCAAAAGCCATAATGTCATATGCGTGCTGTCATAGGTTTCAGCTGTCGCCTTTTTCTTTTCATGCTTTACTGCGCCTTTGTTCTTATCCCCTGTTTGCTGCTCCTTTGTCTTTACCGGCTCTTTCTCAGGAAGTGTTTCCTTCTCTTCTGTATCCGATGTTGCATCTTCCTGTGATTCATCCGGTGCAATCGGCTGTTGTGGTGTTTCCTCCTGTGATGTCGTATTTGAAAACAGCGGTGTATCTGATTCGTAGGATTTCCCGTCCTTTTCCCATACAACACTCTCCACTGTAAGAAGACCATCCTTCTCAATGACGGTGATGATAACGGTGTACAAGCCCTCATCGTATCGAATCGTATCCACAGCATTGGTCATCTGTGTAATTTGATAGGTGTAAACACCCGGACTGCTGAATTTCAATTCCTTTAATTTAATCACACCGCCATCATTTTTCACTGTCTGCAGCACTACCCCCATCTCATCCTTCAGCTGAAACTGGAACTGTCCGTTCTGCGGCTTTTGTCCATCTAATGAAATATGTACATTCATCTGATAATATACAGGCGATAACACCTTGTTTCGAATATTGGTAAAGACCGCTTCCTGCAGCACGTCTGCTTTGATCGTTCCTTTATCATTCTGTTTTTCAATCTGATACCCCAATTCCTGATATTCCTGTTCCTCAATCGTATAATCTGTATCCTTTGGCAGATTCACCAGCTGTATACTCTGCCCTCCGCATAAGGTAAATTCCGCTTTACCATCCGTAAAGACAAGCGTGCCGTCTTTTTTTCCTCCCTCTCCAAGATAGGCTACTTCCTTGTTTAGCTTACCTGCCTGAATTCTGAATTTGAATTCCATATCAGAATCAGTATCATTTCCTTTCAGCTCCTTGCGTATCTTTAAATCACCGCTCGTTCCCTCCTGTGTATTGACCAGGGTTAGCGTATTTTTACTTCCATTGATCTTTGTAAGAACAGATACATCTTCCTTTATGACCTCAATCTGATAAACAACCGGTGACAGCCGGTAATTATCAGGTGCTTTTGTCTCTTTCATATAATAGCTTCCAATCGGCAGACCCCGGATTGTCAAAACACCACTCACCGGGGTAACTCCCTTTCGAATGACAGCATCATTTTCCTTACTGAATACGGTAAATTCCGCTCCTTCCAAAGGAATATTTTTCTCATTGACCTTGGTGATTTCCAGCCAGCCGCTGCGCTGCATTGTAGATTGGGCATCTGAGCGATAAACCTGGTCATTCACGGTAACTCCGGATTCTTCTGTATGACCGGAAGCAAGGATAGCGTGATTGGATAGCGTACTTTGATAATCCCCTGTTATATCGGTCAGATAAATCAGCTGATAGACTTTCTGTTCATCAGGGATTGTAAAATACAAGGTTCTGTTTACAGGATTATATCGTATGTATTTTGCTGTATCCTTCAGTGGTTTCCCTGCCTTCAGGGTTCCGTCTGCTTCCATATCCAGCTCTTGTATGGCTATGTTTTGTTCATCCATATCCAGAGCTCCATCAGATTTCATCCGCAGCTCGATTCCCTCAGACAAGGTATCCTGAATAAGCGCATTCCCATATTTCTGCATATAGGGATTGTAGGTGATTTTCCATTGCAGAATTCCATTGTCAGGTCGCTGCTTTGTTTTGGATATTGTGGTGCTTTTTATCTGTATGCTTTGCTTTACATGCTTTTCCGCAGTCATATGCTCTGCGGTCAGGGAAGCAGCATTCTCAAGACTAATCTTTTGATTCTTATCGAAATATCCCTTTGCCGTCTGCTCATTCGGTCCTGCCTTCAACAGAATCACATATGGCTTCTGCAATGAGGAAAAGGTGAATGCAGCTTCTCCTGCTTTCGTGAAATCACTGGTAATATAATCCGGTTCAACAAGTGTTTTCGCCGTAACCTTTCCGTTCGCGGATACCCCTTCATATATCAAAAACTTTTTATCCGCTGTGATATTCTGAAACTCCCATCCCTTCGGAAGGATATCCTTCACGGTAACATCTCCCAGTTGTTCGCCGTCGACAGTTGTTACATCATTGGTCATATCCTTCAAATCGCTTGCATTGACCTGAAGGCGGAAAACAGCAGAGCCATCTTTATAATTATACAGCTTATCAGCAGCTGAGGCCTGTTTATTAACATTGTCAGCATTCGTCAGATCCTTTGCACCGTCCACGGCTGTCAAAGCATCCTTTAACAGTATGGTATTCGGGCAGCTGACAGTTGCATTTGCCTGATTCACAAGTTTATTGCCACTATAAAGAAAAGCTGTATTTTTCACACTGTTTCCGCTCTGATTATCATTACTCAAATAAATATTCGGATTGGTAACCTGTGATTTATAAGAGAAGCTCTGATTATGTTTATCCACAGCCAGCCCGTTAACATCCGTCCCTGTGACGACCAGAACATCCGCAATCACCGTACCATTCTTTTTGATATGATGAAGTGTAGGAACAGCAGCACTGTCAGCTCCCTTAGCAAAGGAATCCTTTACATACCGCTGATTACAGCTGGGAGTCAAGCTCTTTACAACCTCTTTGCTTACTGTCGTTAAGTCTGCTCCAGTATTGTCTGTGATTTCATAAGCATCATCCCAGGTAAAGGATGCATCATACACAAGCAGCTCCAGCACACGTAAATCATCATTCACATCGGACTGCTCCACGTTCACATTCCAGGTCGCCGTATGTGCAGACGCATCATAGGCTCCTTTCGTCTTGGTGATCGGATTGAATCCGATGCTGCTGTAGACAGAATTGCTGCCAACTCCTGTATTCTCTTCCCAGCTGAGTGTTGCTTTATTATTTACCGATACCACAGTATGCTCTATTTCCGATTTATCCTTGAGCTGTGCCGTGATTGTCAGTCGAACCTTGGCATTTATAGTACCAATTTCATATTTTCCATCCGCCGGTTCATTGGAAAAAGAAGCAGATCCTGCGTCCCAGGAGGTTCCATTATATATCTCCAAAGCTGCAGACTGCCAGTTCAATTTACTATCCAGCTTGTCCGTAATGACTGCATTCGTTAACGATGCAGCAGGCTGATTTGCTGTAATCGTCCATGATATCGTTCCATCCTTATGGTTAATTCCATTCAATTCCTTTTTTATCCAGGTTCCATCATAGTTCACACTGGCACTGGATGTACTGACCTGCTCCTTATCCTTTAGGATGACAGCGGTATTTCTTATCGTTTTTTCGCTGTTTGCATAATAAATAGCATCCGGGATTTCCGTTTTGAAAAACACATAGCAAATCCCTTTTGCCGATTCCGGAAATGTGTGCTGCAGCAGTGAAGCTTCATAGGAAACCTCTTTTTCTACAGCATCACTGCCATCCTCTGCCGTTCCGATTTTAAAGGATCTGTCCACATAGCTTCCAACGCTTTTCAGATTATCCTGAAATACATAGCCGCCAAAATCTGCAGCTGCACCTGCCTGTTGCGCATCTATTTTGACCTTCCAGCTGACAAACTTTCCTTCAACAGCTCCGCTTTTTTCCATTGTCATAATAACAGGTGGTTCCGGCACCTTTACAGAAAAGCTTTTTCCCAAAATGGTAACAGCATGTTCTCCAGGCTTGGCGCCATCTCCTGTACCGTTATATTCCAGAGTTGTTGAGAATTTACAATTGACATTTGACCAGGCGCCTCCCCCGGCTATGGGCTGTCCATCAAACACCTCATCATCACCGTCAAAAACGATATGGGCATATACTTTATTCGCATCCGTGTCTGTAACAATGCGAAGCGATCCGATTTTAACTTCTCTGCTGCCGCCGTTTTCCTCAACCTTTCTTGTCAGAGCAAAGCTTGGAGAAGCGGTATCTGCCAGCTTATACTTCGTTGCAAGCTCAATTACAGCAGTATCTCCTTTTCTTACATAAGAATCCTCTTCTGTCAATCCGTCTCCTAAAACGGGCACCTTAAAATTAACAGATACAGATACCGGATCGGTATCTGTCAACATGCTGTTTTCCACAACATCCTTATGATTTTGTTCGATATACGCTTCCTTAACTGTCAGTAAAGCACTAACATCCCTGCTGTTTTCCGCATGCAGCGGCATATCTGTCATTTGAAACAAAAGTGTAAATACTACGAAAAATGCCATCAGACGTTTCATACCTCTAACCATAACCATCATCCTCCTGAAATCCCTTATCCCGCCATTTTCACGATTTCCATCATTCCCTTTGCATAATGTTAAACGGCATTCCAACCGAAAATACAATATTTTACAAAAGTCGTGTTTATTATACTTTTTCTCTTATATAAAAACAAGTACCATTACGAGCAAGCATGGTGTTTATCGTGTTATTCTTATGTGACGTAAGCTTTGCATACGATGAGAAACAAAGGACTTCAAGCAGTTAAAAGGATAAAAAAAAGCGCTCAGGGGCGCCCAAAACTTTTTTTAACTTTCTTTACAAAACCTCTTTCAGCTTACGCAGAGCATTCTCACTGGCAATCAATCTTACCTCTTCCTCACTGAAATTCCGGGTCAGCATTCCCTCAATCAAACGCTGGCTCTTTGAACAATCCTCCAGATTTTTTGTATGCAACTCCTCACAGCCCTCATAGAAATCCATATAATCAAGCCCCAGTGCCAGTGCTTCGATTCCTGCCAGCTGCTTTATATAGTGCATATGAGCAACCAGATGAGGGATATCGCGTTTATCAGGACGCTCATGGACAAACGCCGGTGCACTGTTCATACCGATGATTCCACCCCGCTTTGCGATAGCGATAATCTGATCGTCCCAAAGATTCCGTGGATGATCACACAACGCTCTCGCATTGGAATGCGTGGCGATAACGCGTGCTGAGGGATGTGCCATAATATCCCAGAAGGTTCGCTCATTGGCATGGGATACATCCACCAGCATATTGCAGTCAATCATTGCCTGCAGTGCCTCTTCCCCAAGCGGATGAAGGCCATGCTCCGGATTCCCCTTTACGCCGGTTGCCAGCAGATTTTCCTCGTTCCAGCAAAAGGAGGCAATGCGTACACCCTGCGCATACAGCCACTCGATTTTTTCTCTGGCATGCTCCTTGATACCGCACATTCCCTCTACAGTCAGTATTGCCTTGATATGTCCGTTTTCCGTTAAATCCTCCCCGCAAAGCACCAAATCGATCATCTCGCAATGCTCGATTTCCTTTTTCAGGGACAAAACCATATCCTGCATATAGTCCCACGTTTCACTTCCCTCAAAAAAGGATGCCATACCGATATAAGAAACCTCACCCTCTAAAAACTTCTGCAGATGAAAGCGGTTCAGTATATCTGTTTCCGTGTGCTTCTTCTGCATGACATCGTATCCGATGTCCGCATGCAAATCAAACAGCTTCATAGTACATTCTCCTCTCTTCCTTCAGTATATGCACAATCTTTGGCAGCTCTCCTATAGAAAAGAGCATGTCGTATGTATAGCACCATGGACATGCCCCTTACCAGCAATTACATCTAGTCATAGATAATATCGAAATACTTCATATCCCGCTTGCCGTCCATTCCGGTATCGTAGGCGGCATCCTGCAGAAGCTCGAGCACTGATTGACTGTCAGCTCCGTATTCTATACAGCCGTATGCCTTGTCAACCACACGAACAGCCGTTTTAATTGCCTCGTTGAACATATCAATAAAAGAAGCGTTGGATGTGATCGTATCATCACACGGATGCTTCCAGATCGCATGCTCTTCGTTCAATACATCATAGCGCTCATCCACAGACGGACGGACAACGTTGCCGCTGACAGCCCAGGGCTTGCGTGCAAGCGTCTCAAAGCCCTTTAACAGCGGATATTTGATATTTGCAGGATCATACAGCAGCTTCTGTACATCATACCAGGAGTTCAGGGTTTCCCTGATATCGTGCACCTTAACCTCATGGTGATAAACCTTGCGTGCAGCTGGTACGTATATGCGGGCGATCGCCTTCAGAATATCCTCATCATATGCACAGATTTCATAGCACGGATAATCCCGTATACTCAAGCCGCGGTATTTTTCCAGCATCATGGTATCCATCATAGACTCAAAGCGGTGATGCAGACCTGCACTGACACCCCGGCAGTTCCCTGTACGATAGAAAATATAGGGATGCGTCGTCTTATCCAGCGCCCAGTGACACAGGTGACCAAACAGATAAACACTCATCAGCTCCTTTACATCCTCATGCTTCTGTGCACGGATGCATTCGATCGCTGTTTCATAAAATGCATTGATACCATGTGCATGCATGGCACTGCCCAGCCTGTTCAGTGCATGACTTTTATAGGATTCCCATGGCTTGATATGAGAAAAGAACAGGAAATCAGGACCATTGCTGCCGATGTAGAATATCTGCGGATGACGCTCTATCATGGAACGGATATCGTGCTTGGTCATGCTCTTCAGCACTTCTTCCGCAAAAATCTTATGTGTAATAATATTTGGCATAGAACCCTCCTTGTGCTTGCTTCACGTATTTACATACTCTATTATAGCACAGCACGCCTTTCATAACGCAAAAGAAAGCGCTGCTTTTCGCTTTCTTTCTACAAATCCTGTGCTGTTTCGAGCTGAGGAACGCGATTGACGATTTCCATAAACTGCTCTCCTGTTATCGTTTCACGCTCATACAGGAATTTTGCCAGCTCATGCAGCTTCTCCTTGTTCTCCTCCAGAATGCGGCGTGCTTCCTCATAGGCCTGCTGTATCAGCCTGACGACCTCTTCATCGACACGGGTTGCTGTCTGATCGCTGCAGGCAAGCGAGGTATCGCCGCCCAGATATTTATTATTCACGGTTTCCAGAGCTGTCATTCCGAAGGTTTCACTCATTCCAAGACGCGTAATCATGCTTCTGGCAATCTTGGTTGCCTGCTCGATATCATTGCTGGCTCCACTGGTGATGGAATGGAACACCAGATCCTCTGCAGCACGTCCGCCGCAGCAGGTCATGATTTTGGTGAATGCCTCCTCCTTGGTAATCAGGTTGCTTTCCTCCTCCGGAACCTGCAGGGTATAGCCAAGTGCACCGCTTGTTCGCGGTACGATCGTGATTTTCGTTACCGGCATACTGTTTTTCGCTTTGGCCGCAACCAGTGCGTGGCCGATTTCATGATAGGATACAATCAGCTTTTCCTTGGTTGATATGACAGCATTTTTACGTTCATATCCGGCGATCACCGTTTCCACGCTGTCCTCCAAATCCTTTTGGATGACCTGTGTCCGGTTATCCTTGACCGCAAGCAGGGCAGCTTCATTGATAATGTTGGCCAGCTCCGCACCGCTCGCACCGGCAGTCGCTCTTGCGATTGCACGAAAGTCAATATTCTTGCCCATGCGAACATCCTTGGCGTGTACCTGCAAAATGGCCTGACGCCCTGCAAGATCCGGTAAATCCACCGGTATGCGCCGGTCAAAGCGTCCCGGACGAAGCAGTGCCTGATCCAGAGATTCCGGGCGATTGGTAGCAGCTAGAAGGATGACGCCGGTACTTCCGTCAAAGCCGTCCATTTCCGCCAGCAGCTGATTCAGCGTCTGCTCCCGTTCATCATTACCACCCACACCTGCACCATCCCGCTTCTTTCCTATGGTGTCGATTTCATCAATAAACACGATACACGGCGCTTTTTCTCTGGCTTGTTTGAACAGATCACGGACTCTGGCAGCTCCGCGCCCGACAAACATCTCGACAAATTCCGAACCGCTGATTGAGAAAAACGGTACATTTGCTTCCCCTGCCACCGCTTTCGCAAGCAGTGTCTTCCCGGTACCCGGAGGCCCGACAAGCAGGGCTCCCTTTGGCATCTGTGCACCGATCTGGGTATAGCGCTGGGGACTTTTGAGAAATTCCACCATTTCCTGCAGCGCAGCCTTGGCTTCCTCCTGTCCAGCCACATCCAGAAAGGTTTTCCCTGTCTGTGATTTTACATATATTTTCGCATCGCTCTTTCCAAAGCCGCCTAAGCCGCCTCCCCCAAAGCTCATGGCATCACCGCCCATTTTCTTCTGCATCTTCTTAAACATGTGGTTACCGAACCAGAACAGCAGAATAATCGGCAGGATACCCGTTATCAGGAAGGACAGCCAGGGATTCATTTCCTTCGTGTGTACTCTTGTAAAGGTTGCCCCGGCATCATACAGCCGCTGAGACAGCGCGGTATCCGTTTCCATCGTTTCCGTCTGATATATCGTCTTTTCATCCTTTTTCAGCGTATAGCTGATGCTTTGATCACCGATTTCCACCTTGTCGATCTTTTTCTGTTCTGTCTGTTTAATAAAGGTATTGTAGCTGACATCCTTGATTCGACTCTGTTCCATTGCAGAAAACAGCATATTTCCCGCAACAATGACAATCAGTATCAGCAGATAATAAAAATATAAGGGTTTCTTTTGTTTATTCATGTTTGCACCTCCTGATGCAGGACCCCGGCAGCCGCCAGGAATCCGCAATTCCGTAATCCGGCGTTCTTTGAGCTTTTGAAATAAAGAGTCTGGTGGAGCTTCCTGCCTGTTCGATAAACAAGTCGCTCAGCCTGCCGGCTGTGTCTTCTTCAAATGTAGGCTGTGTAACACCATACGCTTTATAAAAACGGATGATCGAGTGCTTCATCATCCTGTGCTTCGCCTTTTCTTTCATGCGCAGTTCCTTTGTGCACAAAGGATTTATCGTATCCATGAGACTGCTATTTTGCAGCGAAGTACATGAGCAATCACTTCCTCATTTCTTATAAAAGCACGTCCCTATGCCGTTCATATTCCCTGCATGAAATATTTACACATACTATAATACGGAAGCCCTGGATGGTCAACAGCTGCACTTTGAAATCCATAATTCCATGCAATCATCCCATAATTCACATAAAGATGTAGGCGAAACCACCATGCCGTTTCTTTGCATTCACATACCGTAAAGTAGGGGGTGATACTATCGCAACAGGTACGTTACAGATCCATGCCACCTGTGGTCTGGGACTTTTCAATATACCGAATGCCATGCTCCGCATTACAATGAAGCACAACAGCGTTCTTGTCTATGAAGATTTCTTCATGACAAAAGAGGATGGAAGAACACCTGAAATCCCATTGTATGTGGACGAAACACAGACTGCCGGATATGAAATCGATATCCGTGCAAAGCACTTCCATGCCGCTCATATCGTCCTGCCCCTGTATCCGGGCGTACACAGTGAGCTCATCGTTTATATGATACCAAAGCTGCATATACAGACTCAGCCGATGCTACAATCATTGCACAAGCTGCATGAAAAAAACAAACCGTCGTTTTCCTTTGAAGCCTTCCTGTATGCTCTGCGCTATCTGAATCCTACCTTGCCGGCGGAGCTGCTCCGTCAGCGCGCGGAGGATATCTGGATGCAGCTTTCAAGGGAGACGAATACGGCGTTCCTGCCGCCCTGGCTTCTCCTTCATCAGCGCGTATATAAAATCGCTGAGGAGGTTTTTGAGAAGCATACCTCCTGCTCTGTGTCGATTGCTGCCTGCGGGACAGCCTCTTCCACGACACACGAGCAAGAACAGTGGCAGCGTTTTCTTCAGACCTGTGTTCCCGTATGTGCAACAGATGAGCAGGAGATAAGCGAAGCTGCGCTGTACAACCAGCTTCATATAGAAGCCGGTGGTGCAGACAGTGCCGCAGCCAAGGATAAAATCAACAGCAGGAAGCGCGCACTGCAGGCGCTTGTAAATGCTTTGCCAAAGGAGCCTGCACAGCTTCTGCCATGGGATGCATGGGAGCTGCTGCTGCAAGAGACAAATGGCAGCTATGAAATACTGAAGCTGTTTCTTGGAAAATCGCTTCTGTATACCTGGCTCGCCCAGTGCCAAAGCAGCAGGACAGCTGCTTCCAAAGCGGAATGGCAGCAGGTATTGAAAAAGGAAGCAAAACACCTGTACCACAGCCTGCAGGATGCTGATATTCTGAAGCGTGAGCCCCCTGCCTTATGTGAACAGCTGAAGGAATCCGACATGGAGATGCTGCTAAGGAAGGTATTGAAGGCCTATAACAAGAGCCAAAGCAATGCCTCCTTTACAGAAAATGTATGTGCATTCCAAAGGCTGCTTGCACTTCCCATTGATGGCACACTGCATAATCGTGACTGCAGATTACTGCTTGAAATCAGTGAAGAGCTGAATATTCCTCCCATATAAGCATACCGATACGAAAAAGACAGGCTCGCGAACTATGCGTGTGCCTGCCTTTTATACATGTGCAATGCAGTTATGGAATTATAGTAAAGCAGATACCAGACTCCATACCGGCGGTGCGAGAAAAACCGTGAGAATTCCGCATACACCAATCGCAAGAGAGCTCATTGCGCCTTCCACATGCCCCAGCTGCAAAGCCTTGCTGGTCCCGATCGCATGGGCACTGCAGCCCAGTGCAATTCCCCGCGCAATCGGATGCTCGATGCGAAAAACACGGAAAACAAATTCAGCCACAACGGCACCGATGATGCCGGTGACCAGAATAGCAAGTACGGTAATTGCCTGAATACCGCCCAGTTCAACACTCAGCTCCATGCCGATCGGCGTTGTAATGGATTTGGGCACGAGACTGGCAATGATGGCAGGCTCCATCCGTACAAGCCAGGCACACAGCAGCGTGGATACCAGTCCGACAGCAATTCCACAGACGATACCTACCATGATCGGAACAAAATAGTTTTTCAGGCTGTGCACCTGCTGATACAGCGGAACAGCCAGAACCACGGTGGCAGGACCAAGAAACAAGGAAATGATATCACCGCCCAGCTGATACGTTTCCAGCCCGATTCCACTCAGCATGAGCACGGCGATGACCATCATGATGGCGGTAAGCAGCGGATTGAGGAAAATCAGCTTTGTCTTCTTTTGCAGCAAGAGTCCTGCCTCAAAGGCAGCCAGCGAAAGCAGGATGCCGAACATCGGATTTTTCAGCAGCTCTTTCATGGCTTTGATTTCCTTTCCATCATATGCTGGATGATACGCCCGCTGCAGCCCATCGTGATGATCGTTGTCACAAGACAGATGACCAGCATCCAGATCCATAAGCCCTTCATTGCAGAAAAGCTGGTCATCAGCGCCACACCGGCAGGAAGGAAGAAAAACGGCAGATGTCCCAGTAGAAAATCGGAAACCGTCGCGATCTGTTCCAGCTCAACAATATGCAGCTGCAGCAGCACAAACAGCAGAATCATACCGACCAGACTTCCGGGAAGCGGCAGGGACAACGTCGTACTGATCAGCTCTCCGACATAATACAGTCCGAAGATCACGAGCACCTCACGAAAGATTTTCATGAGCGTTTCCCCCTTCGCTGCGGTTTCGAAGCTTTATTTGCATAGGGCTTTCTGTGCTGCTCCTTCTGTCTTCCTCCTGCAAGCTTATTTCCGGTATGCCCCTTGCGATACGGTATCAGACATTTCGGTGAATTCCCCACCAGATCCATACGGCCGGCTGTCTTCAGCGCCTTGTAGACAAGATCATAATTTTGCGGATAGGTAAACTGCATTAGTGCCCGCTGCATCGCTTTTTCCTCATAGGTTCGTGCAACATAAACCGGACGCATCGTCTTCGGATCCAGACCGGTATAATACATACAGGTTGCCGGTGTCCCCGGAGTCGGATAGAAATCCTGAACCTGCTTCGGCGTATAGTGGATTTTTTTCAGATAGCAGGCAAGCTCGATCGCCGCCTGCAGATCACTGCCGGGATGAGAGCTCATAAGATAGGGAACAATGAACTGATTCCTGTTGAACTGCTCATTCTTCTGCTTGAATTTATCCACAAATTTCAGATACAGCTCTTTTCTCGGCTTCCCCATTTTATCCAGCACTGCCGCATTGATATGCTCAGGAGCCACCTTCAGCTGTCCGCTGATATGATGCTGTACAAGCTCATCGAAGAACTCATCATTTTTATCATACATCAGGTAATCATAGCGGATACCGGAACGGATAAACACCTTTTTCACTCTTGGAAGTGCGCGCACTGCCCGAAGAATTTCCAGATAGCGGCTGTGATCCACCTTCAGATTTGCACAGCCCTTGGGAAACAGACACTCCCGATTCTTACACGCACCGTATTCCCGCTGCTTATCGCAGGCTTCTCTTGAAAAATTGGCAGTCGGTCCTCCGACATCATGAATATAGCCCTTGAAATTCGGCATTTCCGTAATACGCTTCGCTTCATCGACGATGGAATCCCTGCTTCTTGTGGAAATCACGCGTCCCTGATGATGCGTAATGGCACAGAAAGCGCAGGAGCCGAAACAGCCGCGGTTACTGACAATGGAAAACTGTACCTCTTCAATCGCAGGAATATATGTATAGCGAGGATGATAGGTGCGCTCGTAGGGCAGCGAATAGGTGAAATCCATTTCCTCCTGCGTCAGCGGCAGCGGAGGCTGATTCTGTACGACATACCAGCCGTCATATGGCTCCACCAGCACACTGGCTGCGATGGCATCAATGTTTTCATGCTGTATGTGAAAGCTCTTTGCATACGTATGCTTATCTGCACACACCGCTTCATAGGAGGGCAGCAGCACATAATCACTCAGGTATTCCAGAGCTTTGGTTTTCCAGCAGGTTCCCCGGATATAGCAGAGATCCTCTGCCCGCAGTCCGCTGTTTAATGCATCGGCAACCTCGATGATGGTGTTTTCTCCCATCCCATACATCAATAAATCAGCCTGTGAATCGATGAGGATGCTTCTGCGCACCTTATCATCCCAGTAATCATAATGGGAAAGACGCCGCAGACTTGCTTCAATACCGCCAATCAGAACCGGCTTATGCGGAAACAGACGCTTTAATATCTGCGTATAGACAATGGTCGGGCGATCCGGCCGCTTTCCCATAACTCCCTCATCACTGTAGGAATCCTTATCTCTTCTTCGCTTATTGACAGAATAATGATTCACCATGGAATCAATATTTCCGGCAGATACAAGAAACCCCAGACGCGGCTCACCGAATTGTGTAAATTCCTCATCGTTGTGCCAGTCGGGCTGCGGCAGAATAGCACAGCTGTAGCCGTATGCCTGCAATGTTCTCGTTATAATTGCACAGCCGAAGGACGGATGATCCACATAGGCATCTCCGCTCACATAAACAAAATCAACACTCTCGAATCCCTGCTCCAGCATTTCCTCTCTGGTCGTTGGTAAAAAAGCCATAGCAATACACACTCCTCACTTGCGCTATAATCTTACCATACTTTTACGGCTTCTCCCATCGGATTTTACGTGTTTTTGATGATGTTTTTTAAGATAGCCCTTACACTTGCCTGTCCCAGAGAAAAGACAGGATGCTAATCCCGTCTGGCTGCCTGCATGGTTTCTTAAAGGGACTAAAAAAAGACGGTCGAGGAAACCGCCTTTCAGAAAAGAAGTCAGATGATAGTATTGGTTGTAAAGTTATAGAGGATACAATACAGCAGCACGTGAGAAAGGAACGCTCTGCAGTCTTGTTAGTTTTATCTAACTTCTCCTATAGAATACACCATGTGTTAGCCTTTGTCAACTTTTATTTTAAAAATTACACCACCTCTTCCGGTAAGCAGGCGTATCTATCTTACAATGAAATATAGAGTCCTGCGTCCAAAAGACAGTTCACGAGTCTGGTTAAGCATTTGATTGGGCGTTGCATTGTGGATTTCACCATTTGAATTCCACGTCTTCCAGATAAAAGGACGGTCGAGGAACCGTCCTTTATAAATAGAAGTCAGAGCTGATTATCATTGGGTTGTAAAGTTATAGAGGAAAAAGAATACAGTACGTGAGAAGGAATGTACCGCAATCTTGTTATATTTGTCTAACTTCTCCTTTAGTATATGCGATTTGTTAGCCTTTGTCAACTTATTTCCGCTATTTTTTACACATTTCTTCCTATGTTTCGTTACCATTCACCGCTTTATATCTTAAAAACAGCTTGGATAAGGGCGAAAACAAATATATGCGTGGCAGTAATTTCTATATCGTTGTTTCTACCGATGTCCCACAAGGCCTATAACAGACAACCGATGAGTATCCATGACCTGTCCTCTGCAAAGCCTGTCTAAATCCTTACACATACCGCCCCACCTCATACGTTTCCCCTATGCAATACATGCAAAGACGAGCACCTACGCTATCCGTGATGTCTTCCTCCCTCTTATTTTCGTATCCGTTTTCGGTAAATAGACCATACACAGATGCCGATGGAAACAAGAGAAAGAATGATGACAAAGGGATATCCATACCTCCAATGCAGCTCCGGCATTCCTGTGAAATTCATGCCGTACCAGCCTACAATCAGTGTCAGCGGAAGGAAAATCACCGTAACAATCGTGAATATATACATCATGCGATTCAAGCGGATATCCACCTGCGCCTGATAGGATTCACGAACCTGCACACTGTAATCGCGCAGGGTGCGGGTATGCTGTCCCAGTCGTTCCACCCGATCGGAACAGATGCGAAGATGGTGCAGCTGCTCTCGGGCAAACAGGTCGTTTTCATCCTCCAGCAGCTCCTCGCATACATCGCTGAACTGCTCATCATATTGCAGCAGGTAGCGAATCCTGTTTCGGATTCCGGTGATCCGCTGATTGAAATTTTGCAGATTATCATTCAGAACATCATTATCCAGCTCCTCAATCAAATCCTCGAGCTGATCGTGCTCCTCCTTATGCTTCTTCAAAAGGAATTCAAAAAACAGCGAAAGAATATGCTCAGCACTGAGCTGTGCTGCCGGAAGCTGCTGAAGCAGCTGAAAAAAATCCAGCAGCTGATCCGTATTCTCACTGATTAGAATCACTTCCCTTTGCCGGCAGTATAATCCAATGCCTGCTGCGGCTTCCTTACGGACTTTCAGCGGATGTACAAAGCCAAAGCAGTAGCCGTAATAGCTGTCAAGCTTATGCAGCGTGCGGCTTTGATCCATGTGATCCAGCTCCACAAGGGTCCCCGGTGAAAACCCGAAGGCTTCTACAAGACCCTTCCATTCCTCCAGCCTGTATATGCCAAACAGAAACTGACCTTCCATTGCTTTCTTTGGGGAAGTCTTTTGCTTCCGGTAAAGATCATACAGCATATGCTCACTTCCTTTTGCTTATTGTACCACAGCTTTGGCGGAATTTGAAAGAGTATCCCTGTGACCCTTATCCGCCTTTGTCCGGATGATTCCAGCGTTCATAGGAAACAAGGCTCTTATGTCCATGGGAGTCCCTGCTTCTGCAGGTGATACATCTGCCTGAAGTTACGGCAGTACCGCGCGTATTCACTGTGCAGCTGTACCGACAGCTCTTTGATGAAAACCCTTATGAACAGCACAGGCAGTCTTCACCCGCTGTACAGCCTTTGTCAAAGAAACTGCAGCGGCAGAAAGACTGCTGACAAAAAAATTCACCAGACACGGTTCATGCTGATGAATCACTGATTATAATACCGCCTACTATGGCAGCAATTCCGATTCCCTGCATCAGGGTGGACGGCTCACGCAGAAGAAAAATCGACAATAGAAGCGCTATACAGGGATCAAGGTAGCTGCCAACGGCTGCCTGCGAGCTGGTAAGATGATGCAGTGAAGTAAAATACAGCGCATAGGCGACTCCGGTATGCACCACGGCAATACACATGATCCAGGGCCATGAGGCTGCCGGAAGCTCTGGTATCAGCTGAATGCGTCCTTCCAGCAGCAGATAAACAAACAGAATACCTGCAGAGCACAGCAGCTGCAAAAAGGTAAAGTACAGACCGTCGATATCATGAAGGAACCGGTTTGTAAGCAACACACCCGCATAGCACAGTGCAGCGGCAGCCGCAAACAGTATTCCCTTGAGCTGCACAGCAGTGCCCGTTACCTGCGTTATGCACAAAAGGCCTCCCATCGTCAGTACGATCACCAATACAATACGCAAAGTTACAGACTCATGAAAGAGGAAGACCGCCGCCAGAAGCGCCAGCAGCGGTGCTGTATAATATATCACCGTTGCAATGGAAATCGTAGCTGCGGCATAGGCTTCAAACAGAAAGACCCAGTTAAAGCCCAGAAAGGCGGCAGACAGCAGTACATACAGCAGCTGCCTGCCACCGATTTTCTGTATGCGATGTCTTTGAAGCAAAAGAAGAACACCCAGAAACGCGGCACCGATGAGCGTTCGCAGAAAGGCCAGCACATCACCTGCGACATGCGCCTGCCGTACAAACAGACCCAGTGTGCCAAATAACAGCATGGCACACAAATAGGCTCCCATATGTCGCTTAGTCACACATCATATCCTCCAGGGCATGATACACGATATATTCAGCATAGGTATCCATGGCACAGTATTGCTCCAGCTGCCCATAGATTTCCTGCTTTTTTTCTGCGTCAGCCGTACAGTATTCCCTCCATTTTTCAACCGCATCCATACCATAGGAAATTTCCAGATCCTGATAGCTGTAATCAGAGAATACAGGTACCAGCCTCTTCAGCGAGTAAAAGCCTGCCATCCGGATATCATAGACATTTCCGGTTGAAAACGGAAGTGACAGATCAACCATACGCTCCCACACAGCACGCAAATGCTCCTCATATTCCGGAAACTGCTGTGCCAGCTGTACCAGACGCAGCTTTTCCGCCCCCTCCATATTATAGACGAGAATCGTTCCCGTCTTCGGAATATGGGCAAGCAGATGCTCAAGGAAAGCCCTGCGGCAGTCCCCCTCTCCGATAAAGCCGACATGACGCAGCTCCTGCTGCTCCTCAATATGCAGACTATACTGGAAAACCAGGACATCAAAGGGCTTCATACCCTCATACGGAGGAAACGCATAGGTTTCCCATTCAAAATCCAGATAGGAAACCGGTGTCTGGATATGTGCCTTCTTCCAGCAGCGCAGCGCTCCCTTATCCACATACAGTCCGTGATTGCGGGCCGCCATGATCTGCGCATACTGATGACGTGTTCCCTCGATTCGATCGATATCCGCATCCCGCAGGGTGGTGATCCCCTCCTCATGCATATCATATTTTTGAGCAGCCTGCACCAGATTCAAAATGGAATCATCCGCCGGCTCTTCCGGGAAGCAGTCGTCATAATACATACACTTGCCGCCGCGTGTACACACATGACTTCGCTTCACGGGGATATCGTCCATAGCCTCACAGGCATGCAGCTTTTCCAGCATGGCATCCAAATCGATTTCCTGCTTATCCAGCAATTCCCGAATCGTTTTGTGCGCCTTGTTCTTACCATTGTATAAATATTCATCAACGATCAGCAGCTGTCTGACATCCAGCTCTTTTCCTCGGACATACGCCGCATTCAGATGAATGGCATACACTGCATCAATCGAGACCCCCAGCTTTTCCAGCACCGCCAGATACTGTGCCATACGGACAGCCTCATGCTCCTTGGGAAAACAGCTGCGATAGGTGAAATAAAGAATACGCCTGCCATCCTCCTGTACCAGAAACGGTACGTTGATTCTTAAATCTTCATAGACAAAGCGGGCGTGGATGAGCACTTTTTTCTCATGCAGCGCCTGTAATGCAAGTTCCCCACTGTCATTCGCCTTTCCGACGAACGCATCCTCTTCGCGGATCATCAGCAGCTGCTTTACCAGCTCGCTCATGCTTTCATTATAATTTACAAAGGGAACAAATTCCTTTTTTTGGCGCCGTGACAGCCAGAAGGCTCTGGGACAGCGCTCATATTTCTTTATATCTGTAAGATGCAGCATTGCGTATCAACTCACTCTCCAGGTAAAATTATACCAGATGTAAGAGAAATTAGGAATATAAAGCGAGCATATCTTTTGCAATCGCATGGATTTCCTGCTTCAGGTCCTGCGGACTGACAAGTTGGCACTGGTTTCCCAGCGACAGCAGAAAATTACGTGCACTGATTCTTCCCTCCATCATGGTGGTCAGATACAGTGTCTGCTCATCCACCCATTCCAGCACCGGAGAAATACCGGGCTTTTTTTCACTGATCAGGCGGGCGCTTTCTCCATAGACATACAGCTTCAGCTCGATGATTTCATCACGGATCAGTCCTGTCTTCCCGATATAATCACGGATATGAAAGTCCGCATCCCGTACAAACGGACGTCTGGTCAGCCGCACATTCCGCATACGCTCCTCACTGAATTTGAAGTTTCGATAAGCTCTGGCCTTCAGCGAATATGCAAGACAATAATAGCTGCCCTTTACATTGATGATTTCATAGGGCTGAATGACGATGGTTTCAAAATCAGAAGCATGAAGACTTTTATACTGCAGCTCCACCGCAAAAAGGGCATCTCTTCCCTGCTCACAGATGCGTATCATCGATATCATTGCACCGGTTACATCCGCGCTCTCTTCCACATACACGCCGCTTTCCCGCACCTGCAGCGTGGTTGTTGCCAGAAATTTATCAATTGCTCTGCAATATGTTGCATAAGGCAGAAAATCACGGTGGCTTTCCAGATAGCGTCTGGATTCCTGAAGGGAGCGCAGCTCCTCCTCATACAGCCCCGCCACGGGAAGAAGCGTTCCGGATTTCAGCTGATAACCGCCGTATTTTCCGGTCGTCCCTTCAATCACATACCCCGCTTCCTCCAGCTCCTTGCGATATTCCAGAATATTTCTAACATTGGTATCCAGCTCCTGTGCCAGCTCCTCGCGCGTCATAAACCCGCGGGAACGCAAAAGCTGAAGCATACGGATACAGGCAGCACATCGTTTCATAATTCCTCCCGTCTATGCTCGTGCAGGAAGCGGGTAATCGAGCGGACAGTACCGGGACGGGTAAGGTCCGAATTCCTCCTTGACCTCTTCCTCCTTTGGCACGATTCCCAGAAATGCCAGCGGAAATATCATCTCTCCCACACAGCGATCCAGTGCAAAGCCCAGTGCCTCCTCAACCTGCACGGCCCCTGCCTTGATCAGCAGCATCATAATTTTTTCATTTCTTGTGAAAACAGCATGAATCAGAATCGGATATCCATTGAATATCCAGTTTGGATCCGCTCCCATGCGAAGTACGCGACGCAGACCTCTGACATCCTCATTCCATACAGCATTCAACATCATTGTTGCCAGTTTTCTATCACTCATCATAAGGCACATCCTTTCTTGATGTCTTTATGATATGCCCTATTGTTACATTATACATGTAACAATGCAATTTATCTATAAAAATATGGGAACACAGCAATATCATCAGCATAGCGGTTTACCCTATACGCTGTCCTATATAAAAGAATGCATGCTATTACTGCAAGTGAGCTTCCCTACCCTATCTTTGAAAGATTCATACGATGGCTGTATAAAAAAAGCAGATTCACAATGAGGTGCATCCGCTTTTCTATGTAAGCTGTTTAGTCTTCCATTCCGTTTTTGGCATCATTTGGTGTATTGACATTGCTGTTCTGCTCATTCGCATTCTTCGTAGTCCCCGGATTGGAGGGCTCGCTTACACCATTTGTTCCGTTGGTTCCGGTTGTCCCCGTACCTGCATAGGTATAATTCGGGAATGCCGTGACAACATCATTCCAGTCTGCATTGGTATCGTAGAGGAATAGGAAATCACCGTTTACCTTGGCACCGTATTCCTGTTCCTTATTATTGATGCTGACCTTCACCTTGCCGTTATCCTTTGCTTCCTTCAGGACCTTTTTCATATTGTCATCATCGGATTTCACGCGATACAAATATCCGGTGCTTCCGTTGTAATCAAAGCTTCTGCCCTCATAAGCCGCAAAGTCAATATCGGTGATCGCCTTGGAATTTTCATATTTCAGACCTTTATCCTTGAAATAATTCATGACATTATCAATGCTGTCTTCCGTCTTGTTCTTGGCGTCCTTTACGCTTTTTTCCGCAGCTTCCTTGGTCTCGTTTGTTTTCGTATTTGCATCCTTCTTGTCATTCATACTGCAGCCGCCCATCAGTGCTGCCAAAAGCGCGATACACGCTGCTTTCTGTACTAGTTTATTCATATTCCAGCCTCCTGTCATAGGTAGTATGTCTCATCCTTACGGTTTTATACCTCATAGGTTTTCAGAAGCAGCACCGCATCATACAGGTCATACCGTTGTTCACGCTCGCACGCTCGAAGCAGGGTGTCCAGCAGCTGCTCCAGGCTTTTTTCCCGGGCTTCATATGCCGTTACAGCACGTAGCAGCAGATTGGCTGTACGCTGTGTCCAGTCCATATTCTGTATCACATGCTGCAGCATACGCGAAACATCCGAAGCGGTGTGCACTCTTCTGCCGATATCCTCGCATACATGATAAAAATCAAGACTTTGAATCCCACAGCTGCTGTGCATAAGCGTATTCCAGACCTCATACAGGCGGGTACTGTCGAGTAAAAACAACAGCCGGTATCGCTTCCACTCCGCTTGTGCATCCTGCAGCGTTTTCTTTAACAGATTCCTGCATTTGATTGCGGATATGTTTTTATCCTTTACCTCCAGCATGATATCCATATCCAGTCCTTCCCGCTCGCGGATAAACTTCAGAAATGTATCGGCATCAATGTGCATCGCATGTGCTCCCTTACGCTTTTTCACATCCTGCTGGCAGAAATGTATTTTCATGATGCCATCCTCTTTTTTCCATGTGCCGGATACCAGACGGAGCCATTCCAGCTGTGTGCGCTCTACTGGTGGAGGAAGTATGGCATGATGCAGATTATCGAATACCACCGGAATCGAAAGCTGCGCTGACAAATACAAGACATCCTCTACTGTATAGTAGCGGTCATCATTTTCTATTATGAGATGCTTTTGAATGATGGGATCCAAACGCCGGTATACCCTTGCAAAGCGCTGCATCGCCTGCTGCTTATCGCCATAGATGCCACCGACATGCAGCACCATTTTATGTGTCGCATCCAATCCCATCGCCTCCAGAATGGACGCATGATACAGTAGCTCATCGATACTGCGCTCTACGACATCCTCACGCGGAGAATTGATCACACAGTACTGACCGGGATGCAGGGATACACGCATATTGTTTTTTCGTACATAGTCCCCCAGACTTTGAAACTGCGCAGCAAATTCATCCAGCCAGGGTATGGTATTGACCGGACTGGAGCCAAAGGGAATCAGGTCGGAGGACAGACGATACATACGGATGTTGTGCCCTGCATTATACTCCAGCAGCTTTTGCAGTGTTTCCAGATTAGCACGGATAATACTGCGCAGACGGTCCTCTGTCGCAAATTTCTGGATGCAGGTTTCAAAATGAAATTGCGCATCAAGGCATATACAGGCGTATCCGATTTTCATAAACAAAACTCCTTTTCTCTTTACTTAGCTTGTGCATATGCTGAAAAATTATGAGCAAACGCTGAAAAACAGGATGCCTACAGCTGTCGGTAAGGGAAAGACAACAGCCTGCAATCGCTGCCCAGCATCGTTTTTTCTTGTCAATTTCCCTCCTAGCCGTTATGATAAAGACGATAAAGGAGGATGGATTACATGAAGAAAAAGTATATGTTTTTCGATATTGACGGTACGCTGACGGATAATGCGACGAAAAAAATTGTTCCCAGTGCCCAAAAGACGCTGGACAGACTGCAGGAGGCAGGACATTTTGTCGCAATCGCCACAGGAAGAGCTCACTATAAAGCAAGGGGCTTTATGGAAGCTTCGGGTTTGCATAACATGGTATGCTGCGGAGGGAATGGTCTGGTGATCAATGATGAGCTGATCATGAATACACCACTAGACCGGCAGAAGGCAATCGCAGTTTATAAGGAAGCACGCACTCTGGGCTATGGTGCACTGGTGATGCTGGATGATTCGATCGATGTATACGATGTGGATGATCGTTTCTTGCGGCAGTGCGGAGAACGGAAGGAACCAACCAATTACATATTCCATGCGGACTTTGACATTGATCAGGTAAAGGATATTTATAAGCTTTACATATCCGTTCCCAAAGAGGAGGAGCACAGACTTACGAAAAAGAATACGCTGGGGAATCTTCGCTTTGTCGAGACGTATCTGATGTTTCAGCATGACCGCAAGAAGGAAGGCATTCTGGATATGATGGAGCGCCTTGGCGGCCCTGTGGAGGATGTTGTCGTATTCGGGGATGATTATAACGATCTGGTTATGTTTGATGATGCATGGTTCAGTATTGCTATGGGCAATGCCTGCGATGCGCTGAAGAAAAAGGCGGATTACGTTACCGAGCGCAATGTCGATGACGGTATCTATAAGGCATGCCTGAAATTCGGGTGGATTTCGTAGGACTTCGATTTATCAAGCAGCATTAAAAAAAGGCGTTTCATCTGCTATCGGTTCTTAATCGATTTGGGTAGCTTTAAACAGGAGATTCAACACTTTTATCAATGGAAGCTGAATTTCCTCTGTCCGCAAACACCCTAAATTAGAAAGAACTTGAAATCATGAAGCGTCTTTTTTCTTTTGCTTTAACGATTGCCTGCGTTCACACGCTTTTTTTCCAGCTCTGAAACATCATTTTACTTTTCATTGTGGCTAAAGGCTTCTTACTTGAATTGCCTCAGCCCATGCGAATGATGGTTTACACCGGTGATCAGCTTCCTTTCCCCATTTTGATATAGCTTCATAAAGTAACCGGTTTCTATTCTATATGGAAATGCTGCGCTGCAGCTATTTGTATTCAGCACTTACCTGCTAATCCAGCTTTGTAAGTACCTCCAGCATGGTATGGACGGCTTGTTCAAAAGCTGCGATTTCCCTGTCGCTGAGCTTCTGCAGCATCTGTTCATATAATGCTGTGGCATCCAGCGCATTTTCCTTTAGAAAGCGAAAGCCCTGTGCTGTGATTCCTATATAGATGCTTCGCCGGTCGCCGGGATTTTCACTTCGTTCCACAAGACCATAGCGATGCAGACTGTCAATCATGTGGGTAGCCTGCTGCTTGCTGAGACGCATTGCCTTTGCGAGCTCTCCCATTTTCATTTGTCCGCAGTTTTTCAGCGTCATCAGACAGAAATAAGTTTCATAGCTGATCTGTCTTGATTTCTGTTGCCGGCGGATGCTGCGCTCTACTTTATAGTGCCAGTGCGGCAGCAATCGAATCAGTTCCTGCATGGAAGTCGTGTGGTTCATGGTGATATCCTCCTTCGTTTGGTATTGACATATTTTCAAAAACGGATACAATACAATTAGTACATAATTATGTACTATTCATTGATATTTACTATATGCACATCATAACGGAAACTTTGTAAAAAAGCAAGAAAAGGTTAAAAAAGGAGTGATATCATGCACTTAATCAGTATGTCCTTTGCTAAAGAAGCGCTCTACAATGCTTTTCGGTTTGTTATCAATGTCGGCTTTATCTTTTTGTTTCAAATGATGTTTCATGCGGAGAATACGCTGACTGCCGTAGCCCTGTCCGTAGGCTTCACCATGCTTCCCAACAGCGAGCTGCATATACGCCCCGGCGCTATATGCTGCATTGTTCTGCTGCTGTATATCGGCGGGGGAATCGCTGCGCAGAGTGCATTGCTGCACCCCGCTCTCGCTTTCCTCATCAATTTCTGGTTTCTCGTTTTGTTGCTGGCACTCATCAGTGAGCCAATGGAAATGAAGGCGAACATCTCCTTTCTGCTCTGCTTTGTATTTTCACAATCCACCTATGTTCCCTGGACGCAGTTTCCTGCACGCCTGGCATGCGTGAGCATTGGAGCACTGCTGATCTGCGGCTGTATCGTCCTGAACTGGAAACGAAAGGGCATCGGCAGAAACGGCTGTACCCTGAAAGAGCAGTTTCAGCGCAGTAGGGTGCATCGCAGCTATATTCTTCGCATGTCGCTGGGAATATCGCTTGCCATGCTCATCGCCTCCATCCTCCAGCTTTCCAAGCCGTTATGGATCAGCATCGTCGTGATGTCCCTGACACAGCTGGAATTTTCCGAAACACTGGAAAGGATACGCCACCGTTTCATCGGTACACTGGCCGGGATCGTGCTGTTCTTCGTTTTCTTCCAGCTGCTGATTCCTCAGCAGTATGCAATGCTGGTCATCATGCTTCTGGGTTATATCGGCTTCTTTCTACCGGAATACAAATACAAGCAGGTGATCAATGCCATTTCAGCCTTGAATGCATCCCTTGTCATTCTGGACACCAAAACAGCCATCGAAAACCGGTTGTTCTGCCTTGTATTGGGCATCGTGATCGTGATCGTGATTTACATGCTCGCAGGTACAGCGCGTAAGGTGCACCGTATACAGCGCTGGAGCGTGCATACCGCCATGGCAGATGATCATCCAAAAAACAGGGAAACCGCAGCACTGTTTTCAATCAGCACCTGTACGTACGGTGAATGAACTCACCGATACGATCAGGTGCTTTTTTCAGTATAAAATGAAATGAACAAGTAGGGTTCTCTCTGTTCCTCGACAAGATGCAGGGCTTTCTTTTATCCGTTTGTTTTTCAGCTGCAGCAGATTTCTATAAAAAAAGGTACCTGCTAGAGCATGTAGGACACTGTGTGCTTACACGCTACTTTTACAGGTACCGCGAGGGTTCCTTTACATCGTTGTTGCTTTGTTTAAAATGTCTTACTTCAGTGCATATGGCACTGCTTGGTATCAACGGCAGATTTCATAAGACGGTAGGCTGCATACAGCAGACCAGCCGCAAGCAGAATACCTCCCGCACTGATTACGATATCGATGGTACTCAACATATCCATCACCTTCCTTACACCTATATTCTAACAGCGGTCAGGTTAATGTGCCGTTAGCAGATAGGAGGTGATGTTAAGATGATGCAAATACCTTTACTCACTGATCGTATAACCATCCAGCTCCAGATTGACCTTTAACACATTGACGCGTTCCTCTCCCAGAAATCCGAAGGTTTTGCCTGTGGTGTATTTGTCGATAATCTTGCGAACACTCTGTTGTGATATCTTTCGTACACGGGCAATGCGCTCCACCTGAAAATAGGCAGCCTGCGGACTGATTTCCGGATCGACACCGCTGCCGGATGCCGTTACCAGATCCTCCGGTATATCCTTTCCCCTGGTTTGAGGATCAAATGCATGCCACCATGCCACAGAATCAGCAACCGCCTGCTGCTGCTCGTCGGAAACAGCACTGCGGTTTGTCGGTGCGCCGCTGTTTGGTCGTCCGATCAGATACTCCGGCTTTGTCCAGGACTGTCCGATCAGGGCGGATCCCACATTCTGTGTTTTGCCATTCCTTGTCACCGTAAGCTGACTGCCATTGGCCTGTTCGGGAAAGAGCAGCGATGCCGAGACAGTCATAACCAGCGGATAGAGCAATCCGCAAATGAGCGTCATCGACAACATACAGAGCAATGCCGCGATCCATGTCTTTTTTCCTTTTTTCATCTTTCTACCTCCTAAGCAATGCCGCACATGGTAAGTGCCATGTCAATCAGCTTGATAACGATAAATGGCAGGATAATTCCTCCGACACCATATATCATCAGATTGTGCCGCAGCTGTTTATCCGCCGGAAGCTCCCGATATTTCACGCCGCGCAGGGATAAGGGAATCAATGCGATAATGATAAAGGCATTGTAGATAACCGCGGAAAGAATTGCCGTGGTCGTGCTTGTCAGATGCATGATATTCAGAGCGGCCAGATTTGGAAAGATTCCCATAAACAGCACCGGTATGATGGCGAAATACTTCGCTACATCGTTGGCAATGGAAAATGTGGTCAGTGCCCCGCGTGTCATCAGCAGCTGTTTTCCGATGCGAACAACCTCAATCAGCTTGGTCGGGCTGGAGTCCAGATCCACCATATTGCCTGCTTCCTTCGCTGCCTGTGTACCGGAATTCATCGCCACAGCGACATCCGCCTGTGCAAGGGCCGGTGCATCATTTGTCCCATCCCCGGTCATAGCAACTAAGTGCCCCTTTCTTTGGTATTCCCGAATCAGCTCCAGCTTGGTTTCCGGTGTTGCCTCAGCGACAAAATCGTCCACGCCTGCTTCCGCTGCAATGGCTGCGGCGGTCATCGGATTATCCCCGGTTATCATAATCGTTTTGATACCGCTTTTGCGCAGCGCTTCAAAATTTTCCTGTATACCGTCCTTTACGATATCCTTCAGATAGATAACACCGAGCACCCTATGGTTTTTAGCGACAACCAACGGTGTTCCCCCCTGCTCGGCTATGGATTGAACCGCTGCTTCACACTCCTTCGGATATGTGTTCCCACCGGCCTCCACGTATCTTCTGATCGCATCTGCCGCACCCTTGCGAATTTCCATACCGCCGTCCATATCAATGCCGGACATGCGGGTTCTTGCGGAGAATTCGATAAATCTGGCATGAAGCTGCTGCATGGAATGCTCACGGATATTGAATTTCTTTTTTGCGAGTACAACGATACTTCTTCCCTCAGCAGTTTCATCCGCCAGAGAGGAAAGCTGAGCTGCTTCCGCAAGCTCCTGCTCCTGCACCCCCTGTACGGGCTGAAAGGCAACTGCCTGCCGGTTTCCCAGCGTTATCGTACCGGTTTTATCCAGCAGCAGTACATCCACATCACCGGCTGCTTCAATGGCACGTCCGCTCATTGCCAGTACATTTGCCTGATTCAGTCTGGACATGCCGGCAATGCCGATACTGGACAGCAGGGCACCGATCGTTGTCGGGGCAAGACACACCAGCAGGGCAACCACATTGCTCAGGGATACAGCCGATCCCTGTCCCACCATATCTCTCACATACCGGGAAATCGGAAGCAGCGTTGCGCAAACCATCAGAAAGATGATGGTCAAAGTGATCAACAGAATCTGCAAAGCGATTTCGTTGGGCGTCTTTTTTCGTGCCGCTCCCTCAACCATGGCAATCATCTTATCCAGAAAGGACGCACCGCTTGCGGCAGTAACCCGCAGTACGATCCAGTCACTGACAACGGTCGTGCCTCCTGTCACCGCACTGCGATCACCTCCGGATTCCCGTATTACCGGTGCGCTTTCTCCGGTAATTGCCGATTCATCGACAGAAGCAATCCCTTCTATCACTTCCCCGTCCATCGGTATTATTTCTCCTGTTTTTACATAGCAGATATCACCCACCTGCAATTCAGAGGAGGATACATCGGTATATGCTTCTTTCTCTGCAATGCCTGAGAGCTTATGTGCAATTACCTGCTTCCTTGACTTTTTCAAGCTTTCCGCCTGTGCCCGTCCTCTGCCCTCTGCGATTGCCTCCGCAAAATTGGCAAACAGCACGGTGAACCATAAAATCAGCGCGATAACGAATACATACCAGGACGGTTCATCCGTTATCCCCGCGTTATTGGCAATGAACAATATGGTAGTAAAGATTGCCCCGATATATACGATAAACATAACCGGATTATGCACCTGAACAGCGGGTGCCAGCTTTTTCAATGCCTGCAGTATGGAATCCCTGTATACTGCCTGTTTATTTACCTGCTTCATAGCATATCACCTGCCCTTTCAACCGAGTACATGCAGCTGCGTAAAGAATTCCGCAAGCGGCCCAAGCGCCAGCACCGGTAAAAATGTCAGCGCTCCGACAATCAGCACAATCACAATCAGAAATCCGACAAACAGCGGGGATGTTGTCGCAAGTGTACCCGAACCGGCCGGTACATATTTCTTGCTGGCCAGACTCTGCGCCAGATAGATAACCGCAACCATGGGAAGAAAGCGTACCAGCAGCATCACCGTACCACCCATCACATTGGTGAGCACCGTATTGGCTTGGAAGCCGGCAAAGGCACTTCCGTTGTTCCCCGCCATGGAGGTGTAGGCATACAGAATTTCAGAGAAGCCGTGACTTCCGGTGTTGCTTAGCCACCCGCCGTCAGCCTGCAGCTGCTGTGCTGCCGGGAAAAGGGTGGTGATTGCGGTTGCCAGCAGCAGACACAGCGGCGGTACCAGAATGATGATGCAGACCATCTTCATGTCGAAGGCATTGATCTTCTTGCCGATGTATTCCGGTGTGCGTCCGACCATCAGCCCGGCCATGAACACCGTTAAAAGGGCAAAGGCCAGCATACCGTACAAGCCGCAGCCCACACCGCCAAAAACGACCTCGCCCAGCTGCATTAAAAACATGGTGATCATGCCGCCAAGGGGAGTCAGAGAATCATGCATTGCATTGACCGAGCCATTGCTTGCAGCAGTTGTTGCCGCAGCCCACAAAGAGCTTCCGCCGACACCGAAGCGGGTTTCCTTTCCCTCCATGCTTCCGCCAAGAGATGCTACGCTATCCCAGGATGGGGCACCGAAGATTTCCGCACAGCTCAGGCCCACCAGTGCAGCGACAAAGATTACCGTCATAACAATAAGAATCGTCTTTCCCTGCCGGGTATCCTTGACCGCTTTTCCAAAGGTGAAGCACAGAGCAGCCGGTATCAGCAGTAAGCAGAGCGCTTCAATAATATTGGACAGCGGTGTTGCATTTTCATACGGGAATGCCGAATTGACACCGAAGAAGCCGCCGCCGTTGGTGCCCAGCTGCTTGATGGCAATCTGACTGGCCGCAGGTCCCAGCGGCAACACGCCCTGTGTTCCTTCCAGTGTCGTATAGGATGCATACGGATCCAGTGTCTGTACAACCCCCTGACTGACCAAGATCAGGCATACCACGACAGACAGAGGCAGCAGAATGTACAGTGTAATCTTTACAAGATCACTCCAGAAGTTTCCAAGATTTTTTGTTTCCCTGCGCACAAAGCCTCTGCACAGGACAAACAAAACAGCGATTCCAGTAGCCGCAGATACAAAGTTCTGTACGGTAAGTCCTGCCATCTGCGTCAGATAGGACAGTGTGGTTTCTCCCGAATATGCCTGCCAGTTTGTATTGGATACAAAGCTTGCGGCTGTGTTGTAGGCAAGATGCACACTGGTGTTATCCAGCTGCTCCGGATTCAGCGGCAGCCATGCCTGTACCAGATGCAGCCCCATAACGATCAGAAAACCAAAAAGCGAAAACCACAGAACGCTGGATGCGTATTTTTTCGCGTGCATCTGCTGTTCTTCATCGACTCCCATCACACGGTACAGCAGCTGCTCAAGCGGTGCAAAAATCCGCATGAGAGCTACACGCTCCCCGTTATAAATCTTGTAGATATAACAGCCAAGCGGATATCCGATGGCAAGCAGTGCCACGACATAAACGACATCCTGCAAAATCAATGCGCTGTTCATATGGATTCACCCTTAAACAGCATGTAAAACAAATATGCTAACAGGACAATGGCAACGCCATAAAACAAGATAACGATCATTTCCATATCCAAACCCTTCCTTTCTTAACGAGTTCCATTATAGCGAATCCCGTATAAAGCAGGTGTAAAGAACTAAGGGCGAATGTTAAGAAGCTGTAAGGATTTTTTATGAAAGCGATTGCGCCTGACAATCCGCTCAAGCAAAATGAAAAGGGCAGGAACAAGAGGGGATGCGATGGGAGAAAGATAGATAAAAAGAGGGTTGCTTGCTGTAGGTTCTTTCTCACTTTAGGGTGTTTGCAAAAGGGAGACTTCAGCTTCTATTGATAACTACAATCGTATAGAAGTCTCCCTATGTTAGGTTTGCCCACGATCGAGAAAGACTCTTGCTGTAAATGCAATCTCTCTTCATGATGTGGAAGATGTGTGGGAAATACCCTCACGGATAAGAAGGCGGTTTAGAAATGGTCTTTATATGCCATGCAGTTTCGTGTGCTGCATACTGCTGTAAGGTGCATAATGATACAGCGTTTGCTCTGTGCGGCCCTCCGTATGGTCATTGCTTTGCATATTTCATTGCACAATACGTTTTTTTATGAGCTTTGCATAGTCCCTGCATCAATAGGTAATTGCACAGCTCGTACATGTGCATGGAGTTTTACAACGTCCTCTGACATGGCACATTGCCATCTGTTTTAGCGGGATGCTAATGAAATGAAAAAACCGGTTTGTACCGGTCATTCATCGACAAAACGATATCCTACGCCTACCTCTGTCAGTATATAGCGGGGATGTGAGCTGTCCTTTTCAATTTTTCTGCGGATATTTGCCATAAAGACACGCAGGGATTGTGAATCCTCACAGGAGCTGTACCCCCAGATATTGCGGATGATAAAACTGTGGGTCAGCACCTTGCCTGCATGCTCAATCAGTAACACCAGAAGCTTAAACTCGATTGGTGTCAGATGCACCTCCCGGTCCTCCACATAGACCTTGTATTTTTCAAAATCCACCCGCAGACCATCCAGCACAAACACCTTTTCCTTAACAACACGCGGTGTTTTCTTGCGCAGTGCCACCCGTACTCTGGCAAGCAGCTCATTGATATGAAAGGGCTTGGTAACATAATCATCCGCCCCCAGATCCAGTGCCTCCACCTTTTCCCTTTCCTGCCCTCTGGCAGATACTACCAGAATCGGCACCTCGCTTTGGGAACGAATCTGACGCAGCACCTCGCTGCCGTCGATATCCGGCAGTCCCAGATCCAGCAGAATCAAATCCGGATTATCGCTCATGAATAATGAAATTCCCTCAATGCCGTTTCGTGCCTCTATCACCTTATATCCGTTCTTATCCAGAGACAGGCTTAGAAATCGGATAATGCTGGCATCATCCTCAATCAGCAATATTTTATCATGCATGGTATTCCTTCCTTTCTGCGGCCAGCTTCAGCTGAAAGCCGAACACTGCACCCTGCACATCCTTACGGTTATAGGCAAAGATTTCACCGTGGTGTGCCTCTACAATGCTTTTGCATATGGTCAAGCCAAGACCCACTCCGCGTCTGGAATCGCTGCACTCACTCTTGGTGGTCACAAAGCTTTCAAACAGATGCTCGCGGATGGATTCATCAATGCCTTCTCCCTGATCAATGACTTCAAACACCGCCCAGCCGTGGTCCTTATAGCAGCGAATATCGATCATTGTCGCATCCGGTGTATGCTTGATGGCGTTATCAATCATATTGACCAGCACCTGTATGATCAGCCGTCCATCCATTTCCACAAGCAAAACCTCATCCGGAAGCGTCACCTTCAGCGTATGCTCCCGCTTTCTGCTTTCACATCGTGATACGGCCTCACAGATGATATCATCCACAACCTCCTCCTGCTGTTTCAGCAGCAGCTTTCCATCCTGAATCCTTGTCATATTCAATAGATTCTCCACCAGCTGATTGAGCCACAGGGCATCACTGCTGATGGATTTCACCAGATGATAGATGGTATCATCATCCAGATCCTGATAATTTTCACAGATCAGCGTACTGCTTCCTGCAATACCGGTCAGGGGGGTGCGAAGATCATGGGAGATACTGCGCAGAAGATTGTTGCGAAGCTTTTCCTTTTCTATTTCGACCCTGCTTTGCTCCTGCTCCGCATACAGCATCTCCCGTTCCACTGCCATCATCATCTGTGAAATCAGCGTATGAACAAACAGACGCTGTTCCTCACGCAGGGAGGTTTCCTCATACAGCGCATACACACCCAGCAGCTGGTTGTTGCAGTGCATGGGATGATAGGTCCAGGCCTGTTCTTCATAAAAGGAGGTTCCCCTGCCGCAGTCGCAGTCCTTTTCCATACACCACGCCGCCATACCGTCATCCGGCTCAGCAGCTGTATCCATTGGCTCCTGTATTTTCTTTAAGGCTTCCCCATCTGTATAGTAAACGGTACAGATGGTCTGCTGGGCAGTATACAGTGAGCGAATCGTATGCTGCAGAATCGTATCCACACCGGACAGGGTTAGATAGGCTCTCGTAATTTCATATAAGGCACTGGTTTGGCGTGCACTGCTTCTGGCCTTATGGGCATGCTGCTGCAGCTTATTGACAAGAGAGCCCGTCACAAAGGATACGATCAGGAACACGATAATCGTGATAATATAATTGAAATCGTCAATTTGCAATGAAAATGTCGGATTGGTAAACAGGTAATTAAAGGTAAGAATACTCAGCAGGCTGGAGGTGATGCCCCACAGAAAGCTTCCGGTTTCCACAACGATCAGCAGTACCCCGATCAGATAGATCAGCATGATGTTTTCGGTGCGTATTTCTATATCATCAAAGACAAAGGATACCAGTGTGCAGAGAAACAGTATCACTGTCGTAATACACAGATTTTTCCATATATGACTGTTTTTCATCAGACCCCTCTTTTCCGTTCCAATTATAGCAGATTTCATACCGTTTTCCTACGCCTTACACAGCTGCGGATATCTTTTCCCAGCCTTGCTGCCGCAAGCAGTACAACATAGATTTCCAGCCTGCCGATAAACATCCCAATCGTTCCTGTCCACAGGACAAGAGAAGGTGCATCACAGGTCATGATGCCAGCGGAAAGTCCAACGGTGCCAAGTGCACTGGAGAATTCAAACATGCTGTATGCAAGCGGATGACCATAGCAGCACAGGATAAAGCTTCCCAGAAGAAACAAACAGAAATACAGTACTACATACAGCCCCATTTGCGAAAGCTCGGTAGGACTGATAGCCTCCTTTTTATCAACACGGTTGATTTTATGGGAACGAATCACATTTCCGCAACGCAGTTGACTTTCTATATTCCACCAGATGCCCTTGCATAGCGCATAGATGCGATACTGCTTGATTCCGCCTGCAGTTGATCCGATGCCTCCACCGATCAGCTGCAGTACAATCAATAAAAGCAGGGCTGCGGAGGGCAGCGTCACAAACGTGTCCACCGTTTGAAAGCCGGTTGTCGTTAATGCGGATACGACTTGAAACAATGCAGTTCGCAGCGCATGCGGCAGGGCGGTCCCCATACCCGCGCATAACAGGAATCCAAAAACCGGTACAGCCAGTGCAATCACAAGAAAGGAAAAACGAATTTCACAATACTGAAAGAAATTTCTCAGCTTACCGCGAATCAGAAACAAATGCGCCAGAAAATTGATATTGCCAAGCAGCATCAATACGATTGTAATCATTTCAATCCAGATATTATCATAATATCCGATACTCTGTGCATGTGAGGAGAAGCCGCCCGTTGATAAGGCTCCGATGGAATGAATCAGTGCATCAAACAGCGGCATACCAAACAGACAATACAATGCGACTCCGGACAGGATGTAACACAGATACATCGTCAGTATGATGCGTGCAGATTTTAACAGGTTGGGAAGAAGGCGGTCATTGTGACCCTCAGCCGCATACAGGCGCATGCCATACGTGTCGGATAAGACGGAAAGCATGACCAGCACAAGTCCGATACCTCCGAAAAACAGAATGGTGCTGCGGTGCATCAGAAACAGGTGGGAGGTATGCTCCACATCAACAACGCTCAACCCCGTGGTGCTCCAGGCACTGGTTGTTTCAAAAACCGCCTGCGTGAACGTATAGTTACCACTCAACAGAAAGGGCAATGCACAGATCATGATTGCCAGAATCCAGCAGGTCACAACGATAACGGCGTCCTGATTGCGCTGGAGCCGTCCTGTTTCTCTTCCCCGGATATTATAGAATAGCAGATAGCCAAGCAGAATGCTTCCGATACCGGGCAGAATGAAGTACTTCGCCTCGTACGCCTCCTCTGGATACCATAATAACGTGAGCAGCGGCAGCAGTACAATGCCTCCAATCAGCATCAGCAGAACCCCGATATAGCCCAGCATCAGCCCAAATCCGGTTACCTCATGCTGTTTCAGTAGCAGCCTTTCTTTCATGATGCCAACCCTTGCGCTGTCAACATATCGAGCACACGCTCCTGAAAAGCAGTGGGGCAAAGAAGCAGCAGCTTGTCATGCTCCTGCAGCACGGTTTCCCCATTTGGTACGATCATATCCACATTGCGCAGGATACAGCAGATGATAACGTTTTTTGGCAGGGACAGCTCCTTCAGCTTTTTGTTTACTACCGCACACTTTCCGGTCAGCAGCAGCTCGCTCAACACGATATTTTCCTGCTCTATAGACAGTGAGTTGACCAGATTTTCGATGGTGCTTGCCTGTTCAATAATCTTTGCAATCGTATACGTTGCGGATATGGCCGTATTTACACCGAGCTTTTTGAAGACAGAAACATTTCTGGGATTGGAAACGGTTGCCACTGCCCGTTTCACATGGAATATTTTTTTTGCAGTCTGACAGATTGCCAGATTATCCGGATCACCGGGGCGAAGTGCTATGAGAATGTCCGCATGATCGATTTCCGCCTCCTCCAGCACATACCGCTTGCAGGGATTTCCCACAACGACCGGGATATTATATTTTTCAGAAAGATACCGGCAATATACTTCCTCATCGTTGATTACCGTTACCTCGTGCTTCTTTTCCAGCAAAGATCCGATTAAAAAATCCGCCTTGCTGCGTCCTCCGGCTACAACGATTTTCATAAAACAGCTGCTCCTTTTAATGCAATATGGCTGATTTGTTCAAATTCCTGTACGGAAAGCCGTGCAGGATAAATTGCTCGAATGGAGGTCTGCTCCAGCAGCTTTTCCTTGTCGGGATCATTCAATCGGATATACACCTGCTCAATATGATAAATCGTTGCAGCAATCTGGGCAATCATGCAGTTGGTATTGTCATTGTCCGTTGCCACCAGCACAATATTGCAATGGCTGATATCACAGGCTTCCAGCACATTCACATCCGCAGCATCCCCTTCGATTTCAAAGCCCTGAAAGCTGTCAGAAAGACGCCTGAAGGCGCTTTTTTGTTTATCTATCACCAGTATATCATACCCCGCCTCACTCAATGCCGCAGCCAGGCAGGCTCCAAATCTTCCACAACCTGCAACCAGCACCTTCTGATTTCTTAATTGATTTCTTGTAAACATAATAAACACCTCTTACCTTTTTCTTCCCACCCCTATAGTAACAGGTTGCATATAAAGACAGTGTAAGCAAATCGCAGCCGATGTTAAGAACGTATAAAGACTGCATTAAGAGTGATGGTATTTCCGTTAAGAATATAAAGATTTTGCAGCTTTTGTGTTAAGGAATCATATAGAGAACAGCATACATATGAAAATTGTTAACTTTTTTAAAGAAGTGCAATGCAATTTACGATAGAAATTCATGAAGCAATACATACTGTCCTTTCCTCCCCAAATAAAAAAAGAATCCAAATCCCACCTGATTTGAATTCTTATGCTATCTGTATCTGATAAGGAAGGCTGACGAACAGCCTTAAGCAAAGCCATTCTCAACATGCATGATACTTGTTTTATCCTTTCTGTGCCTACAGCAGCTCCATGGGATCAGCATACGGCAGCTGCAGAGCATCACTGACTCCCTGACAGGTGATGTGCCCCTTGCATGTATTCAATCCAGCAAGGAAGCCTGCATCCTCCTTCAAAGCATCCACACCCTTTTCCGCAAGCTTTAAAATATACGGCAGCGTTGCATTGGAAAGAGCCATCGTTGAGGTACGAGGTACCGCACCCGGCATATTAGCCACAGAATAATGCATAACACCATAGCGTTCAAAATACGGATCATCGTGTGTTGTGATATGATCGCTTGTTTCAATGCATCCACCCTGATCAATCGCCACATCGACGATCGCACTTCCCGGCTTCATTGTTTTGACCATATCCTCGGTCACGATTTTCGGTGCCTTTGCGCCCGGTACAAGCACTGCCCCGATAACGAGGTCCGCTGTGCGCAGCGCTCTGCGCAGATTATATTCATTATTGTAGGCTGTATGGATCGTTCCTCCGGAAATATCATCAATATAGCCCATACGGTCGGCACTGATATCGAATATTGTTACGATTGCGCCTAAGCCGCAGGCAATCTTTGCCGCATTGAGACCAACGGTACCTCCGCCGATCACCACAACCTCGGCAGGGAATACACCGGGAACTCCCCCCAGCAGCAACCCGCGTCCGCCGTTGTTTTTCTGCAGCATTGTTGCTCCGACCTGAACCGCCATGCGCCCCGCTACCTCACTCATCGGTGTCAGCAGCGGAAGTCCGCCTTTTCTGTCACGTACTGTTTCATAGGCAATGGAGGTTGTCTTTGATTCCAGCAATGCATTCGCAAAGGCTTCATCATTCGCGATATGCAGATACGTGAAAACCAGCTGATCCTCACGCAGATAATGATATTCCTGTGGCAGATATTCCTTGACCTTCACAATCAGATCAGCCAAAGCAAATACTTCATCGGCCGCTTTGATCTGTGCACCGGCCTCTTCATATTCCTTATCCAAAAAGCCGCTTCCTGCTCCGGCATTTGTTTCCACATACACCTCATGTCCTGCCTTGCACAATGCAAATACACCCGCAGGTGTACAGGATACACGATTTTCATTGTTTTTTATTTCTTTAGGGATTCCAATCTTCATAATGATTCACACTCCTTATGTGCTTCATTATAACACTTTTTGGTAAAGGTTTCCATGCTCTGTCTTCCTGAATCACAAAGTTTTCTGTAACATTTTTCATAAATTGTAAAAATGACCACCCTTTTTCTCATACTGTTTTTGCTTCATTAACAGTGTTATGTATACGTGTTTTATGAATTCTACATCAATAACAGCTGCTGCCTTTAAAAGGAGGACGTCACAGTTATCTTTGCCACGCCTTTCTCACAAACATCATCAATCGAAGGAAAAACAGATAACTGCATATCTATCTGACAGCTATATGATGAAAGCTATGAAAGGGTGTTGACCGCTAGGATATGTAAATATGATGTACAGCAATTAGTCATTATTACATTCCATATAACAACCACGTTTACTCACTTGCAAGCTGCAGAGACAGCTGCATTGCGATATCGACAATATTCTTCTTTACTTCGATGTTTTCAGCATTTCCCAGACTTCGTTTATCCCATTGCTTTTGATCGAGATTATCTGCTGTATAAAAAAACTGTGCTATCCTTTTCCTGCGAAATTGAGCAAGGGCAGCCAATGCCGAGCACTCCATATCCACACAGGTATAACCGGCCGCCTTCATCCGTTCAACCTTATTCCTCGTTTCACGATAAAACCCATCTGTAGTCCATACCTTTGCTTCCCGATAAGCGATCGCATGTGTTTGAAAGAATTGCTTCATCTGAGTATGCGTATTTACATTGACTGCGATCGTCTGACTTGCCTGTGCATAATGAAAGCTTGTTCCTTCATCACGATAGGCAAGCGTTGGAAGGAGGATTGCACAGTCCTTGATTGATGAATCCAGCACACCACAGGTACCAAAAACAATGATGCTTTCTATTCCGAGGGCAAATAACTCCTCATATTCATTCACTGCAGCACTGGCTCCAGTTCCACTCATAAACAGCGCAATACGATGACTTTCAATTTTGCACACATAAATTGGTTTATCACCATTGGTTGTATGCAGATAATCATAAACCTGCGCTTGGTATTTTTCTATTGCATATGCAATCAGATTATGTGCGAAGCAGGTTACAGCTACCTTTGGACAATCCGGTCTTCTTTTTATAATATCCCACGGGTTGATCACCGCTTCCTGTGTATCCTCAAACCTAGTGTACATCTTTCACTTCTCCTTTTTCATTTACAGGTAACCGATATATTTCTATATCAAGGCCAGAAGCCATCCTAGAGCACCGCTTTGACAATCAGGCAGATCATCAGCAGCCATATGACGACAATCGGAACCGCATAATACCATTTCCTTTGCTTCTTCTCCTGTATGTCTTCGCATAGCCAACGATTTCGCTCCCAGATTTCATCGGGGATCAGTTTACAGGTCAATACAATCAGTGCCGGTAACAGGATCACATCATCCAGCAAGCCAAGCACCGGTATAAAATCAGGAATCAAATCAATCGGAGAAAGTGCATAAACCGCCGTCATAGCCGCAAGCGCCTTCGCTAACACCGGCGTATCCCTATCCTTCCATACCAGATAGATAATCGGCAAATCCTGCTTCAGCTGTCTTGCCCTTTTTTTCAAAATCATGCGTAACGAATTCTCTTTCAATATCCTTCACCCTGCCTTACACTTCTTCGTGTCTACCTCCACAGTACCCCTACTGCCTGTAATCCTTTGCGTATCAAATCCCGACTCATTCAGCGCTCAGCACACCCGAACGCAAGCATACAGCTTACGGATTTTTTTTCGCATACTTTCGCATCAATTCTATGAGCTGCCCCCCCTGCTGCTTTTCATGCAATGTCATGTCTGTAAGATACAATCTTCCGAAAACATAAGCCCCTAGGCAAGCTTGGGACCATTTTGGAAAATCACAGTGCCGCAATATAGACATTCAGCTCACTGTAAAATATACTGCATCCCCTTATTATGCGCATCGGTATCAACACGGATCACATGTACAGCTACCGCCTCCTATGCAATATAGCGGCATTCCACAGTATTTATTACAAGCATTCCATGCCTATTATATCATCCAAGGCAAGCTGCGTCATGCGTTTTCCATGCTTTCCGCAAGTTCAAAGCAAAGCAAGGACTTATGTGCAGGAATTCAGCAAAATCCCGGATATAAAAAAGGAAGTTTTTTTAAACCTCCTCTTTCCTGCCTTCCAAAAGCGATAAACCGACAACCGATTTTTCGTTCTGTTGCCCTGTTAATTACATATTAGCGATTCACTCTTCTGTGATTCTGCTTGCGCATGGAATCCATTGCCAAAGCAATCTCATTCAGCATGGTTGCCAGCATACTGCGCTCAAACGGTGACAATACCTCCTTTTGCTGCAGGGCGATTCCGACCACAGCATAAATCCGATCTTTCTTCCGGATCGAATAATACAGGGCCTTTGCATACGGCAGCGTACTGGTTGAAACACCGGCCTTGCGATTGTTTTTTAACACCCATTGTGCAACTGCCCGCTCATTCTCAGTTAGATATTTCTGTTCCTCTTCTTCATTTAAATGTTCATGATAAATGATCGGCTCCTGCAGGGTTTTATTCCTTACACTGTAAATGATGATGGTACGGTTCAGCAGCTTATACAGCTGCCGGACTGCCTCCTCACCCAGCTGTGCCATATTCTCTGCCAGCTGCAGCTGCTGGGAGGTCTCCAGCAACAACTCCATGCGATGTGCCTGCATGGCATTTACCTTGAGCTGCATGCGCATTGTCCGAGTCAGGGTACTGATGATAAAGGAAACGATAAACAGGACGGCGAAGGTCATTGCATATGCCGGATCATATGCCTCCATGGTAAAGCGGGGTGCTGTGAAAAAGAAATTGAATACGGCAACAATCAGCAGAGAAACACCCAGTCCGTAAACACGGGAGTTGGTGTTATAGGAAATCAGAACGATTGCCAAAAGATAGACCATGATGATGTTTGCTTCCGGAAGCTGAAAATGGTACATGAGCAAATTGATCCCGGTCGCTCCCAGAAACAGGAGTACCGTAAGCATGAAGTCGCGATGACGGAATACATGGGCATGTGTAAGCCTATGCCGTTTCCTTTTCACAGGCTCCACATTTGCGTCCGGAATGATATAGATTTCAAGGTCGGGAGCCAGCAGAGTGAGCTGATCGATCAGGGTTCTCGCACGGGAGTGCGGACGGGGGGAGGAACGGCCGATAACAATCTTGGAAACTCCGCTGATTTTGGCATATTCACTGATTTGCTGTGCAATATTCTCTCCTGCCACAGATACGATATTTGCATGAAAATGCTGCGCCAGACGGCGGTTTTGTTCCAGCTGTTCCAAATCCTCGCGACAAAGCGGCTCCTCGTTTACATTTTCAACATACAGTGCCGTGAACTCTGCGAAAAAAGCACTTGCCATGCGTGCGGCGGTACGGATGACCAATGCATTGCTGCGGGACGGGCTAAGACAGAGAAGGATATGCTCCCGTGTGGACTTGCGATCCTTTAAACTGACCCGCTTATTCACCCGGTCTGCACAACGGCGCAAGGCTATTTCACGCAGTGCGATAAGATTATCTCTCACAAAAAAATTATGCATCGCCTTCTGTGCGGCAGTCTTATGGTAGATTTTCCCCCTTTTCAGACGTTCAAGCAGCTCATCCGGTTCAATATCCACCAGCTCCACCTGATCTGCTTCATCAAATACAGCATCCGGAATACGCTCCTGTACCTGTACTCTGGTGATACCTGCAACCACATCCTGCAGACTTTCCAAATGCTGTACATTCACAGTCGTATACACATCAATTCCTGCATGCAGCAGCTCCTGTATATCGCTGTAGCGCTTGGGATGCCGGGCCCCCTGTACATTCGTATGCGCAAGCTCGTCAACCAGTATCAGCTGCGGATGCCGCTGCAATGCCTGATCCAAATCAAATTCCTCCAGCGTAATCCCATGATACATAATCGCTTTTAACGCTATACACTCCAGTCCCTGCATCAATGCAATCGTATCTAATCGATCATGCTTTTCGATGTAGCCGATAACCACATCCATGCCTTCCCGCCTCCGCTCATGAGCAGCCTCCAGCATGGCATAGGTTTTTCCCACGCCTGCGCAATATCCGAAGAATATTTTCAATTTACCCTGTTTCATTGCCATCACCCTGTATCAGTATAACAGCGATTACAGAGGTACTTTAGCCTATATATATCATATTTATGAAACAGGTACTTATCTTTATGAAATCCAAACAGCAGCTTACCGTTTATAATACCTTCTTATAAAAAAGCAGAGTATAATGTTTCACACATCCAGGGCCTTAAGAAAAAAAGGACAGTGTGCAGAAGCTAGCCTTCCCTGCCCTCCTCACGATCTGTATGCAGCATTTCCTTCATCCATTTTGTTTCATAATAGGTAGAGGGATTCAGCTGACGGTATTTTTCAATTTTAGATAATTCTTTCAGATTACCATAATGCTCCATAAACATCTGTTAGGCCGTTTTCATATTTTCCTGATATGCATGATTTGCCTGCATTGAAATCTTTAAAAAGCCAAGGACAGTCCCCAGTAAAACACCTGTTGCACAGGCCAGCCAGATATTCTCATATTTGCGTAAAAGCAGCTGACTCATGGAGAACAGATATAGGAGAAACGCGATTCCTAAGTTAACAACATAGCCGGTTACAGGAGAAATACGGCGACGAAACGGATAACCGTAAAAAATATAATGATCATCACCCAATATGTAAAAGGGACCAATTTTACGCGTTGGTTTATAAGACTCCACACCATTTATGATGAAATGCAGTGACAGAAAACCGCGTACTAAATAAGCAAGCCCGAGATTCAAGACAAAAGCCAGGGCATTTTGTACGATGATCGCACATACAGCACTATGCAGTAGGATAATGAATAGAAAATACCGTTTATTCAACAATGCACCTGCTTCCCATAGCCGTTTCATAATGTTATCGCCTTCCTTCCACATTGTTTCTTCACATCACGATAAGCCTCCCTTTATATATATTCCTTCATAAACAGTGCTGAATTCATTCCTTCACCGCCTGTTCAATCCAACTAGAATCAGAAATCAGTATCGCTCTTTTCTTTTCCGGTATTCCAAACCGGATAATGCTGATAGCTGCTGTTTGCCCCTTATTCAAAAATGAACAGGATACACCATCATGAAAAGCAAAAGATAAAATAGCATGTAAGCTTGTTCCTTGACAATCTCAAAGAGGAAACGCCTTCTTTTACCTGCCTGCTTTATTTTCTCATTTTTTTTAGATAGCTGTGATACCGCATATCCTTTAACAATTAACAGGCAGAAGTCCAGTCAATCAGATCACTGGCAGTATCAAAGGGCTGCTGTGCAATTGGCTATACGCTTCCTCCAGCAGACTCTACACCAATACCACAAAGACTGCTTAACTGTTTCAGTCGTTTTGTTTCTGGAATCGCCGAACCTACAAAGGAAATCACCCCTCACGCCAGCTTAGCTAATGTCTTGCAGCCACCTCCGTGGCGGATCATACCGTGGGTTTGTGAGGTTTTCAGCTTATTTCCTACATAAACTGGAAGTTATGTCTCTACTTTAAAAATTTCAACACTTCTTCCATGGAACTTTTTCCTAATGTAAATTGTTCTAGTGTTATGTATCTTTTTTCTGCTATAGTGTATTCTCTTTCACTTAATTCCTTTACCATGTTCGCTTCATTATCTAACGGCTCTACAACATTTGATTTGGTCTGGTAAGCTTTGAAATACCTAATACCCAGTATTCTCTGAGACTCTGCATTGATATGGATACCATCTGGATTAGGATATAATTTTTCCCCTGTTACAAAATAACAATTTCTGTTATATTCTGCGTATTTGAGTAATTCCTGGTTAATCAAGTCATACTCTACGCAGCTTCTTCCAAATCCAGACTTACCTAAATAATCTCCCAAACCGCCAGCAATGAACGAAACTTCCAAAGCTTCCAGTTCTTTTCTGAACGAATTAACTAAAACATTAAGTTTTTGATAATAATTTTTGTATTTTCCGCTATGACTGTCGCTTTCTCCTTGATGCCACAAAATTGCAATCAACTCACTGTTTTCCATGGCGAATTTTGCCTCACTGACTGCATGGCGAAATAGAGCACCTTCCTTATTCCATTCATCGATGGAACTGCCTCCTTCCGCACAAGGGATAAGTCCGATTTGTTCATTTTTATTTGCGTTACACCATGCCTGTGCAAATGACGCCGCCGGTCCAACACCGGAAACTGACCGGTCAAAGTGGATAGGTTCTGCCATCATTTGCCATCTGCCATTTCTTAGCATGAAAATATTTTCATTATATATTGGCGTAGCCTCGTTTAAAAATCCACGCCCTGCCATATTTGATTGTCCTATTAGTAAAACTGATTTCATTTCTAAATTCCTCTCATTTTCAATTATATTTTTGTCATTATATCATTTCCCTTAAGCATTGTCATTTCATTTCTGACTTAAAAAAATTATGTATCCTTCTTGATTTGTAAAGAGCACAAAAGCATTGCTTACGCATCAAGCCCATTTCAGGTTTCCTGCATAGCATTTGTTATCACGATATCCTTCATCCTCATCACCTCATCGTATGACTATACTAAACAGGAATGCAGGAGGAAATGCTATCCATGCAGGGTAGCAATTTGTCAACCAAACATAACAAAGAATACACAGTCATCATGCGGATATAACAATAGACCTGCTTTGTCATCTTTTCCTTTATCTTATTTTATGGTATGATTCCCGCAGGTGATGATATGAAATATAAACTGATTGTTAGTGATTTGGACGGAACGCTGTTAAATGGGCAGAAGTTTGTAAGCAATATAAATAAGGAAGCCATTCGCAAAGCAAAGGAACAGGGAATGTCCTTTGCGATTGCCAGTGGAAGGCCGCTGTATCCGATTCTCTCCCTCATCAAGCAATGGGAAATGGAGGAGCTTGTGGATTATGTACTCGGTATGAACGGCGGGTGCATTTATGATAAAGCAAAGGATGCACAGAAAAACTTTTATACCATAGACGGAGAACTGTTAAAGCATATTATGGATCAATATCGGGATATGCCGGTGCGCTTCTGGATTTTTGAAAAGGAAAAGCGCTATGTGAACAAGGGAACTGAAGCAACCCGTGCAAAGGCTGCCTTATATCACGAGGATGAACAGATCACAGATTTGTATGCGCTCTGTAATCAGCCTAGACAGAAGCTGATTGTGGAATGTCAGCCGGAGGATATGGAAATGGTGGAACAGCGTGCAAGAAAGCTTAATCTTTCAACCTGTGCAGCCTTTCGTTCCGATCCCACCCTGTTTGAATTCGTGGATAAGCGGGTGAATAAGGCCAGCGGGCTTCGTCACCTGTGTGCGGATATCGGGATTACCATGGATGAGGTGCTTGCCTTTGGTGATACAAGCAATGACAACGAAATGTTAAAGGAAGTCGGACACGGCGTATGGATGAGCAACGGCACCATGGATACCTTTGCCCATGCGGACGCCCAGACAATTTCCAACGAAGAGGACGGTGTAGCCTGGTATCTGGAAAAGCATATTCTAGCCAGATAATGATTGCCGCGGTCCAACGCTTGTATTCGTGTGATTATGTAACAGAGGTTATGAAAAAGCCGGTGCGGCAGGTGATATTTCCTGCAGGTATCGGCTTTTTGTTTTCTTTCCTTGTCATTTTCATCGTTCATTTATTTATACACTTCTGTTTCCCTTATGCAGCTGACCCCTATGTATCTGCGTTTATGTATCCTTTTTCTTTCAGCTATTCACTATGTCCTGTGCTTTATTTCCTGCATCCGGGTTATCAGCAATACGCAATCCTGAGCTTTCGAACGAGCTTTGATTTTCTTATGCAAAAAAGACTGCCGCTGGACAGCCTTCATACTATGAATTTTTTTCGTGCCTTTTCAGCATGCGGTTCACCATGCGTTCAGACAACCCCATTTTCTCAGAAATCTGCGAGGTGCTCATCCCCTGCTGTGTGAAGCGGCTGACGACAACAGGCAATGGTTCACTAACTTCGATGATATGCATGTCCGGATCGTAAAAGCGAATGCCTCTTTGTCCCCAATCATGCTCCTTTACAGAATGAAGCAGTATGATATCCGTTCGACTGTTTAACAGCTTTACAAAAGCGTCCAGATCCTCACATTCCAGATAAATCTCCGCATCATTGCCGCCGTAATGAATATCCGAGGGCTGCTTCTCCAGAAAACCACTCCAGCTTTCTCTCGTCTGAAAGGATATACCTCCCGTCATCGTGAAGTTTGTACCAAAATCCTGTATCACGCGCAGACCGCACACCTCCTTATAAAAAGCAATCGTGCGTTCTTTATCATCTACTGCATATAAGCTTCCCATGTATTTCATACAGCTACCTCCCTGTGAATGCAGTTATTATACCAGAGGGCAGGGGATGTGAATTGTAAAAAGAAGACATACATGAAATGATTGGTTCTGTACCCCTACGGTATTAAGCGGATATCTTTTCCCTATGCATATGATCATGTTGTTTTCCTTTACACGCCGATTGCTTTTTTTCCCTGATTGGCAACAGCCTCCATTTTCTGCATTAAAAGCCGCGGATCACCAAGGTATCTATGGTGCAAAGGATTGCCCTGTGCATCAAATTCATACACTAGCGGAACACCTGTTGGAATATTCACATTTACGATATCCTCCTCGCTGAGCTTATCAAAGTATTTCACCAATGCACGCAGAGAATTTCCATGTGCCGCGATGATGACGCGTTTTCCTGCCATCATATCCTTTTTGATGACCTTGTTGAAATACGGCACCACTCGTGCAACCGTCGTTTCCAGGCTCTCACTGCTCGGCAGCTCATCCGGATTCACATCCCGATACATACTCTGTGCAACAGCACTTCGCGCATCGTTTTGGTTCAGCGCCGGTGGGAGGATATCGTAGGAACGCCGCCACTCCCTGACCTGCTCCTCTCCGTATTTTTCAGCGGTTTCCGCTTTATTTAAGCCCTGCAAAGCACCGTAATGTCGCTCATTCAGCTTCCAGGACTTTACAACAGGAAGCCATGTGCGATCCATTTCATCCAGAATGTGATCCAGTGTATGCACAGCTCTTTTTAAATAGGAGGTATAGCAAATATCAAAATCCAATCCCTCCTGCTTCAGCAGTCTCCCTGCCGCTTTGGCCTCTTCATGTCCCTTTTCACTCAGATCAACATCTGTCCACCCGGTAAACAGGTTTAATTTATTCCATTCACTCTCTCCGTGACGAATCAATACAAGCTTCATTTGTGACTCCTCCTTTGATGTCAAAAGTTATCTCCATCTAACTAATAACAGTATATGCATGTAAAGGAGTGCTGTCAATGCATTTGCCCACGCTGACGTAAAAAGGCTCCATCTCCCGCCAAAGTTGCGCGGAAAGAGGAGACCTCAAAGGATCAATTCTATAAAAGCTTGCCATTTCCATATCACTATCCATTATTTTTCTACACAGATGAAACCCGCAGCTCTTTGTATAAAAATTGACATTCTGTTTTTGTCTGCAGAAGAGACTGTAGTGATTTGTTTCCAGTGCAAACAAACAGATAGCAGATGGGTGCAGTATCTTTTCTGTAATATCAGTGCATCAAAGTAAATTGTATTTTAAAAATGCCTTATATAGTCCATCCTGATTCACGGCAGCTGTAATATCATCCGCCATGGCTTTAATTTCCTTTCCTCCACTAGCCATTGCGATTCCCAACGCGCAGTATTCCAGCATAGGAATATCCACCGCCGCATCTCCAAAAGCAATCGTATCCTTTTGCTCCATATGAAGATACTTCAGCAGAAGAGAGATCGCTGTTGCCTTGTCAATATCCTGTATTCCGATATCACCAAAAAGAGCTGTTTCTCCCTTGCCACCCCAGGTGCTGATTTTTAGATCCGGAAAGCATTGCGCTGCAGCAGTCACATCTGCATAGGAATTTAGAATAAAGCTGATTTTATTCACATCCTCCCGATACAGATTTTCTCCAAACACCATATCCGGATACTGTGTGCGTATATGGATATTCTCCTGCCCGTTTCCCTTGCGCTGCATATATTTCTGCATAACGGGTTCTCCCGCTTCTTCAAAATGTTCACTGGCATACAAACCCGTATTGCTTTCCAGATAGAATTCCAGATTGCGGCTATGCAGCCAGTCTACGATTGCACTGCACTGTTCTTTTTTTAAATGTGCATGAAACAATACCTCCCCATGATGCTCAATATATCCGCCATTTGCACCAATCATACCATCCAGACCGATATTCCAAATTTCGTCATACACCTCGCTGCGGCTTCTACCCGTACAGATATAAACCAGATGTCCTTGTGCTCTGGCCATACGTATTGCTTTGACTGCGGAAGGCGGAAGATGATTTTCATAATCCACCAGCGTTCCGTCCACATCGATCAGAATTACCTTTTTTTCTAATTTATGCATCATAGTACCTCCTTCATATCACATCGGCTGTTTTATCTTCATACTTATCGCACACTTCATTTTTAACGCAATATAAAGCCTGAACAGACAAATAGCGCTGTGATTCTATTGCTGCAATGAGAAGTAACAAGAAGATGATTGGCTTTTATCTTTTTGCTTACTTATGCTTTGACTGCCTTCTCTATGGTTTGATTATAGCGGATGCTGAAACCATCGTCAATCATTGAAAATTTTTAGTATGAATTATGATAGACTTAACCGTTCCTAACACTCTAACATCCCCCCGGCTTAAATAAAAAGATGCATAAAGTAAGAATCCCTCATGCATCGATAAGCTGTTAGTTGTCAGTTTTTTTATCTCTTTTCCACTGCCACCCATACCTCAACCAGATCATTTTCTCCGTAATATGTGATATCCGGCGCCTTTGCTTTCATCCTTCCGGTGATGTATCCGGAATTCAGCGGCTTGTAATCAGATTTCGGTAGCCATTTCATGATTGCCTGCACCTCTGTTTTTCCAATGGTATCCAATGTACAGGGAAATACTGCCCAGGTTGCAGCGGGCACGATATATTCTTCCAGCTCCCCTGTAACTGCATGATTGCTGGAAACAGCAATCCAATGATCGAATTTACGACTGTCATCTGCTGCTGTATTATAAACACTGATACCAAACAGACCAAAGGGCTCCTGATTCATATGGGACATCAATTCCTTCTGCTGTCCCTGTGTTTGAAGCTCCTCCCATTGCCGGGGTATTGCTTTCTGTCCTTCTTTTCTCTTATTTGTCGTATGTATGCAATAGCCTGCAACACGAAAGCTTTCTCTTTCTACGATATGAAACGGTTCGCTCATATTTGATTCCTCCTGCTTTGTATGGTATTAGTATATAAATTTATGTCCTTTCTATCCTCTCTTTCTCTGTCCGATACTGCGTGCTTTTCACATGTCAGTGATCATCAGCCACATCTCAAGCCTTGAGGAGCTAGGATCAGGGTCCAGATAGACCTCCATCACCGGTCCGTTTACATACTGATAGCCGGTTGATGGAAACCATTCCGTCCAGATTCTGCGCTCCAGCTCCTGAATGGACGCATGCGTTCCTTCGCATTGGAAAACGATCCAGGATGCCTTAGGTAGCTGAATTTCTTCATATCCGTTCAGCGGTTCTTCGCTCACCACTCCGATCCAGAACTTCCAGTCCTTCAAGTCCTGACACATACTGATTCCCAACAGACCGCTTGGCTCCTTTGCGTCGATATGTGCTGAAAGGTCTGCAATCGTTCCATCTTCTGCCGCTGTCCGCCAGAGATTGGGAACCACCTCATAATTTTTCTCCAGCTCCTTTTCCAGCTCATGGCAAACTCCGACAACGCGAAAGGCATCCTTCTTTACAATTCTGTAATTCAATTCCCTGCTTCCTGCGATAGAAAGCTGAAAGTGAAGCGGCGGATACAGCTTTACGGCAGCCTGCGCATTGCGCACCTGAGATGGTGCAATGCCATGGACAGAGCGAAATGCCCGATTAAAAGCGGTTGGAGATGCGTATTGATAACGCAATGCAATATCTATAATCTTATCCGTCCCCTGCTGCAATTCCTCTGCTGCAAGACTCATCCTTCTTCTGCGTATGTACTCCGACAGGGAGATACCGGTCATGTAAGAGAACATCCGCTGAAAATTATAGGAGGATGTACACGCAATTTTTGCGACCTCCTCAAAGCTGATTTCCTCCTGCATATGCTCCTCCATATATGCAATTGCCTTATTCAATCGTTCCATCCATTCCATTTGATAACAGCTCCTTTTCTATGACTTCTCTTTTTTCACTGATTCCAACGCTATTTACCAGCACTCACCAGCCGGTAGCTTTCATCAATGAGCTTTTGAAGCTGCTTCCAGGACAGCTTTTGATCAAGCAGAATCGTAAACCAGTATGTTTTATTCATATGATACGCAGGATAAAAACATTTATAATCAATCAGCTCCTGAATGAATTCGGGACGATTTTTCAAGTTACAGACATCCGTCATGCCATCGACATCAATACCCAGACTTCGATAGGGAATATGCATGATAACACCGTACCACTTTCCCTTTGCTGTCTTTAAGGTTCCATGCTCCGGAGCACTCTTCCAGGGAAATTGGGGATAGCTCTGATAACGCTCAGCAACATAATCCAGAATGCGCGTACGATATGGATTTCCATCGATACACTGCTGCACCATGTCCTCCAGCAGCTCCTCAACCTCCTCACGAATCGATGATACAAAGCTGCCATTTGCCCCCGGTACGTGAAATGGTGTATAGGGCTCCCTTAGCTGCGCATCGTATACTTCAGCAGACAGCTCCTGCCCTTCATACGTGATAACCGCATAAAAATACGGAGCCTTCAGCTTCCGGATACAGCGGTATGTTATCCCTTCCTTACTACATCCATACTGCAGCAGCTTTTGTTCTGACAGCTTTTGCACACGTTTATTTTTCATATAGCCGCTCCTTTCCAATCAATAGCAGAATACCTCCTTGATTTGTTCACCCTGCAATACATTCTTCTTACACGCCATATCCTCCTAGAATAACATGTGGTAAGCTCCTGATAAGCATCCGGCTGAGGAATACATATAAAATAAAGGATGAATTCTCCTGTATAATCCTGCAGAATCACTTTCCATCACAATACGAATTTCTCTACTATTTTAGTTTCTGTACAGCACCGCACAGGGACAGCCAACTGCAAAGGCCTGCTGTAAAAACTGATTTTATAATTTACATGCAGCACTCACAATTCGTATTCAATTATACCATCTATTTATCAAAAGCAACATTCCTTGTTTTCAGGAAATAGAGGTTAAATATTTCCAGTATGGATGTTCTTTGCCATAAGGTAAGCAATCACTCTGCACTCCTTGCTGAAAAATATTGATAAGTCTCCATGCCGTGCTGCTGTGCAGATGCTGTTTGTCCAGGAAAATTTGATTTAAATACTCGCAGAAAAAAAGCCTGTACAAAGACAGGCAATTGATTTTCAGGACAGAATCATTCCTTCACAAATCGTAAAATAGAGAATCATCAGAATCGCTGCCGGTGCCAGATAGCGGATAGCAAGGGACCATAGCTTTTTCCAGCGAAACCGCAGTGTACCTTCATTCTCGAATTCGTCTGTAGCTTCATGAACTCCCCATACCCATCCCGTGAATATACAGAAACAAAGTGCGCCAAGGGGAATCATCAGATTATCTGTAAATTTCTCCATCACAGCATTCATGGGCAGCAGCTGTAACCCGTTTCGCATATCAAACCAGGGCAGGTTCAATCCGCGTGACTCCAGCTGCGACAGGGAATAGCCGGCGGCTAAAATCATGAGCGGCAGAAACAGCCAGACTACAGCCTTTCTCCTCGTGATATGAAATTCCTCACTCATACAGGCAATGATGCTCTCCAGTATACTGATGGCACTTGTCAATGCTGCCAGAAACAAGAGAATGAAAAAGACAGCCCCGAAGATAATACCTCCGGGAATGGAAGCAAACACATTGGGCAGTGCCATAAATGCAAATCCTCCGCCCATACCAAGTCCTTCAGCCCCCATGGTCACAAAGACTGCCGGAATGATGGCAAAGGCTGCCAGAATGGCGACCAGGGTATCCAGCACACAAATCCAGACCGCACTTTTCATCAGATTTTCCTTCTTTCCCACATAGGAGCCATAGGTGATAAGGATGCCCATTCCCACGGAGAGCGAGAAAAAGGCCTGTCCTACTGCCGCAACCAGCATATCTGTATGGAAGGCGGAGAAATCGATATGCAGCATGAAGCGCACGCCTTCCATAGCGCCCGGCAAAGTAACCGAGCGAATCGCCGTCGCAATCAGCAAAAGAAAGAGAGCCGGCATTAAAACCTTACTGATTTTCTCGATACCCTCTGCAACGCCCTTTAAAATAATGAAGATACACAAGCCAAGAAACAGCAGTCCCCACAAAATTGGCTCTATCGGATCCGTGATAAAGCCGGTAAAGAAATCCTGATACTGCGTTGCAGCTCCGGAAAAATGTGCACCGCCGAAATAAACGGCAATATATTTCATGATCCAGCCGCCAACGATGCTGTAATAGGATAAAATAACAAACAAGGTGATCATGCCGATCACACCGGCAAACATCCACTTTTTATTCAGCTTGCGAAATGCTCCAACAGCGTTTTTCTGCGTTGCTCTACCAATCGCCAGCTCTGCCAGCATAATGCTCAGACCGATCACTGCTACAACCACTATGTAAATCAACAGAAACAAACCGCCTCCGTTTGCCCCAAGCTTTCCTGGAAACTTCCAGATATTCCCCAGACCTACTGCCGAGCCGGCAGCTGCCAGGATAAATCCGAGGTGGTTAGACCACTCTCCTCTGTTTTTGTGCACAAATAAATCCTCCCTCAATTATACAGCTCTTCTATTTTAGAGGGTTCCTTCATATATTTCAAGATAAAATGTAACAATTCCCAAGCAATTGCACGCTGCTTCGGGGAATTTTTTTAATCTTCGTTCATCTGTCATTCAACCGGTTGCACTGAGAATGCGTTTATGTTAACCTTATATCATTAAAAATGGAGGTCTTTTATGCAAATACTGAAAATATCTTCTCCCAGCTTTACGGATGGTGCGCTGATTCCTGTTATACATACCGGATATGGCGCGGATCAATCGCCGGAGCTGGTGCTGCACGGACTTTGCGAGGAGGCAGTATCCCTGGCAGTTATTCTGAATGATATGCATCATCCGATACCGGCATATAATCACTGGGTAATCTGGAATCTTCCTGTGATGTCAATCATCCCGGGGAATATTCCCCGCGGGGCACAGGTGCCAAGCCTGTCGGGTGCAATACAGGGGATTGGATATGGCAGGGATGGCTTTAGAGGGGCAAAACCCCCCGTCCGGGTCTAACAGGAATCAGCAGCCGGGCCTATAGAGGGCCAAAGCCGCCGTTCCACTGGTCGCATACCTATCAATTTACCGTATATGTTCTGGATACTGTCCTGACACTGCCGCCTACTGCGAGAAAGAAGCATCTGCTGGCAGCAATGGAACAACATATCCTGCAGCAGGCTGTGTTAAGGGGACATTACCGCTAAGCTGAAATAAAAACGCATCACATGAGAGCCGTGCTCCTGAATGATGCGTTTTCTTTTCTCGTTACTTTTTAAAAATTCAGACTGTTAGACCCGCTTTGCCTGATGCAGCTCAGGAATGGCTTCATGCCCTCTCCGTATGCTGTATGGCTATTGTCCCATGCAATGCAATGTACATAGAAGCTATTGTCCGCTACCTTTTTACAGATATCTTACATCCTTCCTGAAAAGCCGCACTTATTTGCCTATGCTTTTTGCAGCTCCTGCAATGTGGCAATCGTACTGCCTTTTTTCTCGTAATATTGCAGCATTTCATCCAGCTTTCTTTTATCATAGCTTGTGATACAATCCGACAGAATCGTGACCTTATACTGAGCCTTCAGCAAATTATAGCAGGTTGATTTTACACACGCGCAGGCATCCGCCCCTGTTAAATAAAAATCAGTAATTCCATGCTTGCGCACAAAGTCAGAAAATGCTTCACTGGTTAATGCATTCCCCTTGTATTTTGTGAAAATACAATCGGATACAATCTTTAAATCACAGGCCAATTCAGAACCACGCGTATTGGGCTTAAAGGTTCTTGTTCCCTGTGATAAATTCTCATGCCGTATATAAACAACCGGAATTTCATGCGCCACCGCCCAGTCGATAGCGCTGTTGATATTATCAATGATCTCCTTATAATTTTTGGTGATATCATTTTGAATATCAATTACAATCAAAGCTTTATCCATATGTTACTCCTTTCGAGTTATCGTATGCCCGTCATACAGGTATCTGATAACAAACATATACGGCTGTTCAAACTGCACAAAGCCTCAGACTGGCCTGCTGCTGAAGGCCTGACATACAATCCTCCTTCAGCTTCTTCGGCACAGTATATTCCCTGACTCTGCAGATGATTTCGCCTCCCTATGTTGCCATCATCATACCATTCATAACCTGCAACACGGTGTCATGTTTTATATATTTCCAGCATTTTTCTAACTCTTTTCCTAACGTTATCACGTACATACGGAGGTGATAATACTTCAACCCTTTCCCGGCAGGAAAGGACATAGCTGTATAATAGCTCATTATCCGGTAAAATCGTAGTCACCAGTAAGCTGCCATCCGCCTGCTCGCTTACTTCCTCATCGAATTTTTCATATACCTCATGGGACATCCCCGCATCAAACAAAAGGGTAACCTGCACGGTTTTCATCTCAAATTCGTCCGATCTTTCAAAGATATGCTCCGGTGTTTCCCTCATAAATTCCGCATCCTGCAGCTTTAGATCTCTTATCCGTGTTAATTTGAAGAATCGAAAATCCTTACGCAGCGTGCAGTAACCATACAAATACCAGTCAGAGGTCTTGAAAACAAGCTTATGTGGTTCAATAATCCGTTTGGTTTGTTCACCTTTTCCACTGTAATAAGAAAAGGAAACGATTCTGCTTTTCCATATGGCGCTTTGCAGTAATTGAAAATTATGTTTTCCCGCACCACTTTTTGTCCATGTTGAAAAATCGATTTCCAGCCAGTTTCCCTGCTGTCTTTGAAATACGCCGCTCAGTTTGGATAACAGCATATTTATCTGCTCATCCTCCAGCACACGGATGCCCTGCAGGGCCATGAGAATCTGCTTCTGTTCCTGCTCGCTGAGAAGTGATTTCTTTAAAACATAGCTGTCCTGAATCGCTATGCCTCCTCCCTTTCCCTGCGTAGCATAAATCGGAATCCCGGCTGAGCTCAGAATGTCAATATCACGGTATATCGTTCTGATCGACACCTCGAAATAATCTGCCAGCTCCGGAGCAGTCATTTGTCCCTTTTCCAATAAAAGATAAATCATTTGAAAATATCTGTTTTCCTTCATATTGCATTTCCTCCTATTCCACGCGTATATAGCGGTGACTGTCAGATAAAAAAAGCTTTGTATTCAATGCATGATGTTCTAAAAAAAGCCAGAACAAGGAATTGCTCTGACTTCGCTCTACTTCGTTTAAACTGCCTCCGGCAAAATATCGTACTGAATTTCCTGCAGCTCCGCAGCTTCCTTTAATTCCCGGTAAAAATGATTGGGTAGATACAGGGAGGGACGCCGTTTCAGCTTCAATGCTCCGGATTCCGCAAGAATCTCTGCAACAAACTGTGAACAGAAATAATGCTTCTTTCGTTTGAATGGTATATGGACAAAGCAGAATACCACTCCGATACTGGAATAACAGAAGTCCTCGCGATTTTCCACAAACTGCTCGATTTTATTTTGCAGCCGCTCAAAAGCCGCATCCGTTACCTGTAGCTGGAAGCTGATGCTTTTCTCCACGCCGTGGCGTTTGTATTTGGATACCGTTTCCATACAAAAGCCCTTATAGTTAAAGCTGTACATCTTTTCATTCATCGCATCGAGACAAATGGATGCATGTGTATATTCATATCCGTACACCGTTTCCATGAAGCTGGAAAGATGACTTGGATAATTTGTTAATACAATGGATATGGTTTTCATGAATATGATGGTTCTCCTTCTTGCTTGTGAATGTTGTTCAAACGTATCATACAAAACCAGAAGAAGGTCGAAAGCCTTTGCATCACCTGCATCATGTATTCACAGTTTGTTATCATTGATTCACCGACGTCCTGCCTGTTTAGCAGGATGTCATACATGGCTAATTATTACATACCCCCATCCACAAGTCAAATGGAATTTCTTTACAGAACAGCTGCATATCTGTGAAAATACCGTATTTCAGCGGTTAAACAAATCCTTTCATCTTGTGCCTGCCAGTTTAATTTTTCATATAAACTATTTATTCTGTTATCCATATATGCAATAAATAAAAGTAAAGAACCAGAAGAAATAGGTTATCGGTTACGAAATTTTTTTCAATATCCATCTTTATTTTAAGTATCTATTTTTTACTTTGTTATCTATGGGATTCTGTGTTTGAAAACAATGTTATAAATATCAAATCAAAAAGTCTCAAATATTGAAGGCTTGCTCAGCTTTTCATCCATTTTAATGCATTCATCCTACTTCCTCTTTTCAGGAATAATGATTCTGACAAACTGGAAGCCTTAAAGATGCAGTTGATCATTTACAGCAGTTTCTTTTCCTCCTCCCATGAATCCCTGTATACCTTGACCCACTTATAAAATGTTGATTTTTTCATCTTGAGCTGTTCACAATAGGTAGACAAATTCTCCTGATTCCGGATTCGCTCCTTCAGCTGTTTCTCAAAGTCAGAGGGCAGCTCCACACGCGGTCTCCCATAGGTCCCCTTTCCTTCCTCCCGCCGTTTCAGTGCCCGTTTGATTCCTGCTCTCTGCTCTGCCTTCAGCTCCTCCCGTGTTCGCTTCATGATCATCTGATAGACATCCATCATCCAGTCCGGCTCTACGGTCTTGTTTCGAAACTCTAACTTCACATCCTTTTTCTTACAGTTCTCCAGAAATTCCTTCAGCCTGCATCCTGTCTGTTCATAATCCCTGATCATCTGCAGGTCGATACTTCTTTGCCCTCCATAGCTTCCTTCTTCTTTCCTGTACACGTCTATCACCATCCCTTATCCACTCTATTTTTGAAATGCTTTTTCAATATCACCTGCAGGTACATTATCCTCCAGCAGCTTCTCTGCCTTTCCCTTTTTTATCTTGAATACAGCCGGTGACACACTCAGATCCTTTACACAGTTCATCAGTGTCTCATATGCCTTGTTCATCTCATCATCTGTTACGATGGGACATTGTGATTCTTATTTCTCAGGGGTCAAACAAAATCTCTATTGCTAGAATCTTCTATGAAAATAAAGGTAGGCTCCTTTATGATTTTGAACTTGCACGTAAAGGTCTTCGTTCCAGCGTTATGAAAAGTGATTAACCTTATTATTTTATGCTTTCTTCACAATTTAGGTCATTCTCTTTACGAGTGCCCTAATTGCGAAAATTTCACTTTTGTCTGGCATACCTTTAAATCGATATTCTGCACATCATGTGGTATGAAATATCAGAAGATTCGTTCTGCGGCTGTTATGGATAAAGTCTTTGACTGTCCACACAGGCATGGTGTTTTTACGGTTTCTGACCCTTTACGTGAATACTTTTTGAAAGATCGATTTCTTTTGAACGAACTCTTTGGAGCTGTCAATGATACCTTATCTTTTGTCATTCGTAAGGCTGGCACAAAGAAGGATGAACTTATCCCCTGTGCTGTGCTTACTCTCCACACATTTGGTAGAGGATTAAATTGGATACCTCATATCCACGTTTTACTAGCTAAAGGAGGTGTACGAAAGGATGGCTTTTTAAACGCTGGAAGCACATCAATTACGAATCTCTTCGCCGCTCCTTTCAAAGATCACTTCTCGATCGTTTATCAGTAAAAATTGATACGATCGAATTCAAGCAATTAAAGAGGAAGCTGTATAAAGATTATTCAAAAGGCTTTGACTCTGATTGGGTAAAAGTCTTACAAAATAAACCTTGCCTATTCTAACATCTTGTTTTAATATGTACTATATTTACAAGTGATGGTTTATCTTGCGACAATCCCCTCGGAACTGTACGTGCCCTATTAAGGCATACAGCTCTTTACACAGTCTTTCGCCTAAATTGAATGGTAAACTTTTGGCTTAACGATTGGATTGTATTCAATTATTTTATCGAATTTCTCCCATGTCATTTTAGCCCTTTGTGAGCGCCTGTGGAGCCATGCTTTTAGTCTTTCTATTACATACCATCTGAACATTTCCAACTTGTCATAGTTCCCTGTGATACCATAGTACCGGTAGTGTCCTATAAGTTTGGTGTTCAGTTTCTTGATTAATTCATTTACTGGCATGTGCATATTGGCATGTATCCATTCATTCGCTGCTTTCATTTTAGCACTCATTTTCTTTTTACTGGTTAGTTTTATCGTTCGGTATCTTCCTTTTCGGTCGGTACCACTGATAAACGTGAATCCCAGAAAATCAAATGTGCCTTTACCCTCTCCGGCATATCTGCCAAAGCGGATGATTTTGCTTTTGTTTACCTCTATTTCCAGTTTGAATTTGGCTAGTCTCTCTTGGAGTTTTACGAAGAACTCCTGTGCTTCTGCTTTGTATTCAAAACAGCACACAAAATCATCCGCGTAGCGCACTATTCCACAGAATCCTTAACAGTATTTCTTTACTACGATTTCAAACCACATATCTAATGCATAATATATGTATACGTTTCCCAAAACTGGTGAAATGAGGCCACCTTGGGGTATGTTCTTATCACTTTCTATTTTCTTCCCATGCTCCATAATACCTGCTTTCAGAAATCTAATGATATATCTTAGAAAGACGTCATCACCTATTTCCTTTCGCAGAAATTCCATCAATATCTTGTGATCTACATTATCAAAGAAACCTTTGATGTCCGCATCCACAATATAGTTGACTTTATTTCTATGGATCATCTCTGAAAGATGTTCGATTGCTTTGTGGCAATCTCGATCCTTTCTGAATCCATAGGAAAAGTCATAAAATATCGGTTCGTATATCTCGCTCAAAACATCTGCCATGATGTTCTGTACCAGTTTATCCTCAAAACTCGGTATACCCAAAGGTCGCAGTTTATTACTGCCTGCTTTAGGGATGTATACTCGTTTAGTGGGTTGTGGTCTGTATGAAAATGTTTTCATCCTTGCCACCAACTGGTTTAGATTTGCTTCCAAATCCTTTCCGTATTCATCCTTGCTTACCTTATCAGTGCCAGTTGCTTTCTTTCCGTTTATGCATTATAAGCACCTTTCAGATTTTCCACATTGACATAGTGAATAAGATTCAGATGTTTACTCTCTGGATATTTCAACTTATTTTGTGCTATCCTTTCAAGTCCTGTTATCATTTGATTTTCACCTCCTCTTGGGTAGGTCTAAATGTTTCCCTTGAAAACTGACTGTGCATTAGTCCTTTGGCTCCACCGGTTTTGACGGTTTCATTGCTACTATGTACTAATCTGACTTCCATACCGTCTTCTGCTCTATCTTGCTTTTTAAGGCTTGTATATCGCATTACCTTATTTCAGGAACGGTAGGACCTCTCAGGTACCCCGAAAATATCCATGTTATGCTCTCCAGGCCTGGGCCCGCAGCGTGCGCTCTGCGCCTCCGATGGAATGCCTTATCGTTTGTATGATGTTGTCTGCTATTGGCGGGACAATATCGACTTTTACGTTTACACCTTAACGAAGGTCTATTTCTTCACTCCCAACTTTTCATTGGGCTATTACGGCTCGCATACTCTCTGTCCTACGCTTAAATCGTAATGTTACCGTTACGACTCCAAGGACTCAATACTAGCGATTGGCTAAATCTTACTAGATGGGATTTCCACCCATTATATTTTCGACGCCTAACTGACGCACTCCGCCTTCGGTGTACGCTTACTGCCCTCCCAGTGAACATAAAAATCTAAAGGACTGTATAGAGTATGTTACTCGCTATGTAGGCAGTCCAGTCATGGCTCAGAGTCGTATCATTGATTATAATTCTGATATGGATCATGTCATTTGGTGGTACGAAGATCATGAAACGAAAGAGTATGTTGAAGTATATGATTCTATTTTAGCTTTTATGAAGAAACTTATTCGTCATATCCCTGACGAGCATTTCAAAATGGTTCGCTACATCGGAGGTTATGCAGCGAAGAAAAAAAAGTTAACAAAAATGATTAAAAAAATGGTATCCTGTAAATACGCAGGATTAGCGAAAAAGAACTATGCGCATCGTCAATATTTAATGGATACTTTCCGCATTGACCCTCTCTTGTGTAAATGCGGTCATGAAATTCAGTTTGTTGAAGCTTTTTTTTTCCTGGAGGATTGGAGGAACAGATAAATGAAACGTGGAAATTCTATGACTGGAGATCCGTCTGTGATCCATATGGTATGTATTAAATGTGGTTATGTCATACCTATGGATGTTGATATTGCTTATGAAGTCATGCGTACAAAGATGTATAAAGGAAAAAGAGTGTTATATGGATACTGTATGAAATGTGAACATATCATGTATCCGGAAAGTATTTTAGACAAACTGGAGAAATAAACTTTTTATCATCGATATCTCTTATCCCCTATAAGGGGATTTTTGTGTTTTCTTTCCTCTTCATATAACTATTTATATATAATTATTTATAATTAAGATTCATATAATATGCTAATTCCTACAATATAAAAAAAGAAGGCACTTCATCTGCATAAATAAGTACGATATCTCTATCTATGTTATGTCTATCTATGTTTTTTTGCAGAAAGCCATGGAGGATCCCCGTATACATATGCTCTTTCATTACATGGTCTAAAATAACATACGGCTGTGTTATGATATCAGCCGTATCAAGCTCTTTTATCGTCTTTTTCCTAAGATCCATCCACACATGATCTTCCCCGCTTCTTTTAAAATACTGCCTGACTGCCACTGTCTTCCCAAAGCCCGGAGGTGCCTGCACCATCGTCACATGAAACTTATCAATTTCCTGTAGCGCTTTTATTACAGTTTTACTAACATACTTTTTCATTTTTCTCACATTCCTCTTTCTTTCACTATTATACTGAAAGAATCGTATGTGTTCATCATAAATAAATTTGTAATATTTGGAAATTGTAAAGCAATTCATATCCGCTTCGCAAGCTTTGATTCCTCCGAACGGTATCATGATAAAACCCCTTGGAAAAGATACTATGGATTTAAACCATACAGCATGCCTGATGCATTTAACGAATACAGATGAACTGACGGCTGAGATGTTCTATGGATGCTGCGTACAGATTTTATTTCTGTATCAGACACATTCATCATCTACATCCCTCTTACATACCTTATATTCATTCTACTGCATCATTCTTTATCCTTTATGCCGTCACGTGCTTATTCACCTATGAAATAAGTACCCCATATGATTCACAGCTGCCACGCTGCCGCAATATCCCTTACGAACTGACGAAAGCTCTTCGGCTTTTTGTGCATAACCGCTTCAAAATCAGTCGTGACCTTCTCTGCACCTTTAAACCGTGTCATCATATAAAGCATCCCCATAACCTTACAATACTCCTTCTCCAGCCCCCGAACGCTGATCCAGTAATTTTTTGCAAATGACGGCTTTGGATTCGCATACACAATGTTCCTTCCCAGCTCCTGCGATAAAATTTCAGCCACTTCCCAATAATCAATCGCTTCTGCTCCTGTTATGGAATAGCTTGTGTTTTGATGCATATGCGCCTCGCAAAGAACCCTCGCTGTCAGCTCACCGATATCCTGAGCATCGATAAAGCTTGTCAATGCATTCCTGACGGGTACGACAATTCTGTTGAAATGCTGAATTTCAAAGGCATGCACACCACTGATATTCTGCATAAAAAAACCGGGGCGTATATGGCAGTACGGCAATCCCGCCTGCTCGATATATTGTTCAATTTTATGATGCGGAGGGATGGGATTTTTCTCTACTCCCAGCAGGGAAAGAAAGCTTACCAGCTGAATCCCCTTCTGCTTCTGCAACGCATCGATCAGCGGCTTCAAAGCCTTTGGATCACCAAGATGCGGCGGCCGCATGAGAAACACCCTGTCCACATCCTGCAGGGCAGCCGGAAATGTAGACGGCTTTGTAACATCAAACAGGACAGCCTCTGCATTCGGAAACAGCTGTGTAAGACGTTTCACATTCGTACCTGCTGCTTTGACCTTTTGTCCAGCAGCGAGAGCATACTGCACAACATACCTGCCCACATTACCGGACGCTCCCATCACCAGTATTTTACCCATTGTTCTTTTCCTCCAGCAGGATGGCATTGGCCATGTTCAGTAAATCAAGCAGGGTATGAAATGCCGCCTCACCCATGGAATTTCTCAAAATATTCATCTGCTTCATATATTCATCATAGGTTTCATTCACCAGCTGCACTGCTTTCTCTGTCGGCCGCAAAAGAAAGCTGCGCTTATCATTTTCCTGCTGCTGCTTTTCAAGAAAGCCGTTTTTCAGCAGCGCAGAGCTCATATTGGTAGCCATCGCTTTTGTCACCTTGAAAAAGTCTGCGACTCCCTTTGCCGTCTTCTCTCCGTCTGCTTTAACCAAATAAATCAGCATCCCCATTTCACTGGATCGAATGGGCAGGTTGCGCCTTGTATTCATATTCAGACGGCAGAACAGCGATACCTGTTCCATTGCATTCATCATCGTATCCATAGATCTCTCCTTGTATTTAGTACATCTCATTTACCATATTATAATAGTACACTTACTATACTATGTCAATACAATAAAGTTCTGCGTGATTACATATATCCCATAATACCTGTTGACACATTATACTGTGTATTATATAGTATAATGTGTCAGGAGGTGTTATCATGGATACACAGCTGAAAAAAGGACTGCTGGAAATCTGCGTTCTTGCAGTATTGAAAAAAGAAGATTCCTATGGCTATAAGATCGTAAAGGATATTTCTCCATATATAGAAATCTCTGAATCAACCCTGTATCCCATACTCAGGCGGCTGGAAAACAGCAAATGCCTCAGTATTTATTCCGTGGAGCATCACGGACGTCTGAGAAAATATTACAGAATCACCGATTTTGGCATTGCGCGCATTCAGGATTTTCTAATGGAATGGCAGTCTATGCTGCTTATTTACGAATTTATCAAAGGAGGGGATGAACTTGAATAAACAGGAATTTATCAGTCTGCTGGAAAAGCGTTTATTTCAGCTTCCACAGGTAGAGAAGGAGCATTTATTAAATTATTATAATGAAACGATTGAGGACCGCATGGAGGACGGCATGAGTGAAGCAGAGGCTGTAGCTAGTCTGGATTCCATCGACATGATTGTAAAGCAGGTCTATGCAGAGCGCGAGCTGCCTATCGAAGAGGGAAAGCCTGCAGCACGGGGAAACAGGAGGCGTGGATGGAAAATCGCTGCTTTTGTTTTACTTTTTCCATTCTGGATGACCCTGCTCAGTATGGCATTCGTTATCTATCTGCTGTTGTGGACACTGCTTGCCGTCCTGTTTTGCATAATGCTGACATTTGTCTGCTTCCTTGTCGGTGCTTTGTGGAATCTGATACCGATTGTAAGAGCAAATGCCGCTGCAGCTGTTGTTCTGCTTGGTTGTATGTTTCTTTTTTCCGGTCTTTTGCCGCTGTGCTGGAAGCTGTTACGCATAGGTGTTGCATGGCTGAAAAATCAAACCGGTATCTGGCTGGCGGCAATACGGCATCTATTTGTAAAGGCGGTGAATTAAATGAAGGTCACATTAAAACAGCTGTTGAAATATGTACCGGTCATCTGTATTCTGCTTGGTCTTCTGCTGATAGGCGGCGGCTTTGCGATGGCCGATTTCAAGATGGAGAACCTGCAGACGATCGAGCATAAGCCATATATGAAAAGAGAAAAAAAAATTACCATGCATCAGATTTCCTCCATCCGGATTGACAGCTATCACAGTGAAATCAATATTCTTCCTGCAAAGGATGATAACATTCATATCCAGTATGAGGAAAATGATGAGTATCCGATGAATGTCACAAAGGATGCCACCTCTTTACAGCTGAAACGTGCGACAAAGAGTTTTCAATTCAACTTCTTTGATTTTGACCGTGAGCTCAATATTCCGATCACAATCGAGCTGCCAAAAGCCTTTCATGGCAAGCTGGATATCGATACCTCGTACGGCAATGTGACTGTACATGACATGGCATATCAGAATATCACAATCAACAATGATCATGGCAATGTCAGCCTTTCCAAGCTGAAAGCGGAAGCAGTAACACTCGATGTCGCCTATGGCAGCGTCGTTCTGGATGATGTAAACAGCAGGCAGGCATTACAGCTGAACAGTGAGCATGGCGATATCGTTTCCAAAAATCTAAAGGCAGACAGTGCCGTGCTAACGACCGCCTATTCCGATATCACTCTGGATGATACCGAAATTGCAAAGGATATGACACTTTATCATGAGCATGCTCCGGTAAGTCTTGGAAAGCTGAAGGCACAGGCATTGCAGATAGAAAGCGCCTATGGCGATATCCGCAGCACAGGTCTAACCATCGCAGAAAACGCAGACTTCTCACTGGAGCGCTCCGATATCACCCTGCAGAAGCTTTCCGCAAAGGATATGACGATGGAAAGTGCGTATGGTGACACGATGATTCCAGAGCTGGACGCCGATAATATTCTGATGGAAGGCGAGCGTGGCAGCTTTAGCGCCACTGTAAAAGGAAGCATTGATGATTTTAACATTCTTTCCGAAGCAGAGCATGGGGACAATACGCTTCCGACCAAATATGAAAACAGCTCCCGGCGCAAGCTGCAAATCAATGTAGAATACGGCGATATCAATGTAAAATTTCAAAAATAAGGAGCTGCATGGAACTTTCGGAATAATAGCATGCGCGTATCACTCATATTGCGCTCAAATGCCGAAGTTATACATCAAGCCACTACGAAAAGCACAGATTCTCTGAATTATCAATAGGTTTTCTCAGACATATTCCATGCGGGAAGCAATCTGCCATATGTTATGAGGAATCCTTTTTTTATGGCTGCTTTCACTCTTCTGCTGTTTCCATTATCGCTTGGATTTGCTTCTCACAGTCTTATTTACGTACGGTTAAAGAGATACGGGTGCATCCCGCCTAGCTATTTTTCACCTTACGTGCATAAAAAACTGTCTGCTCTGTTTCCTAGGAAAGAAAAAGACGATCACACCGGTGATCAAACGTCACATACCGGTAATCGTCGTATGAAAAGATAATTTCGCAAGCCTCCTATGGAAGCTGTTAGGATACAGCAATTTCTGAATTTCAAAACATCTGTGTGCTTCTTACGGAGGTATTTCAACACCCTTTTAAGGAAAAATCTCTCCATCCATGTTAAGCCTGCTGCTTCTGCCGCTGCCAGATTCCCTCGTTTTTACTCTGTCTTTCCTTCAACAGATGATAGACATGTTCATATACCTCTGCCCGTTTACAGCGTATGATATAGGACAGCTCTTCTCTTAATGGTACACATTCCTCTATGAACTGCACCAGCTCTGCATGATAGCGATTCTGGTCGTTTTTCATTTCTTCCAGTACACGGGTAAATGTTTTGGAGGAAGCGTAGTTTCTTCCATAGCTGTCGGTTGCGGCATCCAGACTGTCTGATATGGTAATAATGCAGGTAAATAAATGATAGGTTTCCGATGGCGCTTCCACACCCTGCGGATAACCGAATACGCCGTCTACGCTTCTGTGATGATTTGCGGCAACCTCGCTATAGGCTGCAAGCTTCCCGATCCTTGAAAGGATGTGTCTGCCTGCGAGAGGATGATATTGAATTGCTTCGAATTCAAGTCCGCTGATGTTACGGTACTGTGTATTGATGACACTTGTACAAAGCACCTTCCCCACATCATGCACCAGTGCGGCATTGTGAATATATGCAAGCAGATCGTCACCCTTCTGCTGTATTGCCTCCACACTGTCCAGACCAAGCAGACCGATCAGCAGCTCCGGCTTTTCTTTCAGCAGCTGCTGCAGGATAGCCTCACTGCACGCAGCGACCATATAGGTATGAATCAGTGTCTGCGGCTGGCGAAGCATAAACAAATCCATAAAATATTGAATGACATCCTCAGCTTCCCTTACCAGAGAGAGCAGTGGAATAATCTCATAATAAACTGCATGCGAAATACGATATTCCGTGAATAGATCCGATGGAAGAAACGCGATATAGCCAATCACCTTCTCCAGTATCCGCTCGACATGCATCGACATATCAACTTCCTTTGACAAGGCATAAATCACATTGCATAAGGATAATAACAGATGGAATTGTATATCATCCAGCTCCTTACGACTGTAATTGCACCGGTAGGAAATTTTGCTGTCAATAGTCTCTACAAGCTCAGCCATGGCTTTCGCATCCCTGTTCTGTCGCAGATAGTCACACATCGCACATGTCAGCTGCCACTTCATAAGATCAAAGGGACTTGCATCCTTTTGCTGCTGCGCGTCCTGCAAAGCCTGATGGGACATATCGTGCAGAATGCTTAAATTGGGTGCGGACAGCATTCCCTTCTGTAAATTCAAAACGCTCATGATAAAGGAATTCGTGTAATTTATCTTTAGATACGGAACGATTTCATTGACCTCCAGCGTCCAATCAGCTTCGGCGATGAAGCGTTCATAGCTTTGCAGTCCCTTTTGATAGGATGGCAGGAGTGTCTGATTGAAATATGTATTATAATTTTCAACGCTGTCGATGTGCTCAAATAGAAGGGAGGACATATAATCGTAAATGGATAATCCAAGGCTTTGATCCTCCTGAGAAAGCTGCCCGTATAATCTCTCATAGCATTCCCCCATCTGAGTGACCAGCTGCAGCGAGCGTGCTCGAAAATGCACAGTATCCAGAAAAGTAAAGCAGACAAGCTTGATAAAGCTACACTTCATCAGGGAAATCTCATCGTGCCTGCCGGTATAATAGGTGGAAAGCATACAGGCGGAGCGATAGGTGAGATCCGTATCCTCCATCCTTGTACAGTAGCGGAATTGATAGGACAGCAGGGAATCAGCGATTGCATTCTGCAGACGCGTACCATCCTCCAGAAAATATTCGATATGACGCTGTATCTGCTGATTCCCGGATACATAAATGCTGCGCTGAAGAGCTGAGCAGTCCTTATATTTTTCTATCCAGCTCTCCACGCCGTCCTTCGTATGCAGCAGCTCATTTGTCTTTTGGTTAATGAGACGAATGGAGGCATAATACTGATTGAAGAATTCCTCCCACTCTTCCCTGGTTGTGAAGCCGTGTTCCAGTTTCATAAGGCAAGGCCTCTCTTTCCTTTTCGGTGTTTTTTGCTACGGCTGTCATTCTTTGACAGAGGTTTCCGCTTCCATTCGATTAAGCTTCAGAAAGGTTGCCAGAATCTGGGAAATCAGTGTGAGAGAGCTAACCTCTTCCCTTGTCCAGAAACGGCTTCCGGTACATTCATCAAAGCCGATAAATCCACGGAAAATACCATTGTCATAAAATGCACATTGCAGGGTGGAATGAATTCCCTGACTCTCAAACAGCTCGACCAGTGTTGGCGAAAGGCTTTGGATATCCCGGCAGTAAAAGATATGATCTTCCTGAAACAATGCTTCATAATCGCCCAGCTCCTTGTAATTTACATTCTGAAGCTGCTTCATTTCAGAGGAGATTCCTTCATTGCACCACTCATATGTATTGAAGCCGTGGCTGCCGTCCCTGGTGTTTTCAAAAATGTAGGAACGGCTGACATCAAACTGCTTTCCTACGATCTCCAGAACCAAATTGACTGCCTCATCCAGATGTTCATAATGATACAAAATACGGAAAACATACCGTGCCAGATTATCTTGACTCTCTGCGTAATTCTGCTCGGAATCGATCGCCGCTCCCAATGAGGAATTTTGTAAATACTCCTGATTTTGCAGCAGGCTGTCATCGTACATACAGCAGCCGTTTTTCCCGCGCTGCTTTGCCTGATATAAGGCCTTGTCTGCACATTCATACAGCTCCTGAAAGCTTTCGCCATCTCTTGGATACATAGCGATCCCCATACTGCAGGTAACTGCAATCGGCTTTTTTTCATTGGAAAACAGCTGCTGAAACATGGCAAGAAGCTCTTCAGCCTTATCCATTGCAGTCGTTGCGGAAGAGATGTTTTTGAGAAATATCGTGAATTCATCACCGCCGATACGTCCGACAAGATCGTCTTTTCTCACGTTTCGCTTCATACCGGCAGCCATTTCACTCAATACAAGATCCCCGGTTATGTGTCCATGTGTATCATTGATCTGCTTAAAATTATCTGTATCAACCATAATCAAGGCATTCACGGTCTTTGGATTTTCTATCAGATAGCTCTGTAGCTGCTGCTTCATGGTTTCCCGGTTATACACCCCTGTCAGCGTATCCTTTTCAGCTTTGTGGCGCAGCTTTTCCATCTGCAAACGCTCCTTCGTGATATCCAGACCGATACTGTAGAAGGATGGTATACCGTCCCAGCTGTCCTCGCCGCTGATATAACACAGCGTTACCGTCCAGATGCGCTCCTCTTTGCTGCGTGTATATGCCCGGGCCTCCAGAACAGCATTGTCCCCAGTATTTTTCAGACCTGCGCATACCAGTGAAATTCGGGGAAGATCATCCAAATGGACATATTTTGAACAGCGGAAATGCAGTTCTTCCTCCAGCTGCACCTGCGTATAGCCAATCATATCCAGAAATATACCGTTATGCCACAGAATCGTATCAAGATCTCTTGCATCTATGCGGACCATACCGGCTGGAATCGTCTTCAATATCGCTTCTCTTTCCTGATCCTTTTTGGCCAGCTTATATTCTTCACTGTACATATCATAAGACAGCTCTATCCTCGAGCGATGTCCAAACCAGTCCAGCATTCGATTCTTAATCATAAAGGTACGCTTTAGTTTCGAATTATAAAATTCCCAGTTGTAGGTTTCATTTTTCTATAGATAAGCATTGGTACAGAACGGACAGGGTGCATCCAGACCCTGTATTGCTTCATAGCATTTCCTTCCAAGCAGCTGTGCTTCACTTGCCTGCAGCGTGTCGCAGGATTTTTTATTTACATACAAAAGCTCATAGGTATCCATATCACTGATATACACGTTACCTGTATTGGCTGCCATCATCCATTCGAAATTATCGGTCATTTCCTGTTTGGCACTCAGGAGCTGTTCACGCTCATCCAACAGCTTTGGCATTGGTGTATAACAGAGCAGTATCTCCTGTCCTTCACCTTCCGATGCCCGGATAGTTCCTGCGATTTCAACCATCCTGTCAGCTCCTGCGATCCTCATGCTGCTGCGCAGCTTCACCTGACGCTGTCCATGCTGATCTGCCGCACATAGTAAGGAATACAGCGTTTGATAATCCTGAATAAAATCGGAAAAGCACGAAGAAAATACAACGGATTCCTTAAAATCTTCCTGCTTTTTTCCCAACATTTGATAAAACGCTGTATTTGCCCACAGCAAGGTCAATACATCATCCATTCGATGTAGACTGACTGCCAGTTGCAAATCCTCCATCATTCCCATATCTGCACTGCCTGCAGCTGATTGCTTCATCTGTACCATTTCGTAATCCTCCACTATATCTGCCCTTTATCCTGTGAGTGAAGTTACATCACCACACAAGCATCCTACTGCATCCATGTGCATCCGTACCCCGTTTACCTATGCATAAGTCGCTTTCATCAAAAAGAAAAGCACGCAATCCATTCTACACTTTGCTGCAGATATCATTTCTTTCATTATAGCACAACCTGAAACTTTATTTCATTTTTTGCATTATTTTAAATAATTTATCTGTAAAATACATAAGAAAAATAACATCCAATATGACAGAACTACAATGAATCCTGTGAAACAGCGGATAAGCAAGCGCAGCCCCTCTTTTCTTCTTCCTCGTCATCACATGCTTTTTTATATGGGGACATACGTACAGATATGTCCCTTCTCTGCATCCCTGCTATCTTTCAAGCAGCAGCTCTATTTCATAGATATCCTCCAGTGGAATCCAGGAATGATCACTGAATATGAGCCTGCGGTTATACTCATCCATTTTCTTCAAATTCATAATAAGTGTACGGTATGCTCCACCGTCCTTACGTTCATCCGGCTGGAAATAGGTTACCCGGATGCGCGGCTGCTCCGTGATATGCTGCAGAATTTCCTGCAGGCTTTCATCATTCTGCATATTTCTGTTTTCATCCAGAACTTTTCGCTGGTCGATCAGCCGCTATGCTTCCTGAATTGCCTCCTTATGCCCTGTCAAAGCGGCAAATGGCGCAAACTGGGCAGCGCGATCCCGTATCGGCATCTGCGCATGCTTTTTGGATACCGGATGAGGCAAATGGATAATATCCTCATAGTTGTCTGTGTGCTGTTGTTTCATAGAAATCTCCTTTTATGCCTTATGACCGCCAATCGTTTCGTTTCGCCGGATGGTATTGGCACCCTCCTCCAGATTCATACCCTTTAAAACGGCATTCTTTCCATACTTTTTCTTTATCTGCAATGTTGCCTGCTGGAGCGCCTTTTCCTTATCCAGCTGTGCGCGTTCTTTTTCTTCCTGCTGCCGCAATGCATCATAATCCACAAACAGGTCCAGCTGTTCTGCTTCTGCTTTTTGCTGTACCTGCTTCTCATCCACAACATGATTTGCGGATATATTGATTCTGCGTACTGTCAAATGCGGATTTATAATTCTGTCAAAGAGCTTCATGACCTCCTTAATCATCCATTGGGAGGATGCTGTCTGCCGTTTTAGGTTAGCTGTGCCATGAGCATGCTTTGGAATCGTTCTTCCATAGCGGTCCGTTGTGACAGCCTTGATATACGGGGCAGCGGTTTCAAGATTCTCGATATCATACCCGATCGTCAGCACGATCTGATCACAGACCTGCCCCTTGTCAACCAGAGAAAGAGCAAGAAGATCCAGCATCTCCTTAATAACAAGCCTTGTTTTTTCCGTATCGTAGGGGCAGCTCAGCACCTGCCCGGTACCGATGCTTGTATTTTCCGGCTGATATGCCTTGATATCTGCCATTGTACACGGTTCATATCCCCAGGCATGATCAATCAGCAGCTCTGCATTAACACCAAACAGCTGATACAGGCAATCCTCGTTATATGCATCCTGCGCGGTGCCAAGTGAGCATCTTGCAATATCTCCCATGGTATACAGACCAATTTGTTCCAGCTTCTTCGCATAGCCTTTTCCAATGCGCCAGAAATCTGTAAGCGGTCTGTGATTCCAGAGCAGCCTTCGATACCGCATTTTATCCAGCTGTGCAATCCGTACTCCATCACTGTCTGCCGGAATATGCTTTGCCACGATATCCATGGCGATCTTGCACAGATATAAATTGGTACCGATACCTGCTGCCGCCGTAATACCGGTTGTGTTCAGAATATCGGTAATGATACGCTTTGCCAGCTGTCGCGGTGTTGTCTGATAGGCTTTCAGATACCCTGTCACATCCAGAAAAACCTCATCGATTGAATACACATGGATATCCTCCGCAGAGATATACTTCAGATAGATATCATAGATTTTGGTGCTTTGTTCCAGATAAAAAGCCATACGCGGAGGAGCCGCAATATAGGTCATCGCAAGCTCCGGATGGGTATCAAGCTCATGTTCATCATAGGATTCCCCGACAAACTGATGGCCGGGGGCCGCCTTTCTTCTCTTTGCATTGATTTCCTTTACGGTTTGAACGACCTCAAACAGCCTGGCTCTTCCGGAAATCCCGTATTTTTTCAGGGAAGGTGTGACCGCGAGGCAGATTGTTTTCTCCGTCTTCCCCGTATCCGCAACAACCAGATTCGTCGTCAGCGGGTCCAGCTGCCTGCTGATACACTCCACGGAGGCATAAAAGGACTTTAAATCTATCGCCATATACATATGTTTCTTCTGTTCCACGCCACCGCCTCCTTATTCTACACAGACAGTATTTGTATATTCCTCCATCCTCATACGGATTCCATGTACACACGAACTGTAATCTGCTTTCCCTGCAATCGGGTATGAGAAAATGATCTGTCCTGCACAGAAAGATGCACATAGAAAGCCATCTCCGATCGCTTATTGAGTTTCTATATTTTATCACAAATGCTTGTTCGCGTCTTTGGAAAAAGGATGGTATTTATCAGCACAGCCAGTCCTAGCTGCACACTTTTCATACGCAATCCTTTCCTGATGAGCTGTTTTGCAGACTGCGCATGCATAAAGAGCTGCTGCATATATTCAAAAAAGCGAAAAGCAATGCCGTAATGCTACATCAAATATGCTATAATGGAAGCACATTTGAAAAGAAATTGGTATGATGCATATATGACACACAAAGCAAGTTGGGAGGAAGCATATGTCCAGAAAAGCATATAGTCAGCAGGAACGAACCGCATTGAAAAAAAGACTGCATGAAATCGGTCTGGATATTTATTTAAAACAGGGCATCCAGAATGTCAAGCTCCCGGAGATTTTACAGCTGGCTGGAATTTCCAAGCCGTTCTTTTACACCTTTTACCCATCTCTGGGCGATTTGATTATTGATATCATCGATGAGCAGCGTATATCGATTATGAAGCTGCTTGAGAAGACACAGGCAGATGAGACACTGGATTGGAGAGGCAAAATAGAAGCCTTTCTGTATCCGCTTCTGCATCACAGGGAGCATCGTTTTTTCATCCTTTCCCCGGAGGAGGAGGTATGGCTGTATCAGCGGCTGACAAAGCAGTGCTTTGATTCTTTTCAGAAATCACAAATAGCATTTTACGAAGACCTTCTGGCTGCATGGGAGGTTCCTCTGACAGCGATTGCCCCGCAGATCATGGGCAATTATCTGTTATCCCTCATTATTGTACGAAACAATGCCCCAACCTCTCTCCCCTTTTTATTTCATGAGTATCTTGACGAAACAGCAGCTTTGCAAATACGTCTGTTTATAGACCATCTGGAATCCCTGCGGCTACAAAGCATACGGTAAACGTATGTTTTTTCTTGCTTTCCGGGCCTGCTCTATGTATAATAAAAATATAATTACCAAAATTATTTTCGGTAAGTAAAAGGAGGATTTGTATGGGTTTATTTGGTAAAAAGAAAAAGACTTGGGATGAAGGACGTATTCAGGAAAACAAGGCTAAAATGCGCGCACTGTTTGAACAGGTAGTAGAGGATGCTGCAGGCTATCAGCTTGTCTACGCATATTCCTCCAGCGTAAAAACAAGCAATTACATACTCGCCAGAAAAACAACGTATACGTACACGAGCCTGATCGTCGGTTTCCGGGAAGCTGATATGAGTATCGTCATTTTACAGACAACACCGGAGCTGGAGGGCTGCAGCGATCCGGAAATCTTCAGAAAGGGAGAGATCAAGAAAGCCAAGGTTGTTCAGGGCGGCTTCACCATTTATCACAAGGGCGGTCTTATGTCCGGGTATACACAGTTTTATATTTCTGACGAATATGATGATGACAATCTGTTCGCTTATATGCGACAGAGTGAAGAGGCAGCACAATGGGATATCTTCTGGCCTAAATTCTGTAAGTAAGTATGGATACGATAACTCTCATCTTAATCATTCTTGCCGGTATGAGTCTCTCTTTACTTGCAGCTCATCTGTGGGTGGGGATAATTGACGGAATCGGCGGGTGTTTCAAGAGAATATTTCACATCGGACGTAAACAGAAGAAGGCCTGGCATACACTGTCAAAGGAACCTCGTCAAGAATCACAAAGCATCAGGAAAAAGCCTTCGCCATTCGAAGAATAACGTACAGGCAGAAGCTCCTTCAGCAGCATTGCCGCTGTTTGCAAATTAAATTGTATAACATAACAAAAAGCAAGTTCTTTCAATGACTTGCTTTTTATATCCTCTTTTCATCAATATCCCGCACACGAAGTACTGCAGCTCCGGTATCATTTTTCACAATTGACCATTTTCTTAACCAGGAACGGCTACATTCTCTTTATTTTGTTTTCCTCTACATGATCTGTTAAGAACGCCTGCATCTTATCCGCGTTTACCATAAGGCTTTCCACTTTAAATCGTTTCCCTTGTGCAGTGAAAACAGTGATTATCTCGTTCTGCACAAATGTATTCTTTCGAACCTTCCATTGTACATTGCGGATGTCGGTTATCGCAAAGCTGAACTTCACCAGACCAAGCCCCTTTCTGACCGTTATCCTTGATCCGTTCACCCTGATTCTATACATTTTTGTCCATAAGATAACAAAGGTCACAGGGATGAACACAAATACCGTTATACAGATATACATGGCCGTATGAGGTGGCGGCAAGAAGATCGTATTCAATACCACCAGAATGATAAAGAAGCATAGGATACATACCCATAGCCAGAAGACGATGGGAGGGTTTGTTACCGTAAAGCATCTCCTTGTACGCATACTTTCCTCCTTACTGGCACAGGCCATCTTCTTCATACAGCAGCTCAGCCGCAATAAAAACCAATGCGCAACAGCAGCTTATGAACATAAAGGAAAATCATTCCTTCGTTATCGTCAGACTTTCAAATGCCTCCTTTGCCTTTTCCTGTCCGGCAAGACTGGCTATCAGCATTCCTGTTTTTGAATCTCTGATCCATACAACAAAATTGTCCTCTGTCCCTGATTCCCCTTCTATTTCATACATATAATAGGTATTTCCATCCTTTTCTGTATCCTCCAGCACACGCATTCCCTGCTGACCTTTGATAGCCAGATAACTGTTATATCCGGTTTCATGGATAAACATTCCTTGTAAAATGTTTTCTTCATCCTTTTTAACTGTAAACTGTCCATCCTTCTGCGATAAGGACAAGCCGTTCGAGGTATCCAGTTTCACCTTAATGGTATCGCCGGTTTCCACATTGAATGTATAAGATTTGCTGGATGAGGCTGAGCATGCCCCAAGCGTAAGCATCACGGCTACTGCCAGCATAAGAACACCTGTTTTCATAATTCGTTTCATTGCTTTCTCCATTCTCCCGCTTCGCACGAGTATTAAATTTTAATGCTTGGAATTGTTTATTTTACAACACGTTTGATTTTTTCCACACATTCCCTATAAATGTATTACGATCCTGCATATTCCTCATCTGCCTTTATCTATACGGCAGGCAATCTGCCCTTCTCCTTACCCGGCATCTGCTTCATGATATCGATAACAGATAGATGTCATTTCTGCACAGGCCGTTTAAAGCGAGTTTTCCTTCCTTCAATGGCGGTATCTTCCGGCTTCTGCATGTTGCTGATAAAATTGTTCCTTATCCTCATACATTTTTTGATCTGCACTACGGATGATAGCCTTCAGATTGCGGCAGGAATGCGTCCATTCATAACCGACAGCCGCTTTACATTCCTCCCTGTTAAATGTATCCTTCAGCTTCTGTATGATATCTCTGAATTCTGCTTCCTCCACATCCGGACAGATGATCACAAACTCATCGCCCCCTACACGGTAGAGGTTTCCTTCCGGCACACTGCTTTGCATAATTGCCGCTCCTGTCTGCAGGAGCTGGTCTCCGGCCTCATGCCCGAAACGATCATTGATTTCCTTCAAACCATTCACATCAATAAACGCCACGCCCACAGTAGTCTCTTTTTCTGAAAATTCCTCCACATCCTGAATATAGCGGTTGTGATTATAAAATTTTGTTAATGTATCCATATAGCTTAACCGATACAGTGTTTTTTCATCCTCATTTCTGCGAATTGCCAGCATGATGAAGTAACTGAATGTCCGTAAAAATTTCTCTGCATCCTCAAAGACTTCCACCGACAGATTATCCAATCCGATCATACCTCCGAAATTACCATATCGCTCAAATGGAACAAGGATCAGGCGCTGTATCCTTTGACCAGATAACAGTTCATATTCCGCCTGCCTGTCTCCCTGAAGCTCCCTGACATCCCTGATCATAATGCTGGCCTGCTCATCATATAGCTGGAACCACCATTTATAATCATGCCTGGATAAATGCTGCAAATTATCAATCTCAGGAGTGATCCCTTCTCTGCACCATTCTGCAATATTTGACATCTCATCATTTTCCATATAGAACACATAGGCCCGCTCTGCTTCAAATACCTCCCCAATCAATTTCAAGACATGATTCATAGCATCCACTGTATGATGATTCTGATACAGCTCGCGGATACAGTCAATCAGAATGTTATCTCTTTTTATGCGCTTCTCCAATTCCTTTTTCTTTTGCAGACTCTCGGTAATATCAAAGGCGATTTCCATTCTTGCCTCACGACCTTCCCAGTCAATGAGACGATCTTTTAACAGATAGTGTCCGTGAATAACAGGATTGCTGTGTTCCCATGTATAAGTCTCATCCTTTGACAGCTTTGCATTGGGGCAGAAGTCACAGGGCTTATCAAATCCCTGCAGTGCTTTATAGCATTTCAGTCCTGTGAACTCCTCTATGTCAAATAGCTTTTTCCCTGCATCATTCACAAACAGCAGGTCATAGGTATGAATATCCGCAACATACATCAGCTCTGTCATCTCGTTGATCGGCATGAGCATCTGCTGTGATTGTCTGGCAAGCTGCTCACTTTTTCTTCTGTTCTCAGCCTCTGCCTCCAATAAGCGCCTTCTCCGCTTTTCCTGCTGATATGTGAAAATCGTTACCATCATCACAACCACAAGAAATGCACAGATAACGATAATCAAAAACGTTCTTGACTGCTGAACGATTTCCTCCGTATATACCTCTGCAATGCCCACCGCCTCATCCGCCTTGGCAAAATACTGTTCGCTTAATGCATATAAGCGGTTTTTGTTATCCCCGCTGCTGCGATATTGCGAGATTTCTTTTTTGATATCTGCCCATTCCTTTTCCATTTCAGCGAGAAGTCCCTGATACTCCATCTGATCCAAACGGGAGATATGTGCATCTTCATCACCGTAAAGCAAGCCATGTAAAGTTCGATCCAGCTCGTCAATCAGTGCATCATTTGGTTCATGATTCAATTCCTGCTTAATCAGCCTTTGCGTAGCTCCGCGTATGATTCCGGTATAGTTTATAATACGGGCGTTCCCCTGAAGCTTTGCATTCGAATCCATGGATAGAAATCCAATGGTGATTATCGCTATACAGAGAAGCAATGGTATAATGCCAACGAGATGGTTGGATAATATTTTTTTCATTGGATAAAACCTCCTGTGTATTCGCAGTCCTTATATTTATATTTACTATTTTATCATGTAATGTTATTTGATGCACCAATTTCATTCCTTTCCTACAGGCTACAGCACATTTTTCTGCAGAAAGCGATATTACCTGTTCCTGCAGCGCGAATGGCAGGCAAAGTGATACTGTGATTGCACATTCGTATATGGTATCTGAAGCCCCCTTATTTATCACCATTTTCGATCATCATCCGGTTATTACCCCAAGACGAAATCGATGGTTCAGAAGCACTTCAAGCGGTTATTTACAGACCGCTTATGATTTGATTATTCCAAGCGGTACTTCATAAATGCAGTTCCCTTATTTATGAATGACACTCCTAAAAATATATCTGTCAGTTTTATTTTAAAAGGCCTTATGCTGCATCCCTTTGCTTTGCAGCACACGCCTCTTGAACCCATTATTGTGATAGTAAGAAAAGATGTGGATTTTACTCCACACCTTTCTACTTTCCTATATGATTTCGCCATTTTATTTACGAAAAGCCTACTACACATTTCTGTAGCTGCGTGCTTACCCTGTAGTTTAAAGACAGCTATCCCTTTTTATGATTGATAGCAGCCTGTGCTGCAGCCAGTCTGGCAATCGGTACACGGAACGGACTGCAGGATACATAGCTCAGTCCCATACGGTGACAGAAATCAATACTGCTAGGATCGCCTCCATGCTCTCCGCAGATTCCCAGCTTGATTTCAGGGCGTGTCTTTCTTCCGCCTGCAACTGCCATTTCGATCAGCTTTCCGACACCCTTCTGATCAACTCTTGCGAACGGATCCTGTTCAAAGATTTTCTTTTCATAGTAATCGTTCAGGAATCCACCAGCATCATCACGAGAGAATCCAAAGGTCATCTGTGTCAGGTCATTGGTTCCGAAGCTGAAGAATTCAGCCTCCTCTGCAATTTCATCCGCCAGCAGTGCGGCACGCGGAATCTCGATCATCGTACCTACATGATATTTCATATCAAAAGCCTCACGCTTCAGAATTTCATCTGCCGTACGTACGACAACATCCTTGACAAATTTCAATTCGGCCTTATCGCCAACAAGTGGAATCATAATTTCCGGTTCAATCTTCCATTCCGGATGCTTGCGGTTGACGTTGATTGCTGCCTCTATAACAGCGGTTGTCTGCATTTCTGCGATTTCAGGATAAGAAATCGCAAGACGGCACCCGCGATGACCCATCATCGGGTTAAATTCATGCAATCCGGAAATAACGCTCTTAAGCTCATCCAGATCAATATGCATATCCTTAGCCAGCTGTGCAATATCATAAGAGCTTGTCGGCAGGAATTCATGCAGAGGCGGATCGAGATAACGGATGGTTACCGGCAGTCCGTGCATTGCCTCATAAATGCCCTCAAAGTCACCACGCTGCATCGGCAGCAGCTTGGAAAGTGCTTTTCTTCTCTGTCCTTCGGTTTTGGATACGATCATTTCGCGCACAGCCTTGATACGGTCACCCTCAAAGAACATATGCTCGGTACGCACCAGACCGATTCCCTCAGCCCCAAAGGCTACTGCCTGTGCTGCATCCTTCGGTGTGTCAGCATTCGTTCTGACCTTCAGCGTACGAATCTCATCCGCCCATTTCATAAAGCGTTCAAAATCACCGGAAATCTCTGCCGGAACCGTTTTGATTTTACGTCCGTAAATATTACCTGTTGAGCCATCCAGAGAAATATAATCGCCCTTATTATAGCGTTCTTCATTCACTATGAAATATTTTTCCTCTTCATTGATTTTAATATCACCGCAGCCGGAAACACAGCATGCCCCCATACCGCGGGCAACTACTGCCGCATGGGAAGTCATACCGCCGCGCACGGTCAGGATACCTTCCGATACATGCATCCCTTCGATATCCTCCGGTGAGGTTTCCAGACGGACAAGAATCACCTTGTGTCCGAGTGCAGTTTCTTCAATAGCTTCCTCTGCAGAGAATACGATTTGTCCGCAGGCAGCACCAGGAGATGCCGGCAATGCACTGGCAATCGGCTTTGCGCTCTTCAAATCCGCATCGTCAAAACGCGGATGCAGCAGGGAATCCAACTGCTTCGGCTCCACCATCATCATGGCTTCCTCTTTGGTAATCATGCCCTCATCCACCATATCACAGGCGATTTTCAGTGCAGATGCAGCCGTACGTTTACCGTTACGTGTCTGCAGCATGAACAGATTTCCCTTTTCAATGGTAAATTCCATATCCTGCATATTCTTATAATGACTTTCCAGTGCTGTACAGATTTCTGTAAATTTCTGATAAGCAGCCGGCGCGATTTCCTTCAGCTGATCGATGGTCTGCGGGGTACGGATACCTGCAACGACATCCTCGCCCTGTGCATTCATCAGGAATTCACCATACAGCTTGTTTTCACCGGTACTTGGATTACGCGTAAAGGCAACGCCGGTACCGCAGTCATTTCCCATGTTGCCGAAAACCATCATCTGTACGTTGACAGCTGTTCCCCAGTCTCCCGGAATATCATTCATTTTACGATAGAAAATCGCACGCTGGTTGTTCCAGGAACGGAAAACTGCTTCAATAGAGCGGTACAGCTGCTCTTTCGGATCGGATGGGAAATCTTCCTCCAAGGAATCCTTATAGAATTTCTTAAAGCGCTTCACCATTTCCTTCATGTCGTCCGCATCCAGATCAGTATCCTGCTCTACGCCTTTTTTCTCCTTCATTTCATCAATAATGTCTTCAAACTTCGCTTTGTTCAGTCCCATGACAACATCAGCAAACATCTGGATGAAACGACGGTAGGAATCATATGCAAACCGCGGATTATCCGTCAGTCTGGCAACGCCCTCCACAACCTCATCGTTGAGTCCCAAATTTAAAATGGTATCCATCATGCCTGGCATAGACGCACGCGCACCAGATCTTACGGATACTAACAACGGATTTTTCGGATCCCCAAACTGCTTTTTAGACAGTTCTTCCAATTTCATTAAATAATCAAAAATTTCCTTGCGAATTGCTTCATTGATTGCCTCACCGTCCGCATAATACTGGTTACATGCCTCAGTGGTAACAGTGAAACCAAAAGGTACAGGCATACCGAGGTTCATCATTTCTGCCAGGTTTGCCCCCTTACCGCCGAGCAGCTCTCTCATCTGCCCGTTTCCTTCTGAAAACAGGTAAACATACTTTTTGCCCATTAAGCATTCCTCCTCTTATGTAATCGTTTACATTTGATATCTTATATTATACAGCATTTTCATATATTTTCCTAGTATTAGTTAAAAAGTTATGCAATTCACAAAGTGCTCCATTCACTATATGCACAGCATGGCAGAATATGCCGCTGTCTTCCTGTCGGCTTTTTCTTTCCCATACCTTTGTCATGATGTCAAAACTTTGGAATCATGCTATACTTTCAGGGATATGGCAGAAGCTGCAACCGCAGGTTGACAAAACGCAAGAGGAGCTTGGTAGCACAGCTGCAGCCCTTTTGCTAGGATATAGGTGTGAGGTGAACTACTATGAAATTTGGAGAAAAACTACAGAAGCTAAGAAAAGAGAAGGGAATGTCACAGGAGGAGCTTGCCGCTCGTCTGCACGTATCCAGACAGGCTGTCAGCAAATGGGAGAATGATCAGGGCTATCCCGAAACGGAGAAAATGCTGATGATTGGAAACATCTTTTCCGTAACTATGGATTATCTGTTAAAGGACGAGGGAGGAGACCAGCCGCAGGAACAGGGCTTTTATGCGAGTCGGGAATGTGTACAGGGCTATCTGCAGCAGGAGAAAAGAATTACGCTGCGGATTGCTGTCGGGACGCTGCTCTGCATTCTTTCCGGGCTGCCGATTCTTATTTTCCCACAGCTGGAGGATGTCATGAGTGTCTTTTCAATGCTCATCATCGCCCTGGGTATCGCCGTGTTTGTATCCCTTTCCTTCGATAAGGATGAATACAAGATACTCAAACAGGAGCCACTGTATTTTGATCACGATTATCTGCAGGAGCTGAAGGGTGAACATGACGGACTGCAGAAAAAATTCAAGCGTCTTATTATCGGCGGACTGCTGCTGATATTTCTCAGCTGCATCATCGCGATGATCAGTGAGGATGTTTTGCACATGGAGGAAGGATTGCTGGATGCTGTCTATCTGCTGCTGATTTCCACTGCTGTCTTCCTGTTTATTTATGCAGGCTGCTCTATGGACACATATGAACTGCTTGTTGATAACGAGGCATATCGCAAAAAAAAGCATGGAGAACGCTTTTCCTGGCTGTATTATGTCACCATTGGCTGTGCTTCCATTCTCTATGTCGGCTTGGGATTGCTGTTTGGTAAAGAGGCATGGCGAACCGGCTGGATACTTATCGCCGTCACATGGCTTGTGACCTACGGCATCGTCAGCGGTATCAGTATGCGCAAGAAATAATGACAGCCTTAACCGGATAGCGAACTGCAAGAGATCTTCCCTATCCTTACCTGTGTAGTCATTTGTAAATAGATGCATCCATCCTGAAATACCGATATTTCAGAAAAAAGCAAATCGCCTTTATGATAACGATTTGCTTTTTCTTTTCTTTTGCCATTATAAGAGCCTTCCCAGTCAGAAAAACGAACAGAGCAGTCTGTCCGTTTACTATATAACTAACCCGCAAACTGGGCGTCATACAACCCCTTTTCCATATTTCCGCTGACAATGATAACATGTCCTGCAAATATATCGCCGTCATCATAATACAATTCAAACTCCCCATCCTGTGACACGTTGACAGACTCTATCCGGATACGACGTATAAATTCATCAGCACACAGCTCATCTTCGTCTTCATCCTGCCACTCAATTGCACAGCTGAGTAATTGCTCAGCAGCGTACCGGCGGGCTTTTTTATCCCATGCAGCGGCATCCTCCTGCAGCCTGCGAAAAACAGTTAATGCCTTATCCGCACGCTTATCATCATGCTCATCTGTATCCAGTAAAATCTCTGCCTTTTGCGCATTCCACTCCCCCTCCCCCTGAAACATGGACAGGGAACGGTTCAGCTGCAGTTGACAGGTATCTGACAGAGATAAAAAGACAGGCTTCTGATATTCCTTCAGCAGCTCCTGCAGCTGCGGCTGTTTTACATTTCGCTCCAGTACATCCACCAGCAGCAGACAGGCACCGGCAGGAATCTCCTGATTTGACCACATCGTTTTTTTCGGCAGGGATTCCCGCACCTTTAAACGATAAATCGTTTCCTTTTTCAAACGAAACACTTTTCCCGGTTTTTCATTTTCCTTTTCACTCAGCATCCACTGCAGTACCTTTTTCTCCTGCTTAAGCTCTGCAGTTTTACCATCTATGTGGGCAAGCAGCCGCATACTGGCTGTCCAACAGCTTTCCCCTTTCATGCGGCAGGAGCCTGCATCATCCTGTGTCAGTGCATAGATTTCCTTGATCTCTTCCGCAAAGCCTTCCTCAAATTTCTTTTTTTCTGTTCGTTCCTTCCACATTGCAGCTCTCCCTTTCTTCTGAAAACGGGATATTTCCAGTTTGGAAACATCCCGTTATACACAAATGATACAAATAGAGCTTGACCTGTTCTCATTTCCGTACTTCCTATATACCCTTTCGTTTCACAAGCTCAGCAAACGTTTTATCTTTGCCCGTCCTATTTTTTCCCCAACAGACGGAACATATTCTTCTTATAGACCTCTACGCCAGGCTGATTGAACGGGTTGATATCCAGCATATAGCAGGTAATGGCACATGCCTTGAAGAAGAAATAGCACATATAGCCAAAGCTTTCCGCACTCATATCGTCCAGTGTCAGAATCAGATTTGGAACACCGCCTGTTTCCTCGTGTGCTTCCAAAGTTCCCTGACACGCCATTTTGTTTACCCAGTCAACGGATTTTCCTGCCAGATAATTCATGCCATCCAGATTATCCGCATCTTCCGGGAAGTTCAGATCCAGCGTTGGCTTGTCAATCAGCAGCAGTGTTTCATACAGAACCTTCTTTCCGTCCTGTACAAACTGTCCCAGAGAATGCAAATCGGTAGAGAAGTTTGCGCTTGTCGGCAGATTTCCCTTGCATTCCTTTCCTTCACTTTCTCCGAACAGCTGCTTCCACCATTCCGCAACCATCGTCATCTGTGTTTCATAGCTTACCAGCATTTCCACATCTTTTCCCTGATTTTCCAGAATACGGCGGCTTACTGCATAGGCATAGGCATCGTTTTTGCTTAAATCCGGATCCTTTAAATCTTCATAAGCCTTTTTCAAACCGGTCATGATAGCATCGGTATCAATACCTGCCACAGCGATTGGAAACAGTCCAACCGGTGTGATGACGGAGAAACGTCCACCGATATCATCCGGAATTACAAAGGTTTCATAGCCTTCCTTGTCCGCAATCGTTTTCAGCGTGCCTCTTGCCTTATCCGTTGTCGCAACAATTCTTTTTGCGGCTTCCTCTTTTCCGTATTTTTCTTCCATAAACTGCTTCAGCAGACGGAATGCCAGCGCGGTTTCCGTTGTTGTACCGGATTTGGAAATTACATTGACTGCGACTTCCTTATCCTTGATGTACTCCATAACCTGCGCAATATACGTGGATGAGAATGTATTACCGAAGAAAATGATTTCCGGTTTTTTATCACTGTACATTCCATTGATCATTTCAACGGCAGCTCTGGCTCCCAGATAAGAACCACCGATACCACAAACCATCAGTACATCGCATTTTTCGCGGATGTCAGCCGCAACGCTCTTTAATCTTGCATACTCTTCCTTGTCATAATTGTTTGGCCATTCCACCCAGCCGACATAGTCGTTTCCCTTGCCGGTCTTGTTGTGGAGATCCTCATGGCATTTGGTAACGATGTCCTGATAACCTGCAATGTCTTCCTTCAAAAATGCATGCTTTGTGTCTAATTTCATCATATGCGTTTTCTCCTTTTACTTTGTTGCCTCTTCGATCCACTGATCCAGATGCTCCGCCAGTGAAGTAAACCCGATATTCATCTGCGGCAATTCGTGGACGAATCTGCGTTTTCGCATGGAACGAGCTTTATTTGCTTCTACAGCTTTCAAGGACAGCTTGAAATGCATGCCGTCTTCATCGACATCCAGAATTTTCACCTTTACACGTTCATTGACCTTGACATACGTATGCACATCCCGCACGAAGCGCTCACTGATTTCAGAAATATGAATCAATCCGTTGTGCTTGCTGTCCAGATAAACAAATGCGCCGTAGGGCTTGATTCCGGTAACGACACCTTCCACGACCTCTCCAACCATATAATGCATCCACTCACCTCATTTCATCATGCTTATTATATCATATCTTTTCTGATTTTGTGTTATAATAATATGGCAGAGAGCGTAAAAGGCTGATGATTCGCCGGTAACTGCTGATAATGGATGCGGAATACACAGATTCCCATGCAATACCGATGGGGATGATTCCACCGTGTTTCTAGTTCCATATATCTGCATAAACAGCAGCGAAACGTTATACATACAGCACTCTGGACTATATGAGGTGATACAGACATGAGTTCAATTTACCCCCTGGTGGCTGCCCTTCTGGCAAATGTCATCGCCCAGGTTCTAAAGCCGATTGTGCTTTATTTCCGTACCAAGGAACTGGATGTGCATCAGTGCATCGCCTGCGGAGGCTTTCCAAGCTCACACAGCTCTACGGTAACAGCCCTGACGATTGCAATCGGCATGAATGAAGGCTTTGATTCCGCCCTCTTCGCGATTACCTGTGTATTCAGCTTCATCGTTATTTATGATGCAGCCAATGTCCGCTACTACGCAGGCAGAAATATCCAGCTGACAAAGCAGCTGATCAGCGATCTGGAAACATTGAAGGGTTTGAAATTCAACGATCCGATCTATCACGAGAAGATCAAAAGCGTTCTCGGCCATAAATTCATTGAAATACTTGGAGGTATCCTGCTGGGCATACTGGTATCCCTGTCCATGTATCAGCTTATCCATTAGAGAAAGAAGGAATAGGATGCAGACTAAGATAGATGAAATCAAGCAAACCATTGAAAAAATACGTCCATACATACAAAGAGACGGCGGCGATGTTGAATTCGTATCCTTTGAGGACGGCATTGTCGGTGTGCGTCTTCTAGGAGCATGCGTCGGCTGCATGTCCATCGACGATACTATTCAGGGAGGTATTGAGGCGATTCTTCTGGATGAGGTGGAAGGTGTCAGTGGCGTTGCGCTGATCGAGTAGTTATAAGACAAAAAAACACATGCTACAGTTTATATTTCTAAATCCTGCTGTCATGTGTTTTTTCATATCCTCAAACGTACTATCCTTATTATCGATGCAACTATTTACTTGTGATTCGGGTGATGTTTTTCAGCTGTATGGAAATCGTTCCATCCGGCTGATTTTTAAATTCCACAAACTCACGGGAATTCATATAATCCACCGGAATAATGATTTCGATTCCCTTGTCTGTTTTTATCTTCTGTACCTTGTCCGAGCGTGCCGGCTTCACATATTCCACCTCAATCGGCTTTTCAACGCCCTGCTTGCGCAGTTCTTCGCGAAAATCATCACGGGCAAGCGGCTTCTCTGCAAACAGCAGCTCTGCGACCTCCTCAATTTCAATCGGTGTCTGCTGCTCGATATTCTCCTTGATGATGCTTTTCATTTTCGGAACGACCTCCATCTGATCCAAATCGTATTTATCGCTGATTTCCTCTGTGATTTTCGCCAGTGAGGATACCGCTTCCTTATACGATGGGGAGGTTGTGCTTTCCAGTATGATATCCGCAAAGAAATTCACCTTCTCCGCTTCGATTTCAACCTTGCTTTCCACACAATGCAGCGCATAATCACTCAGCTCTACGAGAAATGCCTTATCCGCCTTGACCAGAGAGGAGGATAACAGCGTGCGATAGGGGATGATTTCATTCCGCATACCGGCTTCCTCCTGTACAAGCGTATGTGTAATTCCCTCACTGTAGGCATTGTCGATGACCAGCAGATAGCGCCTTCCCTCTTCCATCACCTGTGCAATCAGCAGATCGCTTGGATAGTATAAGGCACATCGCAGCTTCGCATCGAATATATGGCGTGCAAGCAGCTCACTGAGCTGTTCAAAGCTTTGTTCCTGCAGCTTATAGCTGTCCAGCCACTGCTTAACCTGCGAGCTTTCCTTGAATTTTCCGCTTTTTTTGGAGGAGCTTGAAAAAACCTTGGATGCCTTGGTCTGCATCATTTTTTCAACCTCCGGCTGCAGCTCCTGCATACAGGCGGTACTCATAATACATGTATTCTGTTCACAGTCCAAAACGTGGACAATCACCTTTTCAAAATCCGGCATAAGCTCCCTCTTTCCTTTTGATAGACATTCCTGTTCATTCCATGTCTTTGCCTGTTTATGATACCCCATTTTGCAGTCTTTGCATAGTATGAATTGTCTGTGAAAATAAAAATCACAAAATGTTCACATGATTTATTCACAGAGTAGTGCTATAGTAATGTCAATGTAAAAAAGGTGGTCATGGAATGCAAAAAGCGATTTTTTCCAGAATTGATTTGAATAACGCCGACAATGATCTGGCTCAGGAGTATCTGAGCTGTATCCGGGATCTGCTGCATCTGCATGATGTACAGGACCTCAAAGCATTTACACAGCATATGAATACATCAAGATTTCAGCACTCGCTGAATGTCTCTTATTATACATTTCTGATAGCACGGCGATTCCATCTGGATTCCTGCAGCGCCGCAAGAGCCGGCCTTCTTCATGATCTGTATCACTATGACTGGAGAAATCTGGATAAGGAGGAGCGTCCCATAGAAGGAAGACACTGTGCCGTACATCCGCAGATTGCTTTGGAAAATGCACGTAAGGCAACCTTCGTTAATACGATTATCGAAGATGCCATCGTACACCATATGTGGCCGATGACTCTGCGCTGCCCCAAAACAAAGGAGGGCTGGGTTCTGCAGGCTGTTGATAAATACTGCGCCATCAGCGAAATTCTTTTGCAGGGTGGAAGAAGAGTGCGATATTCCAGACTTGCTATTTCACTGGCTGCACTGCTTTCCTTCAGCATTCGATAGCACTTATATACAGATAATGCTGTGTTTGGAATTCATTTCCGGGCACAGCTTTTTTCTTTTATCGAATGAACATGCTGCTTGAATTTCCGTCAGTCGCCTATCCTATATAAAACACGTCCTTTCTCTGTTGAGAGATGCAGACGTGTTTTGATTCTACAGGGCATCCAACAGCTTATTCCAGCAGCTTCAATTCCTTAAGCTTTTGTTCCATATAGCTGCGAAAGGCGAATTCCTCTTCCTCCTGCAGCCCGACATGATAGATGCGGTCAATGTCCTCTCCCTGAAACATATACAGCTCGGAGGCATCCAGTATGCCTTCCGGATACAGCACCGCTGCATAATCATACAGGATACCGCTGGAACGCTCCTCCTGAATTCTACCGATAATCATTAGTTTTTTTCGCCCTTTCTTCAGGGTGATTACACTGCCAAGAGGCAGAATATTTCGTAATGCTTCCTTTTTCATTCCTTATACCTTCCCATCAGTAATTGATTTTAACTTTAAATCCCAGACCTGCAAGCAGTGAAGCCTTTCCGCCAAACTCCACTTCCCCTGTTTTACTGGAAAACTCTGCACCAACGCCGGCAGCACCAAGCTCACCGGTACCACTCAGCGTTATGTCTGCGCCAAACAAAGAGAATTTACCCTTTACCTCCCCCTGTACGGCCGCCACTCCGATTTCGCCCTTCAGCGTAACCTCATCCTTCTTAATCACTGCCTTTGCGGCTCCTTTGGCAACACCGACTCCTACAGAAGCCTCAATCCCGGCATGCACATACGAGGTTCCGATATCAAAACCGGCTTTCAGCTGAGCGAGCGCAGCTTCTGCTTCCGCCTCCAATTGCAGCTGCGGATTCCAGGTGCCGTCATCATACAGCAGCCCCTTCCCATCCACAGACACATGGGCACTGCCAAGTGTAAACTGGGCATTTGCCGATGTATATTTGCTGTTTTTTCCTACTGCATAGCGAAAGGCATCAAAGCCGCCGAAAATTCCGGCACAGATACCGTTTTTCGCATAATCGACAAGGGATCTGCCATTGCCGAAAGTCGTATGTGTGCGATGGGTGGTTTTCCAGCTGTCCGTTCGTGTATACCAGGCATCCGACCAATCGCTGTCACTGGATAGGGATGCTGCTGTTCGCAGCTGTCCAGCCTGCTTCAGAAGACGCTGCTCCATCGATTCATATTGCATTTGTGACTCATGGAAAAAGGCTTGCAGCTGATACAGCTGTGCAGACAGCTGTCGCTGCAGGACAGATAAACGGTTTAGCTGCGTTGTTTGTCCCAGAATATTCTGGAGCTGGTAAACAGAGGCACTCAGGCGGCTGCTTTGTTTCCATGTTTGCTGTGTGCTTTGCTGAAGCTGCAGCAGTTTTCCGGTATGTATCTTTATCATTCGGCTATTGCCTACAGCATACACAGACCCTCACATATCCGAATCTGTTCCTGCACATTATGCAGGACATTGCGATACTGTCGCTGCAGCAGGGGAAGCTCTGCGCCCTGTGCTGCACTTGGCAGCATGACGGTTTGCTGGCGCAGCTGTGTCTGCAATGCATACAGCTGCTGCAAGTAGCCGTTTGCCATGGTCTGGATAAGAATCCTAGAAGCCTTCGGCACTGGCATTCAGCTGTGCCTCCATGCTTTGATAGGTAGATACCGTCTGATCAAGGAATTTTGCATAGGATTCGACAATTGACCGATAATTGTCAAAAACCGGCAGCATTCCGTGAAAGCGGGATCTTATTTTTTCTGAAGCCGGAGACTGCCAATAGGCAGCAAGCTGATTCATTGAAGTACCGATTTCCTGCAGACAGGAATTCAGCTGTTGATTCTGTGAACGGATACTGGCAGCTGTCTGAGTTACCTGTGCCAGTGTAATTTGTAGCTGATCCATGATACACCTCCTAATTGACCAGACGGCGGGCCATCTGTGCTCGTTCATCCTGTGTCTGTCGATAGGTCTTGGCACTCAGCTTGAGAAAAGCCGCATACTCGCGCATGAGTGCCGCCATCTGCTGAAAGTCCTTTTCAAACCCCTGAATCTGTGATACAAAGGCCTGATTATCCTTTCCCTGCCAGCCGCTGCCCATCGCCGCCACCTCCTGAAATAAACGGCGGTAATTCTTTTCGTAGGACAGGGTCTGCTGCTCAATCTGTCCTGCCGCACTGTCCAGTCTGACAGGATCCACTTGTATTTTTATACTCATTTCATTCCTCCTATAAGATGATGATGCGTTCTGCGTTGCGAATGCCGGCATCCTTAACACACAATGCGAAATCCGGCATGTTGTCCTGCTGCTCCAGATACCATATAGCATCCTTTAGACTGCCCTTTTCCAAATGCCAGGCAGCCTCCAGTAACCGTGATACAAAGCGGTGTACAACACCCAGTTTTGCCTGTGCGGGAAGCAGCACCTCCATACCCTGCTGCACCGCTGGTACATACACCTCCACCAGTATTCTTTCATCCATTTTCCTCGACCTCCCATAGCTGCAGTATTCTGCATGTATCCTCCTCCCAGTAAATCGCTTCCTTGCTTTTCAGTATTTTATCTGTCTGCACATTCCTTTTTAACGTATAGGAATGCTCCTGAAATCCTTTTCCCATCCAGAGAACAGCGGCATCAAGCCATACTAGTGCATACCAGTCCCATAGGGAATACGCACTTAGATGGGGTATGGTTTCAATAAAAATATGATGCAGCTGCTCTGCCTCCAGCAGTTTCTTCATGAAGGCTGTATCCAGAGTCAGCTCATCCAGCTGATGCCATACGATATATTGCTTTTGCGGCTGCTTCAGCAGTCGATCAAGCGTATCCAAGGAGGACGGCTTTCGTTTCGCAAGCGGATGCGGACTGAATATATGGACACTGCCTCCTGTTTCCAGCTGCTTCAGATAGAGGGAAATGAAGCTGTCATTCAGACGGTAGGCAGCCAGAAGAAACAGACAGCGCCCTGTGGGATAGGCTGTATAAATTTCCTCCTGCGTTTTGATTTCCCTGCCCAAAAAGCTGCTGTCACATTGCATTGCAAGAGGATGGGAAACATGCGCCGGCATACGTGGAACAGCATAAGCCAGCGGTGTTTGCGAACGGGATGCCTTCATCCATGCCTCCTTGCGATAGACGGCAATCTGAAACATACAGAGAGTATCGTTATATTTCATAAGACCACAGCCCGGCTGTGTCAGCGGGATACAGCTTTGTTCACAGGAGAAGAGATAGCTGTAATCCTCATGCTGTGCACACTGCAGGGCATACCAGTCTTCCAGACAGGCCTGTATACGCATGGGAATCTGCTGCAGAACAGCCGTTGTGATACAGCATACAATGCCGTATTTTTTTCCTTCGCGCAGCAGATAAAGCAGTTCCTCCTCCAGCTCCTGATACAGTTCATGAAACACTTCATAATTATGAAGAATACAAAGGATTCCCTGTTCGCTTCTTCGTGCTCTGCGCTGTTTTATCATGCGCCTCATGAAGCTGAAAAAGCTTTGAATTCCCTCTGCATCCTCTCTTTGAAATACAGCGGCAACCTGCTGGTACTGCGCATATTTCATGAACAGCGGCTTATCGAAATCAAACAGATAGAGTATGTTCTCAGACTTCACAAGACAGCTTTGAATCAGCGTTTCCACAAACATGCTTTTCCCGCTCCCCACCATGCCGCACACAGCGAGGTTGCGTCCGTCCCACACGGATATGGAAAAGGGAATCTGCTGCTGATGGGCAAGATCATCCAGCAAACCAAGGGTCAATGCAGTTTCCTTAGCCGGAAGCTCCTCCTGTTGCAGATTCGGCTTTAATGGTGGCATCCACAAAGGAGCGGCACGCTCTGTGCTGATAGCACACAGTGCATCACAAACCGCCTCCAGCTCGGTTTTTGCCACCGTACCGCCTGCCATTGGTAGATCCTGCATATTCCCGTCACTGTCATAATAGGAAAGATACAGATCCGATGCCTCCTTTCCGCAGGGATCATAGGGTGCCTGTGTCCAGGCGCTTTGCCCCTGCACAAAGACCTCATCATGTCCTACCTGTAAAAACAGCTGACCGGGATGCTGCAGATGGACAGCGGAGTCCTTTTTCAGCATATCCATACTGTCATTGCGATCGGCAACCTTTAAACACAGACGAAAGCGTGCATTGCTCCAAATCTGTTCATCCACAACACCGAAGGGCTTCTGTGTCGCCAGCAGCAGATGGATACCCAGGCTTCTTCCGATTCTGGCACACTGACGCAGATGATCAAGAACCGCCGGAAAGAGCTGCTTCAGCTCGGCAAACTCATCTGCTACCAGAAACAGGTGGGGCATCGCCGTAAGGGAGGGATGCTGCTTTCTGAGCTGCATGTATTTATCGATATCCATACTGCTGATTCCATACCGCTCCCCTGTATCCGCCAGCTGCTGCTGTCTGCGGGTAAGCTCGCCTTCTATTGCACACATGCAGCGCATCAGAATGCCCTTATCCAGATTCGTAATGATACCAGCGGTATGCGGCAGCTTTGCCAGAGCATTGGCCATTGTCCCCCCCTTGAAATCAATCAGCAGAAAGCTGACATCCTGACAGGAAAACGTAACAGCCAGCGACAGCAGATAGGTTAGAAGACATTCACTTTTGCCGGAGCCGGTCATTCCCGCAAGCAATCCATGCGGTCCGTGGCTGTGTTCATGCGCATCCAGATACAGCTCACCGCCGTCTGCACTTTGTCCGATGATCACGCGCAGACTTTTCGCAGCATCACTCCCCTGATAGCGGGAGGCTATCTGAAGCTCCTCAACACTGTGACAGTGAAACAGCTTTAGAAAGCTCAGCATTTTCTTACCCCGTGCACTATCCTTTGGATACGCTGAGCGTTGAACAAAGGCAGCACGTCTTTGCCTTGCTGTGCATGTATCGATTGTGAAATCCGCATGACGCTGCGGCCATCGCACGCTGCGGCCGTTTATCTGCAGCTGAAGATCAGCAGCGTTGTTCAGCGTATCGCTCCAGCGCAGTTGGTGAATTTTTTTATGCGCAGGCAGCTGCAGAGAATCGGTAAGACACGGCTCCAGAATACAAACGATGACATCCTTGATACCTTCATCGTCCACCACTGCTTCCAAAAGACGCCTGCAGCGGCCTGCGCTTGTCTCATCCCATACAAGCAGTCGCTGCCTGTCCACAAACAGGTGTGGCAGACAGAACAGCTTTTCCCTTGAAATCAGCGCTTTATCCGCAGCGATACAGATACGGGTTTCCTTTTCCGGCTGCTGTATGACCAGCTGCAGCAGGATATTCAGCAGCGTGTCGATACATACGGATCGTTCGCCCTCCAGACACAGAGACTGACACTCGCGAAGATCTGCCACGATGGGGACATTTTCCAATCTGAACTGACCAGCCTGCAATCCGTGCAGCTTATCCAGTAGCACATCCTGCGTCATGGAGGATACATAAGGAAACTGCAGATGAATGCCCGCAGGACAGCTGCCCTGTCCCAGCACCACATGCAGCCAGTCCGCATGATTCACACAGCGAAGACGATACGGCTTTTGAGCAAGAAAATCGACACAGAGTTTGGAAACCGGCGGATACCAGTGCTGTAGATATGCAGTCTCCTCCTGCATTGCCTGTTGAATACGCTGTTTCACCTCCAGCAGATAGCAGGAGTACACATAGCATCGCTTTTCTTCCTTTCTGCGCTGCTGCTTTCGCTCATAACGCTTGGAGAGCAGCGGCCAAAGGATTGTTCCCAGCGCCATGCTGAGGGACATGAGCAGTGTCGGCACCACAGAAAGCAAATCCTGCTTTCGCTCTGCTGCCAGCCAGAAGGAAAACATCCCCATTGCGGTGGAGGAAAGCCCCATGGTAATGGAGGGTCCCAGTACAAAGATTGCAGGAAGATTTTCCTGTGTGCCTTTGGCCAGAGGCAGCTCGATTTCCATCGTTAATTTCTGCACAGGCTCCGGTGTCAGGCATATGGCTGTGCCTGCTTCCTTTTCCTCTATGACAGCTTTGCAATAGGAAATTTCAGAAAGCCTTGAATCCGCTATTTGCTCTGGAACGAAGATACTGTCCTTTCCCATCAGCAGCATCACATTCCCGAGATAAATGACATCGCCCGGCACTACTGTATGCCTTGTAATGCGCTCCCCGTTGACATAGCAGCCATTGGTGCTCGCCTGATCCACCAGCTCCCACTCCGTATCCTTCGCTTGTAAAAGCGCATGACATAGAGATATTCCAGCACTTTTCAGACACAGCTCCTGTGTGGAGGAGCGCCCGATATGCACAATGCCCGCCAGGGCATAGCCATGAAAGCGCAGAGCGTTTGCACTCAGTTCTTCTGCATAAAAGCGTATCCGCTGCCCCTCTAGTGCAATCACGCAATGAAAGCCCGGTTCTATTTCCTTCTTATGCAGCTGATACAGAGGAGAAGCAGACTGCGTAACATGAAAGCTCCATCCGCCTATTCTCCATACTGCCTGCACCGCAACATTCCGATACTGATAAACAGGCACCGTCTTTCGCTGGTTTATCAGCAGAATCGTTTGTATGCCCTTGTCCTGCAACACACAGAGCTTTATCCTTCGCATAGCCTTACGAGCTCTTTCATAACAGCCTGCATGCTACTAAAGCGCTGATTCCTTTCTTCCTGACAGCAGTGCAGAAGCAACGCATCCAATGCATCCCTGCATGCACCATCTGCAGGAAACTGTCCATGACGCAGGACATAGCAGGTTCTTCCAAAGCTGTAAATATCACTTCGCTCATCACAGTTCAGCGTACCAGCCTCTTTGGGAGAATAGCCGGGGAGACACCGCGGCTGCGACATCCTGTTCCTGCAGAAAACGGCTGGTCGCAAAATCCAGTAGATAGACATTTCCCTTCCAGTACTGCAGATTGGACGGCTTGATATCCAGATGTACAATCTGCTGCTCATGGAGATACTGGAGAAGTTCTCCCAGCTGCAGGCACCACTGCAGACGCTTTTGCTCGCTGCTGCAGCCCTGTATACGCGATAAGGAAACACCGGGAATATATTCCATCAGAATACAGCGGTACTGTTCCTCCTCAAATGCTGATATCAGGTGCGGGATACGCTCATGCTGCAGCCATCCCAGCATACATGCCTCTCTTTGATATACCGCCCGCAGATAAGCATCTGAAAATTTTGCATGATGCCGTACAATGCGTTTCAATGCATACAGCTGTGATGTGACGATATCCCGTACCAGAAACACCTCACAGGCCGTTCCCTGATACAGGCAGGCACAGATCTGGTAGCGCAGATTCATACGATTTCCTCCTTCTGCCAGCGAAACTGCAGATTCGCAAACCGTATGACATCCTGATCCTTCAGTTCACGGGATGTTATTCTTTCACCGTTGATATATGTGCCATTGGCACTGCCGCAGTCCTTCAGCACACCCTCCTCGATGCAGGCGTGATGCTGGGATATCGTTTTCCCACTCAGCACCAGGTCATTGTCCTTTGCCCGCCCGATTGTAAACTGCGCCTTATCCACACGTATGCTGTTCCATGACTTCAGATCCACCAGACAGCTGCAATCCTGTGCAAGCAGCTCCTGTGTCGGACTCTCCAGTTCCTTTTGTACCGCATAGCCGCCACTCTCCTCTGCGATCGCAAAGGAAGGTACAGCCATCGTCTTGGGAGCGGGCAGATTGCGTACCTGAAACGGTTCTTCCCTTGTGATATGAAACAGCTTTTCCAATAATCCCAAAGGCTTAGCCTGTGCAGCTTGCAAATCATGCAGCCCCTGTAAAACCTGAGGCAGCGTCAGATCCTCGCTGCGCAGGCAATAGCCTAGAAATCCCAGTGCCGCAAAATCCTGTGTTACACGGACACAATCCAGTAAATCCTTTAAAAACTGCTTCAGCTCCTCCTTTTGAAACAGCCAGTTGTCCACAACCAGCGGAAATACAAGAAAGCGCAAAAGACCTCCGTCATAGCTGAGAAATACATGCTCCAACCGCATGGATACCGGCTTTCCGGCATTTACCTGCACCATATCCTCGAGTACATACAGCAGAAACGGCAACAGCTCTCTTTCCGCAAACAGATGCGCCTGTAAATACTCCTTTAATGTCAGATACCCCTTCGTATCATAATACAGCCTGGTTTTGCTGCGGGGATCACGCACACAGAGCAGACAGCGCTCATCCTTATGAATCTGTTGAAAGATATACTCATCAAAATCCTTTGTCCGCTTTAACACCACCTCCAGAAAACCATCATCACGAACCTCCATATGCTTTAACATAGCATCCATTCTTATCACCTCGACTTGCTTTTTACACTAGTAAATACGTAAAAAAAACATGAAACTCCTAAAAATTTCATGATTTCACATTTTTTCACATTTTTCAAATGGTATAATAGATTGCTGTAAAGGAGAATGCTCATGCGCCTAAATCAAACATTATGCATTGCGGGAATCTGGATCATCAATCTCAATACCCTGTGGTTTGTCAAACCACTTTCACAAAATCTTTCCCATCTGGGTAATGCACTGCATATGCGCTGGTATCTGATACTATGGGCGGCCAGCGCTGCCTTGTACTTTTATGTGTATACGAGAAAATGGATGGCTTCCCTTGAATACCGCAACAGGCTGGGTTGGCTTGTACTTTCACTCAGCTGTCTCGGTATGGTATTTTCCGTACTGCTTCCCTATGCCCCCTATGTACATGCAACACTGTCAAAATGGCATACTCGCCTTGCGATGGGATCCACCATCCTGTATGTGCTTTTGATTTTTCATATACTGTGTGAGCTGCTCACCAGAGATATAGCTGCTTTTCAAAAGGTGGCAGGACCTTATGCCATGCTCGTCGTATTCGAGCTTTTGCTTTATCTGTTAAATGGCGGTGTATCGACACTGCTTGAAATATGCTTTCCAATGACTATGTCGCTTTATTTGTATACTGTCAACAGCTATTTCAGCCGCAGGAACAGATTCACTAAATAAGCTATGAATATTTCGATAGCCAAAATTCGCAGGTCACAGCATCTGGCTGAAGCAGGCTGTAAGCCTTTTGAACATTGGAAACAGCCATGAACCACATTCCTTATGGAAAATGCAGACATACAAAAGTATTGTCACAAGGCAGATTCATACCGCATTATAAAGAGGATATCTTTTGTTCTATTGCATATCACTCTTTTCTCTCCCTGTATCATAATCTATTTATGACACCTCTGGAGGCTAGGGAATCTAAACCTTTCGTAGTTTCCATATGTAGAAAAGGTCATACCTTGCCTTTTCAAAGGCCGGAGTTTTAAATCTTAACTAACATGATAAACAAAGGCTTACAGGCTAGTTGCTCTGCCTGCTACCTTCCTGCACAGGCTCTGCAGTGCCTCTTCCGGCAAATATATGATATCCACCGTTTCTGTGCCATTCCATGTAACCGATATGCTTTTCATCCACTAAAAAAGAACACGTCTACCGAAACCAGATTCTTTCTTACTTTAGGGTGTCTGCAAACAGAGAGAATACAACTTCTATTGATAAATACAATCGTGTTGCATTCTCCCTGTTTTATGTTTACCCACAGTCGAGAAAGAACTCCGAAACAGATACGTGTTCTTTTCGTTTAGCTTTCAGGTACTCACCTTATTCCTGATACAATTCCTTACCATGAGGATCCCTTCGCACACAGCGTCTGCCATCCTGTATGGTTATGTAAACATACAGCGGCTGATTCTGATGCTCAGCGTCAAGCTCCTTATGAAAAATGAACTTCGTATCCTCATCATCAAGAAAATAAAATGCCAGATCCTTTGCGCCTGCTATGCTGAAATCATAAATAAATTCCAGCTGGTGCTGATGCGGTGGAATCTTCTTTACGGTATGCGGTGCGGTTCCCCCCGGATACAGAAAGTATAGATCTGTAATTCTGCTCGCAGTCTGATTGCGAACATAAATATCCTTCCCCTGCAGTCTCATGGCTATTTCCCACGAAACTGAGGCAGATATTCCTTATGCGCCTCAATCAGCTCGTCTACTACGATATTTGCCAGATGATCACTTGGACACAATGGGTTCATATTCAATGCCGTTACCGCCAAATCGCGGTTTCCTGTAACCGCAGCCTCAACAACCATACGCTCAAATGCCTTGATCATATGAATCGTTCCAGAAATCGTCGGCTTCATTTCCCCGGTAGCCAGCGGCTTAGGTCCATCCGCAGTAATCATGCACGCAACCTCAACAGCGCTTTCATCCGGCAGATCACTGATACAGCCGTTATTCTGTACATCCACATATTGGATATCACGCTTATCCGTATAGATGGACGCAATCAGATTGCATGCCGCATCGCTGTATTTTGCACCCCCGCGCATCTCCAGCTGCTTTGGTTTGACATCCAGCTGCTCATCCTTATACAGTTCAAACAGCTCCTCTTCCACACGGGAAACGACCTCACCGCGCACATTGCCCTTTGCGAATTGTTCCTGTTCTTCCTCCAGCTGTTCCTTTGTGAAAAAATAGTAATTATGATATGGGCATGGTATTGCATGCAACCCGCGGATAAAGGCAGGGGAATATGGCAGGGATATGAAGTTTTTCATTGCCAGCACATCCTCCGGCTTTACATTCGCATAGCGCTCTACAACCTCATCCATCACACTCATGCCGTCAAGAAACACATCTGTCGCAAAGATATGGTGATTCACTCCCTGCAGCTGCATGGTCACACGATGTTCCTCTACCCCGAGGATATTGGCGATACCGGCAACCATATTGACAGGGACATTGCACAAGCCGATCACTTTTTTGAAATCCGTATAACGCAGAACAGCTTCCGTAACCATACCTGCCGGATTTGTAAAGTTAATCATCCATGCATTCGGACAAAGCTCCTGCATATCCTTTACAATATCCAGTATGACCGGAATCGTACGGAATGCTTTAAACATTCCCCCGGCCCCGTTGGTTTCCTGTCCAATCATCCCGTGGGATAAGGGAATCCGTTCATCCAGAACACGTGCCGGTAAACGACCGATACGCATTTGTGTAGTCACAAAATCCGCATCCTTTAATGCTTCTCTTCGATCATAGGAAAGAATCACCTTCATCGGCAATCCTGCCTTTTTCACCATGCGCTGAGCGAGAGCACCGACGATTTCCAGCTTTTCTCGTCCTTCTTCGATATCCACCAGCCATAATTCACCGACCGGCAATTCGTCGTAACGTCGAATAAATCCTTCGACAAGCTCGGGCGTATAAGAGGAGCCGCCTCCTATCGTCACGATTTTCACAAGATCTTTCTTCATCTCGTCCTCCTTAGTGGTATATACCACTGCAAAAGCATTATAACATGAGATTCCCCATCCGTAAATGAAAAAAGATACCGTTTTCATTTCTATATCGCTTTTTCTGCGAAAGTGTTATTTCTATACAGAAACGTATCCGTTTGTAAGGTCCCTGTTCAATTGCAGGTAGCTTTAAAGCATACAGACGCAACACGATTGTATTGATCAATAGAAGTTGAATATACATCCTGAAGTAAGAATGAACCGGCTGTAAAAGCAGCTGTTCTTTTCCATGCCCTGCAATATAAAAAGGAAGCTGATCGATTACGATCGCTCCCTTACGTTTGTTATGCTCCAGATTTTCCTATCAGCTCGATGTGTATACTTATTTCACTTCTTTACCCTTCAGCCTGTCTTTCAAAGCATCATATGTATCACATTCCAGAATATGAAGAATTGCATCCTCAACCTGATGATCTGGCAGTGTATCTATCCAGTCATCCTCCTTGCCGTATTTGTGTGCTATTTGTGATTTCAACAATGCTCTTTTCCCTTTTTCCAGACCCTTTTCCATTCCTTTTTCGATGCCTTTTTCCAAACCTTTCACGATACCTTTTTCAATGCCTTGTTCAAGCCCTTTCTGAAACCCCTTCTCAAGTCCGAGCCTTTCAGCCTCTGCTGTCTGATCTCTCAAATTGGCCTGTACTGCTCGCTCTGCAAATTCAATGGATTCCGCCCAGCTGAATAATGAGCCATCCTCGCGCATCTCATTATATTTTTCCATAGCCACATTCACCATCCTTCTCTTCATGTTTAGTATAGCATCATCCGGATTATATGCAAGCACATAGCAGAAGGTTTCAAACTCCGTCAGATTCTCTATGCCTCCGACCTCCTTTACACGCTGCCTGATCATCGGTAAAAACACAATCGCGCGATGCAGTGTACCGTTGGGCTCCTCCCGATTATCTTCATCCTTTACCGTATAGTGACGAATCATGCGGCCTCCTGCTTTCGGCATCGAATTCATAAAGATAATCTGATAAAACGGCTTCAGCTTTGTGTAATCATCCCCCTGCTTCAGCTGTCTTCCGACCAGGCGGTAGCCATACTGCTGAAAACGCAGCTGTTCCTCCTTCGTATACCCGGATACCTGCATTTCCAAATCATAGAGGTGACCTGTTTCATCCTCCAATACAACATCCAGAACCGCTCGTTTTCCGAAAAAGGCTTCCGGCAGCAGCTCCGGATTCAGCACCTGTGTCTTTTGAACCTTCAATCCGTAAATTTCTTCAATGATCCTGCTTCTCAGCATGGCAGAGCCTGCATCCTCACCAATCAGCATATACTTGAAAAATACATCATTGTGAAAGGGAATCGGATACTCCCTTTCCTTCGATTTTTGCATATGTCTCATCCTCCTTTTTTCCATATACACTCTTATATACGTATGGAAAGGGCAAAACTCCTAAATTTAACATGATATTTTTTGAATATTTTACAAGCTCCTGCTTTTCGGGGGCAAAAGGTCGGATTCATGTAAACAATAACGAGGTGCTCTACAGTTGTATGAGAATTGAAACGACGGTACACTTCGTTTTACGGTTTCATATGCTCACACATGTTTGCAGCGATTGTCTCATAGCTTCCTGATACTTCCATATTATCTCTGCTTATACACAGACATCTATGACTTTATCATGTCCGTTATACCGTAAAAAAAGAACCTGTTACGGCTCTTTTCTGTTATTTTACCATTTTTTCAAATGCATCCTTGGCTGCCATCTGTTCCGCCCGCTTTTTCGAAAAGCCCTTGCCGCGTCCCAGGTTGATATCATCCAGCATAACAATAACCTCAAATTCCGGCTTATTGCTTGGTCCGGAAACGTTTACAGTTTCATAATGCACCGTCTTACGGGAATCCGACTGTATGTACTCCTGCAGCTTCGTCTTATAATCGATCACCTTTTCACTTTTCGGGCGACTGATGGCAGGTGTAACAACTGCAGACAGAATACTGTCGATTGCCTTCATACCCTGATCCAGAAAGACCGCGCCAAGCAGTGCCTCAAACATATCCGCCAGAATGGAATCCCGCTGTCTTCCACCCGTCTTTTCCTCACCAACGCCAAGCATTAGATATTTTCCAAGGCCCAGCTGCCGGTTGTATTCCGCCAGTGCCTCCTCACAGACAAGCTGTGCACGCAGGGTTGTCATCTGCCCTTCGCTCAGCTCCGGCTCCAGCAGAAACAGCTTCTTCGTCGTCCATAGCTGCAGTACGGCATCTCCCATAAATTCCAGACGTTCATTATCATGCGCATAGGACTTATGCTCATTCACATAGGAGGAATGCACAAGTGCCTGTGTAATCAGCTTTTTATCGCAATAAGCGATATTCTGATTCTTTAACCATTCAAATATTGTATCCATTACCTAGTATCTCCTCTTGTTTTCCTGTATATTATACCACTAATCCAGATATGTGGCACTCCCAACTGCATGCTCAACATACATTTTTATCTCCTCATAGCCGATTGTGTCGAGATGTGCAAGAATTTCCGCTGCATCCTCACGCGCGACCTCCAGAATATTGGCATCCTGAATCACATCTCCCAGAATAAAGCCCGGAACACCGCTTTGTCTGGTTCCAAGAATATCGCCGGGGCCTCTAAGCTGCAGATCCGCACGGGCTATCGCAAAGCCGTCTCTTGTCTGCTCGCAGATTTTCAACCGCTGCAGGGAATCCGGATCCTTCGTGCTGCTTAACAGATAACAATATCCCGGACGCGTTCCTCTTCCGACCCGGCCCCGCAGCTGATGAATCTGTGAGAGTCCGAAGCGGTGCGCATCATAAATGACCATGATATTGGCAGCCTTCACATCCACGCCGACCTCAATCACCGTTGTGGATACGAGGATATCAACCTCCCTGTGAAGGAAGCGCTCCATGACCGCATCCTTTTCCTGCGTATTCATTTTTCCATGAAGCAGTGCTATGCGATACCGCCGTCCCAGAGAGGCACACATCCCGTCATAAATTTCCGTCACGTTGCGCATATCCATATCCTCATTTTTCTCAATCGCAGGGCAGACCACATAGCACTGATCCCCTTCATCTATTTTATCCAGCACAGCTTCCAGAATCGGACTCATGGAACGGCTGGATATCAGCTTTGTCGTAACCGTAGAGCGCCCCTTGGGAAGCTCCTGAATCGTGGACACATCCATATCGCCATACAGGGAAATCGCCAGCGTACGGGGAATCGGTGTTGCACTCATCAACAGAAAATCAACCTTTTCCCCCTTTTCCAGCATTTTCTTTCGCTGGGCAACACCAAAACGGTGCTGCTCATCCGCAACCACCATACCCAGATCATAATATTCCACATCATCCTGAAACAGGGCGTGCGTACCGACCAGAATATCGATTTCATTATGCTTCAAGCGCTCCAGTACATCCTTTTTCTGTGCCGGCTTCAGGCTCGAATACAGCACGTCAACGGTAATGTCAAAGTCCGAAAACAGCCGCTTCAGATTTGTGAGATGCTGCTTGGCAAGAATTTCCGTGGGTGCCATGAAAACCGCCTGCTTATGTGCCAACACACAGGCATACAGGCCAAAGGCTGCCACCATCGTCTTTCCACAGCCGACATCCCCCTGCACCATGCGATACATCACCTTGTCACTGGATAAATCCTGTAAAATTTCCTCAACCACCCTGTTCTGGTCATTTGTCAGGGAAAAGCTCAGGGAATGCTTTAAATCCATAACGTCCTCCATGGAGAACTGCTTGGCACTCCCCTGGACCATTTCCGTATCCCTGGCCTTTAACGCCTGCATGCTCAGCTGAAATTTCAGGAATTCCTCATATTTCAAATGCCGAAGGCTCTGCTTCACCGCCTCCATACTGGACGGATGATGAATGAAATACAAGGCCTGCTTTCTGGGAATCAGACGATATTTCTCCAGATACGGCTTTGGAATCACATCCGGAATCTGATTCTGCAGGGCCTGCCATGCCTTATCAATATAGCGGACCAGCTCCTTCTGTGTGATCCCCTCACGAACATTGTATACCGGATGGATACCCAGCTGCTCTTTCATAGGCTTAAAATTATACTGCAGCGCCGTGACACGGCTTCCTCCGTCATATTTGCCAATAATCGTGATTACCTTCCCCATCGTAAAAGCCGACACCCAGGGGCGGTTAAACAGCGAAACATCAAGCTCCTCATCCTCCAGCATCACCTTAAAGCGGGTAACACTCTGTTTTCCCCTGAAACGGATCACCCTTGCCCGGTTCACAATAACCGCCTCGAAGATGATCCTGTCTTCCTTTTCCCATGTATCCCGGGGCTTCGCCTCCAGATGTTCATACCGGAACGGATAACAGGTCAAAAGATCCTCTGCCCGCATAATCTGCATACTATGAAGAACCTCTGCCTTTTTTTCTGATATACGCAATGCTTTTAATTCCATGTCCACGCATCCTTTTCGAGTGTTATTATACCATGAATCCGGCATTCTTTATAACCGGAAAGCAAAAAGGATGAACAAAATCCTTTTCCAACGCGATAAACAGCCTTCCTTTGGAAAACAGGTGTTATGATGTCTCTTCCAGATGGAATGCCCTGCGATAAAATGCCAGCATATTTCTATACGAGGTAAGGCGTTTTTCATCCTCCCCTGCAGCTGCATACTCTGCATCCGCCATATCATGAAAATACTTCATTGTTTTTGCATCGATGGAAATAGAATCAAGCGGCCATCCCGGTGTGCGCTGCTCATGCGGCGTGTCACAGAGATAAAAGGCGAAGTCTCTTGCCGTTTCCATATCCTCCATATACGTATAGATGTGCTGTTCATCGTACACAACGCAAACTCCGTTACGGTAGGCGGAAAGCAGGCGTCCACCGAAATCTGCGGCTATTCTGCGATAATAGCTGATCATTTCCTCATCGTTCAATTCTCTGCCCTGTACACGGCGAACATGTGTTTTCGGCTGCAGCGGGTCATCCTCTTTCAAATCGAGGAAATACAGACCACTGTCAAAGGCAACGGTCGGTATCCGGGCAGAGCGATAATAGGCAAGCGCCTTGATCCTTGCATTTTCAATTGGTGTCGCACCATCCTCTTCAATCCTTACATGAAGCTGTACATCCTGCGGTGTCACAAGCTGCACATCATATGCCTGCAGATAACGCTGTACAGAGCGTACCTTGTTTCTGTTGGTTGTTCCTACCAGGATATTCATACACCCTGTGCCTCTGTTTTATCCAGTATTTTATTACAGCACGCCTTGAATTTCTTCCCGCTGCCGCAGGGACACGGCTTATTGGGCTTTGCGTCCGTATAGGCGCTGGTATCCAGTGGCAGCTGAACTTTGTTTACCCGGGTATCCGTCAAATTCTGTTTATTTGTATCCCTCTTCCCATATTGCTTTTTCCATTGCACATAGGCACTGTCATCACCGGTTTGTTCAGCGATATCCCGTGCAATATCCAAAAACATCTCCTGAAAAAAGCTGTCCTGCAACTGTAGTCCACGTGTAATCATATCATAACAGGCATCATAGTCCATGCGCTGCCACAACTGTGTCAGCCATCCATACAAAATGTTGGCATCTTCAGGAGAGTGTTTTATTAACCGATTATAACACGCATCACAGGCTTCCTGATTCTCATGCATTTCATAAATATCCGCATAGGCGCGTTCATAATTTCCTTTCGTTATGGAATCCAGATCCACACTTCTCAAAACATCCACAAGTAGTGCCTGTGACCATGGATAGGAGCTTGCATTCATCAGATGCATATCCAATTCATTTAACAGATTTTCAATCTCATAATAGTTTTTATCTGTAGTTGTAAGCTTGCGGATATCCCGTGTTCTCTTTTTCTTTAAAAGCCTTCTGAGATTATTTACAAATTCTGTCATCAACGGAAGTGCTTCTTCTTCGGTGTTTGCAGATGCCAGCTCCTCTATGGTTTCCATTACCCGGGAAAGGGTGATGTCCTTTTCCTCATGTGCTGCATCTTTAACAATGTTCATCATAATGAATTCCACTACCGAAGAATTGGTCAAAAGCTCTAATTCCGGAAGCTGTTTATCCGCTTCCAGCAGCTCCTTTACAATACAGGCTTCAGCAGCCTTCATCCCAATTCCCTGCTCGCTCAATTTCGTAGCATACTGCTGAAAACATGATAATTCTCTAATGCTTTCTTCTTTCATACACTTTTTTCACCTCTCTTATGTTCTGTGAAGCGCAGGCGGTAGCTGCAATGCTTACACAGCTCCTCCACGATGTTATGCTGTGCAAAGCCCGCTTTCATCTGTACGGCACGCTCACTGTTAAGAATAGAGGAAAACGAGCGTGTGAATATATTTCCAAGTGCTGCATCTCCTCTGGAATCCAGACAGCAGGGTACGACAGTTCCATCACTTAGAATAGCACACATCTGCATCATCCCAAGGCAGCGTCCGTAATCAGATACATACGGATGCTGCAGGGACGGCCATTGAAATACCGATTCCAGATTCAGATGCAGATGATCTCCCACATCCAGACGCATACGCTTTTCAAATTCCTGCGGATGCGATATATGATAATGCTGTGTCAGCTGCTGCAGTACCCTTGTGCTTTCACCGGATAGCTGTCCGTTTTGTACACTCCACAGGCGATAGCTGATATGTACGCCTTTCTGGGCAAGCTCCTCACACACGGAGAAGACATGCTCCAGATACTGCGGCTGCTCATGCTCGGGAAAGCTATGCAGGGATACATTGACCTGCCGCAGTCTGCTGTTCATAAGAACATCACGACATGCGTTCAGCAGGGTGCCGTTCGTTGTCAGATTCACCTGCATTCCCTGCTCATCACAAATCTGCAAAAACGTTTTCAGATCTGGATGGGACAGCGGTTCTCCCAGCACATGAAGATATACATGCCCGGTGTATGGCTTGATTTCTCTGATGACATGTGAAAACTGTGCAACTGACATCCTGCGAGGTTTTCTTTGATTTTGTATGCAGAAGCTGCAGGACAGATTGCATGTATTCGTTATTTCCACATATATTCGTTTAAACTGCATTCTCTTCTCCTTTAAAAAAATTCTTCTTTGATAATCGCATATTCCTCCAGCGTGTATACCTGCCCTGTCTCCATAAAACGCAGACAGACATCCTCTTTATATGCCTGATATTCCTTTTCCTCCAGCAGGCGTTGCTTTCGCTCTTTCCTATGTACTCTCTTTCTTTTATTGTTCGCCCGGATTTCTTTCATCCTGTTCCTTGCAAAGTCAATCTGTTGCCGGGTTATTTTAATATGGTATTCGTTCAGTGTCTTCAGCGCCATTGCTTCCTTCACGGAATATGTTTTCATAAAGCGAAACAGCAGATCCTCTTTTGTTGTATCCCTGCACAATTTTCGTATTTCCCGTTCCTTTCGCAGCTGCCGCTTTCTTCTCATCTTCTCTTTTTTTGCTTCCTTTGGTGTCAAAGCCTTTTTTATTTCCTCGTTCATAGCCTAATTATAACGTAATTCACGTTATATCTGTATAGCAAATAAGAAAATTTACTGGTCTCAATCCATAATAAAAACAGATGAACACCCGGTATCTGCAGGAATTCATCCATTTTCATATGCTACGTTGTTTTCAGGTATTAAGACGCTTTAGGCAGAATCAGATTCAAGATGATACCGACAAGCGCGGATAACGCGGTTCCCGATAGGGTCATGAAGCTTCCTACAGGAAGTATGGCACCGCCAAGACCGATGACGAGCATGGCAGAGGCGATGACCAGATTACGCTGCTTTCCAAAATCGATCTTGTTATCGACAAGTACACGCAGGCCGTTGCTGGCAATGACCCCGTATAAAAGAATACTCATGCCTCCCAGTACACAGGCGGGAATCGTTGAGATAAAGGCGGAAATCTTTCCAACGCAGGATAGCAGAATGGCAATGCACGCAGCACCGCCTGTTACATATACACTGCTTATTTTTGTCATACCGATCACACCGGTATTTTCTCCATAGGTCGTATTCGCCGGACCTCCAAGGAAGGCAGAAACTGCGGTTGCGATACCGTCTCCCATCAGCGTACGCTCCAGTCCGGGATCCTTTAAGAAATTGCGTCCGCAGATTTTTCCAAGTACCGTATGATCGCCGATATGCTCGGAAATCGTAACCAGTGCAACCGGTAAAATCGCAAGCGTTTCCGGACCGAAATACAGGTTATAGGTGCGGAAATTTCCAATTTTAAAGGGCAGGATAAAATCAGGAAAGGACAGCCATTTGGCATTCACAACCGCCTGAAAATCAACCAGTCCCAGGCATAGTGACAACACATAACCGCCAAGAATGGCAATCAGAAAGGGAATAATTTTGAAAAATCCCTTTGCTTTTGTGGAAATCTGGGCCGCAATCAGAAAGGTGACGATAGCGACGATCATGGCACGGGGATCTCCATCCTTAATGAACTGGGCATTGCTGACAGCATTCGCGGCAAGACCCAATCCGATAACCGCTATCATCGGTCCGATTACGATGGGTGGAAGGAGCTTATCGATCCATTCCTTTCCGATAACACGTACAATCAATGCAACAACTACATAGATCACACCAACCAGCATCAGTCCTGTCTGTGCAGCATCCACACTGCCACCCATCGCCTTGATTGCAATTACCACTGCGCTGATATAGGCAAATGAGCTTCCCAGATATACGGGTACTTTGCGCTTTGTCACAAACGTATAAATCAGCGTTCCCACACCGCTTGCAAAAAGTGCCACCGAAACGGGTAAGCCCGTCAGTGTAGGTACCAGGATCGTTGCCCCAAACATTGCAAATACGTGCTGAAAGCTCAGAAACAGCCATTGCAGAAGCGGCGGGCGATCCCCGACATCCAGAATCATATCCGTTTGTTTTGTATCAGAACATTCCTCTTCGTCCAGAATGAGAGAAACATCCTCAACATGTTCTTCAAAATGCTTCATACATCTACTCCTTTTCAAAAAGACCATAGAAAAAGCAGGCACACAGGACCAGAGTCATATGTACCTGCCAATGGTCAACAGGAGTAGTATACCATATTTTTATGGCTACATGCTACCTCTCTTTGGCTATCCATTTACTGATTTCATTGATAAGGATAATACTGAAGGACATGCCGAGAACCATTGTCCACGAGGACATATCCAGCGGAACGGTTTTCAGCAGCATATTGAAGATTGGCAGCTGGCAGACTGCAATCTGCAGTGTGATTCCAAACACCATTGTCAGAATCAGCCACTTATTGCGCATGATTCCAACCTCCAGTATGGAATGTGTACGGGAGCGCAGGTTCAATGCATGGAACAGCTGGGAAATCGATAATACCATGAAGGCCATGGTCTGTGCCTTGGCAGGGCTGACATCCAGACCGTTACGGAAGGCGACCAGGGTAATGGTACCGATGAACATACCGTTCATAATCGTGAATATCATACCGCCGTGCGCAAACAGACTTTCTCTTCGGTCCCGCGGTTTTTCTTCCATGATGAATTTATCCATCGGATCAACGCCAAGCGCCAGTGCCGGAAAGGCATCTGTCACAAGATTGACCCACAGTATCTGTATGGCAGATAGGGTGGAGACAACATGCGGCATAAAGACAATGGCAAGAAACAGCGACATGATTTCACCGAGATTGCAGCTTAGAAGATAAAGCACAGCCTTCTGAATATTCAGATATATATTTCTTCCCTGCTCCACTGCCTCAACAATCGTTGCGAAGTTATCATCCGCAAGAATCATATCGGAGGCCTGCTTGCATACATCAGTTCCCGTCTTTCCCATAGCGATACCGATATCGGCATTCTTTAAACTCGGTGCATCGTTCACGCCGTCTCCTGACATGGCAACGACAAGCTGATGCTTTTTAAATGCGTTGACGATTCGCACCTTATGCTCCGGTGTTACACGGGCATATACACAATAGCTTTGTACATGCTGCGCCAGTGTTTCCTCATTCATTTCATCCAGCTCTTTTCCGGTGATCACCTGCTGCTCCGTTTTTGCGATTCCCAGATTGCGGGCAATGGCAAATGCAGTGAGCGGATGATCTCCTGTAATCATAACAACCTGTATTCCAGCCTTGTGGCACAGCCTGATGGAATCCCGTACCTCCTCGCGAGGCGGATCGATTAAGCCGGCAAAGCCGATAAACGTCATTTTACTCTCCACAGCACTTTCATGCGGACTTTTCAGGGAGCGCATTGCTAAAGCGAGAACACGCTGCGCATCACTGCTTACCTTTTTGCTTGCTTCCAGTATGCGGTTTTTCTCATAGCTGCTCATCCGCACGGTTGTGCCATCCATACGAACCTGCGTGCACAAATCCAGCACCTTTTCCAGGGCTCCCTTGGTGAATGCCACATACTCTTTTCCATGCTGATGAATCGTCGTCATGAGCTTACGTGTGGAATCGAAGCTGATCTCATTCACTCTCACATAGGACAGGTCTTCTGCGTCCTTATGCATCCCGTTTTCTTCACAGAACGCCATCAAAGCGGCTTCGGTAGGCTCTCCGAGGATTTCCTCCTTCTGCACGGTTGCATTGTTGCATAAACAGAAGCCGCGCAGCAGCTCCTCACTGCGGTTCTGCAAGGCACCGTTTGCATAGGAGGAAACCACGTGCATTTTATTCTGTGTCAGCGTTCCTGTCTTATCGGAACAGATGACACTTACGGAACCAAGTGTTTCCACAGCATGCAGCTTACGGATAATGGCATTGTTGCGGCTCATGACCTGAACACCCAGTGCAAGTACAATGGTAACGACTGCAGGAAGTCCCTCCGGTATGGCAGCGACAGCGAGAGAAATTGAAAGCAGCAGCATATCAAAGAGGTCTCGTCCCTGCAATACAGCAACTACAAACATCGCAATACAGATACCGACGGAACCGATTCCCAATATTTTAGACAGATGGGCAAGACGCACCTGCAGCGGTGTCATGTCCTCTTTGGTTTCATCCAGCATCCGCGCAATTTTACCGACCTCACTGCTCATGCCGGTGCGTACGACAATGCCTCTGGCCTTTCCATATGTAACATAGGTGGACATAAAGACCATGTTTCTCTGATCGGAGATATTGATTTCCTCATCATATACAAGGGCCGCATCCTTTTCCACCGCTTCACTTTCTCCAGTCAGTGTACTTTCCTCCACCTTCAGATTGACGGATGACACCAGACGCATATCGGCCGGTATGTATCCCCCCACTTCCAGCTCCACCAGATCGCCAACAACCAGCTCCTTGGAGTCGATTTCCTTGAGAAAACCCTCTCTGACAACAAAAGCCTTCGGTGTGGACAGCTTTTCCAGTGCATCAATTGCTTTCTCCGCCTTGAATTCCTGTACAACGCCGATGATGGCATTCAGGATAATCACAGTCAGAATGATGGATGCATCAATATACTCCTTTAAAAATATGGATACGATTGCTCCGATAATCAATATAATTACCATCGGATCCTGAAATTGTTCCAGAAACATCTGGAAGACAGTTTCCTTTTTCTTCTTCAGCAGCTCATTTTTTCCCTGATCCCGGAGTCTGGCGGCAGCTTCCTGTTCACTCAGCCCCTTATCCAGATCACTGTAGGTTTCCTGAACTACCTCCTGTATGTTCATTCGATAAGGCATATACACCCTCCTTCACTACCACAATGTATGTGCCCGTACAGGATATATGTGTGCTTCGACAAAACCTCTGTGAAACAGACAGAAAAAAGTAAGCTCATAGCTTTGGGACTTTTCAAGAAGGGATACGAGCATCATCTAAACCGATCTGCTTTATCCTATGTTCATATCCGAAAGCAGAAAGCCATTAAGCTTATAGGCCTTCGATTGTACTCCCCCCCTAGCTTTATCTGCCCTGAAAGCTTCTGCATAAGAAAAAAAGGACAGCCGCAATGACATGTCCTCGTATTCAGCTCAGGATTGATTTCTTTTTCTGCAGCATCTGCAGCTTCTCACTGAGCATCTCTTCCAGCTCCTCTACAAAGCTGTCCATATCGGATGCATCATGCTCCATAAACAGCTCCAGATAGATACGCTCGCAGGCAGCACGCTTGGTATCATAGGCTACAAAGGAACCGCTGAAGCTCTGCATTTCGGGAAAGCCCTCTACGCAGAGAAAGCCGTTGCGAAGATCTCCGCGAACACCCTGAAATTCAAACTGAGCCGGGCTGGCAAGCACGGTTGTACGCTTCATGGCATCCACAAAGTGCTCTAACTGCGGATGATTCTTTTGTGCTGTACTTACCAGCACAAGATCTGCCGGATGATGCTCCATCCAGCATTCAAAACGATGCAGAACAGCTGTAGCAAACTCATTTCTTGCCAGCATACTGTCATCAATATAATAAAATATCATGATGGTTAACGACGGGAGAAAAAGGATGGAATACCTTCACGGTCATCTTCTTCCAGTTCCTGATACCGCGGCTTTTCCTCTGTCTGCACTCTTGCACTTGGCCGGGAAACCGGCTGAGTAAATGCGGATGCCGCTGGAATTTCTTCCTCTTCTTCCTCTTCCTTGTCAAAACCGGTCGCAATAACGGTTACGATGATGGAGTCTCCAAGCTTTTCATTGATAGCAACACCAAAAATCGCATCGATGTCATTGCCTGCAGCTTCCCGTACAAGCGCCATGGCATCCTCTGCGTCAAACAGTGTAATCGATTCTCCACCGGTGATATTAACGATGGCATTGCTCGCTCCGGTAATCTGCGCTTCCAGTAGTGGAGACTGTATTGCTTTTTCGGCTGCAGCACGGGCTTTGTCTTCGCCCTCTGCCATACCGATTCCAATCAGTGCAGAGCCCTGATTTTCCATGATGGTGCGCACATCCGCGAAGTCCAGGTTGATCAGTGCAGGAACAGCAATCAGATCGGTAATCGTCTGTACACCCTGCCGCAGCACATTGTCCGCCGCCTGGAAGGCCTCTGTCAGCGGACGACGGCCAATGACTTCAATCAGATTGTTGTTGGATACGATAATCAGGGAATCCACATACTGCTTCAGCTCGGCAAGACCGTCCTCTGCGGATTTCATTCTCTTCTTTCCTTCAAAGGTGAACGGCTTTGTAACGATACCTACCGTCAATGCCCCTTCTTCCTTTGCAATTTTCGCAAACATCGGTGCAGCACCGGTTCCGGTTCCGCCGCCAAGTCCTGTGGTGATAAACACCATATCGCTTCCCTTAATCGCTTCCCGGATTTCATTTTCATTTTCCTGGGCAGCACGTCTTCCCATTTCCGGATTCGCCCCGGCACCCAGCCCCTTGGTCACTTCCCGTCCAAGGACAATTTTATTTTCAACAGGAGAAATATTCAGTGCCTGAAGATCTGTGTTGGCAACATAAAACTCCACACCCTTGACACCTTCGGAAACCATGCGGTTTACGGCATTGCAGCCGCCTCCGCCAATACCAAACACTTTAATATTTGCTACCTGTTCAAACTGTAAATCGCTCATCGTTATTCCTCGCTCTCTCTTTTTATTTATCGCTTAACAGAATGCTTTTCAGTTTTCTTGTAAATCCGCCCTCTTCATCGACGGAGCTTTTCTTCGTAACCGTATCCATGGTTTCTTCCACTTCCTGCGGATTGCAGCATACACGCTCATCCCTGCGGATTGCCATCTGCTCCCTCCAGCTGTAGAACAGACCCAGACAGGTTACATAGGAACAGTCGCGGACACCAATGGTCTGCGGAACATAAATCTGTGCAGGTGCATTCAGATAGCGCAGCAGCTCCTGCAGGGAAGGTATTTCACAGCCCTCTCCGCTCAACAGGTAGCGCACATCTCCACTCTCAATAATCGGAGCACAGGTTTCATTGATCATATTCAGCCAGCTTTTCACATAAGGAACAATGGCTTCACATGCCTGCTTCTCGCTGATCTGCTTCTGCTCACCCGATTTTGACCAGATATAGATAATCTGATCCTTTGCGGAGTCCGCATCAAAGGTACAGGTATTCTGTGCCAGTCGATAGCTCACATTGCTGCTCAGATGATACTGTTCGATCAAATCCTGCAGCCATACCCCATATCCATCTTCAATAACTTCACAATTCACGAGCTTGCCATGTGTAAACAGGGAAAGCGTTGTATGATCTCTCGCAAGGTCAATCTGTATGACATATTTATCAACTGTTTGTTCAAATACCGCTGCTTCATTGGCCATGGCATAGGAATCCAGACATACATCCAGAATTTCCAGTCCGGCCTTCTCAATGCAGCGTGCATAGGCATATACTACCTCTTTATCCGCATACAGCAGATCCACATTCATGATCAGCACCTCTGCTGTTTCATCAATTGGCATTTTTCTGGAAGTGATACCGTTTGTTATGTATTTGACGCAGCCGATATTTACCAGTTCCAGCTGTGGATCCGGTTTAAAGCTGACCGCTTCATTCAACCCCTTTTGAATGTCACTTAAACGAATGCGTTTACTGCTTGCTTCCGGAACAACGCTTACCTTTTTGTTATGACGCTGTACGTTGACGGAAGGGATTGCCGCAAGAACCCGCTCAATGTGATATCCAAGTGCATCCTCAGCCTGCTTCTTGGCCTTGATAATGCCGTTTACAACATTCTGTTCATCCATGATTTTCTGTTTTTCAATTCCCTGTATGGGAGCTTTTTCCACTCTTAGAATATTAAACCGCGTTTCATAAAATTCACCGACAACCAGTCGAACTTCATGATCCGCTACTTCTATCGAGGCATATATTTCCTTTTTGTTCATAAGGTTACCTCCTTACCCACACTGGCTAAGCCAGCCTTCGGCGTACATTTATACTCATATATGATATCATAATTTAAGCGGTTTAAAAACCATTTCCAAGGATTTCTCATAAATTTTTTCTTTTTTTTCAAAGAGGTGCACAAAGGTTAAAATAAAGAGAGGTTTTCCCTCTCTTAATTGTCATCGGATATGTTTCTCAAAGCGTCCGCCTCCGCATCTCTTCTTGAATCAGAGATTGTCCGCTTCTGATATTTCACCGTCTTTTTCCTGCGGAAGAAGAGAAATGCACTCAATCCCGCAAGTACCACACAGCCGCCGGCCAAGCCATAGATGACCCACTTATGCTTCTTCAGTGACGCATCTACATCCTTACGATACTGATCATAGGCACTCTGCGGTATCGTTGCGGCACCGGAATACAGCTGCAGCGTTTTTTCCGTAGCTTCGTACTGGTAATACACCATGTTGCCTTTTTCATCCATGACATAGATCAAAGCGTAATTCTCAAATGCCGTATCCTTGAAGGTCCAGCCGTTGAGTTCATAGTTATCGATTTTCACCGTTGTGAAATTCATCCCTTCGCGCGTCTGGAGATTCTTCGGCACATCAACGACAAACACATTGTTTCCCAGCAGAGCCATCGGACGCAGCATAGTCTCGACTGTATTGGTATCCGTATTATAGATATAGTAATTCTTTTCCTTTGTTTTATCATCCTGCAGATAGACAACCGTCTTCTTCAGCAGGTTGCTTTTCCATGCCTTTACTTCCTTGCCGTCCACCTTGATTTTCACAGCTTCAAAGGATTTCGCAGGCTTATCGACGCCATCCAGACTGCGGACAAAGCCGAGCTTCGCTCCATTGTAGCTTACGTATACAAGCGGTGTTTCATCGACATTGACTGTAATCGTATATTCCTTCGTGCTTCCATCCTCTGCCGCAACACTGACGGATATCGTGTTTTTTCCGGGCTTCAGGCTCTTTGTGCCTGTTCCATATACCACAGCCTTGCTGTCGGCAGCTGTTGCATTCACCTTGATACTGGAAACATCCCCGTTCAGATTTACGGTATACTGTGTTTTAGAGGCGGAAAATTTTGGACTCAGAGTTCCCTGTGAGATACTCAGACTTGCCAGATTGGCATTGCTGGACAGCTTCTTTTCTTCCTGCTTTTTTTCCTCCGGCTTTTGTGTCTCCTGTTTCTGAGGTGTCTCGTTTTTCGGAGTCTCTGTCGGTCTTGCGACAACCTGTACGGATGCAGAGCCGGATACCGGTACATCCTTTTCCGTATTGAAATCTCCCAGTGTACCCGATGCAGATACAGTCAGTGTTCCTTCTGCGGAGGCAGTTACCGTGAAGGACTGCGAGCTGTTTTCCAGCCAGTAGGTTCCATTAGCCGCACCGCTGACACTTACATTTCCCGCACCGCCGGATGCACTTACCGTAAAGGTTACACTGTCACCGACATAAATCGTGCTTGCACTGGCCGTAACACTCAGACTGGCTGCATGTATAAAACCGGAAAGGTTCCATATTCCGGCTACTACGATGAACACAGCTGCCATTTTTATAAATTTCAGTTTGAATTTCTTCATCAAATTACTCCTTTATTGTACTCTTTCCCATAATATGGTTCTTGATTTTCACATAATCCGCAGGGGTGATTTTCCCATCCTTATTCACATCTGCGGCCGTTAATGATTTGCCGCTCAACGTGGATTTCTTCATAATATGGTTTTTCACCTTGACATAATCGGCAGGGGTAATTTTCCCATCGTTATTGACATCCCCCAGCTTATAGGCAGTACTGCTGTTGCTTGAGTCACTTCCGCCGGAGGAGTCGCTTGTATAGCCGTTTTCAGACAGCAGAGAGCTGTGTACATAGCCGTAGCTATTCCCGAAATTATAGCTGTTTCCGGAATAATCAATCGCCGTTCTCGCACTGTTCAACGGTACATCCAGCTGTATTTTATACCAGTCTGTACTTCCGCTTACGGATTCTCCCTTTACCTTTCCGAGAATGTTAAAGGACATATTTCCATTTTTCGGTGTGGTATACAGGTTTGCTGAGGAGGTTGTCGCTTCCTTGCGGATATTGATTGCCCCCTGATCCTTGAAGACCAGCTTTTTGGAGCCCGCATCACTTTTTCCACTGACATATTCATCCAGCTGCCACATCCAGTGTGCTGCACTTTCACCCCAGTATGGATCCGAAGCATAGGATACATTCATACCACTTGCCTTGTCTCCAAGGAATGCCCCGTGATAGGTTGAATATTTCGGCGTGGAATACCACAGATTCACATAGTATTTATCATGATCCAGAATACTGTTTTGCGGCGATGAATAGCCGTTCGCCAATCCGGGATCGGAGTCCACCGCATTGTGCCCGAACAGATTGTTTTTACTTAACGCGATGGAGCTGGTACCGAATGCACTCTCATTGACGGCAACGCCAAAGGATGCCAGTGCATAGGCGCCGTATGTATTCTGATAATCAATAAAATATTTTCCCATATTGTACATCTTTGTATCCTTGCTATTATACAAGTCATCCAGATAGCTCTTCACATATCCATTTAAATCACTGGCAGTAAAGCTTGTTTTTGTACGTGATGAAACATACTGATAATAATTATAATACGGCTTTGATGCATTGATTGAATTCTTTCTTGTATTGGCCTTGTAATCATCAATCATCTTCTGATAGGTCGTATAGAAATAATGACCGTCATAGCTGTAGTATACCGTATTGCTCTTCATATAGCTTTGCTGCTTGCCGACCATCGCTGTACTCGTATAATACGGCTGGCGGATATTCAGTGTGATGGAATGGTAGATATTTCCATTCTTACATATGTAATAGTTTACGGACTGTACCGTATCCTCATCCTCATAATTCAGAATCTCCACCTCATCGGCATCCACCAGACCGACAACACCGGCCAGCATGAACTTCACCTTGGTACCATTGTTTTCATATCCAAGAAATGCCCCGTCGGCAGCATAATATCCGTTGGTATATCCGCTATAACCGGTACCTACCTCGGTATAGCTGGTGTTTTTTCCGGAATCTGACTTCGTCTTGAAATTGACGACACCATATTTAATATCTCTGGCACCGCCGATTCCCTTTACCTTTGCCATGTTTTCTCTGGCCGCCTGTTCCTTTTTCGTTTCAGCCTCCAGCTTGGCAGTATCCTCGATGATAATTTTACCGTTTTCATCAATTCTTTTAAACACATGATTCTCCGGAAGTCTGGAGGAAACAGCCTCCGGTTTTTTTTCTGCACTATTCTGCGCTCCTATGTAGCCCTGCTGAAGCAGTATGCCGCCACATAGAAGAGCTGCTATACCTACTATAATTTTCTTCTTCATATCATCACATTCCCTTTTCATACAAAGTTTGTCAGCTTAATTATATAAGAAAGTAGGAGAACATGCAATTTTATTTCCACATGAAATTCTTAAGTTTTTGTGGAAGACGGAAAAACATCGAATATTCTGGAATATTTTACCTGGCGCATCTTCTCATCATACAGCTGTCACAGGCAACTATTGCATGTCCTGCTTGTGAAGATACCATGAAACCGCTTTGTTATGAAGCATTTACATCCATACTGCAAAAGGTCTTTGCTTCAGGTAGTAAGCAATTTTTATTTATACTGTATTCCCTGTACAATTTTTGAAAATTATTGTTGCATTTTACATTATAAGATGGTATGATATCTAAGCAAATTGTGTTTTAAAGTATTGTACGGAAGGAGGTAAACGGTATGTCAAAAGTTTGTGCAATTACAGGTAAAGGACCTTTATCAGGTAATAAACGCTCTCACTCTATGCGTGCTAGTCGTCGTAACTGGAATGTAAACTTACAGAAAGTTAAAGTCGTTGTTGATGGAAAACCTCAAACGATCCGTATTAGTGCTCGTGCATTAAAAACGCTGAAAAACAAAAAAGCTATCTAAGAGTGGATATGAAACAGGGTAACCTGTTTTTTTCTTACTTCAGGAAGCAGGGCAAGCCATAAAGAAAGCAGATCATCCTTAACTGTACAGATGATCTGCTTTTTGTATTCCGATGATTATTTTCTATAGTTGTCAATATCCTGTTTATAACTACCTAATTCATAATTGAATTCGGTATATATATTCGTTAATACGAATCTGGATTCGTTACGGCTCCTATTCCCATGCTGTTTTTTATAAAACGCTCTGTGAGGGAGGATAGGAATCAGACATCAAAAACACTGTTTCCTATAAATTCCGCAAGAATACTGCTTCTTGGCACTGCCTCCTCACTGCCGTCCACAAAATAGGCAAGCAGCTTTTTCAAACGGTTGGCCTCCAGATACTGCGCTTCATGTGGATGCACCTGATCCAGCAGCGGAATCACAATTCTCTTAAGAATAGACATTTCATATACCATGGAGGAATTGAAAATAGCATCGGCCTCCTCCTGATACGGATAGATGTTTTGATCCTCTCCCTGCTTTACATTCTTCCAGAAATGAATGGTATTCTGCGCACTCCAGCTGCGAAACTGATAATCTCTGGCAATGCGGCGGATCAGGCGGTAATCACTTGTCGGTATACGGTTATGCTCGTCCAGATTCAAGTGCGTCAGTGCATTGATATAGATACGAAACTTCGCCTCTTCCGGCAGATCGGCAGAGGTCTTAGGATTCAATCCGTGGATACCTTCTATTATCAGAATATGATCATCCTCCAGCACTGTTTCCCTTTCCTTCCACTCGCGCTGCCCCGTTTTGAAGTTGAACAACGGCATATGCACTGCTTCCTTATGCAGCAGCTTCAGCATGGTGTCATTAAACAGCTCCAGATCCAGTGCCTCCAATCCTTCGAAATCATAGCTTCCATCCGGCAGCCTTGGACAGTCCTCGCGGTTTTTATAGAAATCATCCATTGAGATCGGCATCGGTTTTTTCCCAAGAATCTTAAGGTGAATTGCCAGACGTCTGGAAAAGGTTGTCTTTCCTGCAGAGCTCGGTCCTGCAATCAGAATGAATTTCGTATGCGGATGCCCCTGTACAATGGACGCCGCAAGCTCTGCCAGCTTCTTTTCTACCATCGTTTCGCTCATCAGCACCAGATCATCCATATAGCCCTGCTGAATCTGTGCATTCAGCTCTGCAATATTGGATACACCAATCAGCCTGCCCCAGGTTTCAAACTCCTGAAACACATGAAACAGCTTTGCCTGATTCTGAAATCCGTTTCCTGCAGACAGCCAGACACCCGGTGCATAAAAACGAATGGAAAAATGTGTGAGATAGGAGGTATCCGGCAGCATGATGCCGTAAAAATAATCATCATATCCGCACAATGTATAAATACTGCTGGTCGCACTTTTCCTGCATGCCAAAAGATTCGCCTTGTTTTTCATTCCCAGACGGTCAAAATAGGCCTGTGCCTCTGCTGTGGCCACAACACGTCGGTGAATCACCTCGTTTGCGGCAATGAGCTCCTTCATCCGCTTTTCAATTTTACGTACATCCTGCGGCTTGCAGTATCCTTCCTTATCGATTTCGCAATACTGACCGCCACTGAGGGCATGCTCCATGCGGACACGGGCATCGGGAAACAGACTGCGCACCGCTACAATAAACAGAAAATTCAAGCTGCGCTCATAGATAAGCTTCCCGGTTTCACTATCCGCATAAATATAATCCAGTGCACCGCTTTTTTTGATTCGATAATTCAGATCATGCAGCTTTCCATCCAGCGTAACTGCATAAACCGCCTCCTTTACGTTCCATGCTTCCAGCAGCTCATGAACATAGGCACCTGCTTCACACTGCTTCACCTCACCGCTTTTCAGCTTCAACTCCAGCATAATCAGCCCTCCTTTTTCATCAGTATATGTCAGACAGCCCTGCTTCATACAGCTGTCGTTTATATTCCCCTTCATTATACCCGCTTCCCGGAAAAAACAAAAGAAAAAGGAACATGTCGTATAGACATGCTCCAAAGAAAGCATCTTTAAGCTTCCTATATATTGATTCCGGTTTGTTATGCGTCCCTGCACTGCATCATCAGCACACGCCCGTAATGTATGGTGATCCTCGCAATATTGCCATTGATTTCATTGGAAAGCGGATAAATATCCGTAACCTTCAAAACGCGTTCCTTCAAGGGATAGGCAACCCCCTCCTCACTGATGCAGGAATCCTCCAGAGGCAGAAAGGACAAGTAGGTATGCAGCTTTTCGACCTCATAGATTCCCGGATGCAATACCTTGATGATATTGGTATCATTCATCAGGGTCAGCGGAAGCTCACGATAGATCATCAGATGCAGATTGGCCATTTCATGATCCAGACGTCCACCCAGGCCGCCGTATAGGATAATGTCATCATAGCCCAGCTGCAGTGCTGCTTCGATTGCAACCTCAGTATCGGTTTCATTTTTATGGGAGGGGAGCTTTTCCACCTCACAATACTGCTTGAGCTGTGCAAGCTCCTCCCTTGTTATGCTGTCAAAGTCCCCTACGGCCTTGCGCATGGCAATACCCTGCCGCATGCAGCAGACAGCTCCATGATCTACGCCGATATAATCGGCATGTGCAATGACCGGCGCAGTCTCACACATACCGGCAACGAGAACTACCTTTGACATGCCAGCAGCTTATCCACGGATTCTGCGATACCGTTTTTGAACACATAGCTTCCGGCAACCAGCGTATCCACTCCGGCAGCAACGGCCAGCTTTGCCGTTTCCCCATTGATACCGCCATCGATTTCAATACGTGTATTCAGACCTTCCTTTTCAATCCGCTCACGCAGTACGCGCACCTTTTCCAGCGTATCCTCCATAAAGGACTGTCCGCCAAAGCCCGGCTCCACCGACATGATCAAAACCAGATCCATTTCCTTCAGATGTGCCAGCAGTGCGTCCACACCGGTTTTCGGCTTCACAGACACACCTGCCTGTACACCCATTTCACGGATTTTTCTGCACAGCTGAATGCAGGCATCCACATCCTTCACAGCTTCCAGATGGAAGGTGATAACATCTGCACCTGCCTTGGCGAAGATTTCCGCAACCATATCCGGATTATCTACCATGATATGAACATCCATTACCATATCCACTGCTTTTTTAAAGCCCTTGAGAAGGTCCGGTCCAAAGGTCAGATTCGGTACAAAATGGCCATCCATAACATCAAAATGCATCCATTTCGCATTGCTTTCATCCAGCTCCTTCAGCTGTTCACTCGTTCTGGAATAGTCCAGTGACAGAATGGACGGAGCGATTACTAATTCTTTCATAACGTGTGTCCTCCTTCATAATTGTATTGTATTTTCTGTATGCTGTTTCAATACCGCGGCTTTGCTTTTTGTATCATATCCACAATTTCCAGATAATGCGCATAGCGTTCCCTGCGTATCATCCCATCCTCAACAGCAGCACGTATGGCACAATCCGGTTCATTGACATGAATACAATCGCGGAATCTGCATGCATCCTGAACATTTTGAAAATCAGGTATGCATTCGGCCAGCTGCGTGATATTCATCGCAGTAAAATCCAGTGAGGAAAAACCGGGGGTATCCGCCACCCAGCCGCCGGCAATCTCATGCAGCTCACAATGCCGTGTTGTATGCTTTCCTCTACCCAAAGCCTTGCTGATTTCCTGTGTTTGAAGATGAAAGGTAGGGTCAATCCGGTTTAACAGGGAGCTTTTACCTGCGCCGCTCTGCCCTGTCAGCACACTGATATTTCCCTTCAAGGCCTGTATCAGATCCTCACTTGCATAGCCTTTCCCACTCTGATACACCTCATAACCGCTGTCGATATAATGCTGGATTTCCTCATGGATTGCATCATTTTCAGCGATGAGATCCAGCTTGGTGATGCATAAAACAGGACGGATTCCCGCATAGCATACACTGAAAATCAAGCGGTCAATCAGGGTTGTTGAAAAATCCGGGTCCTTGCAGGACATGACGATGATCGCCTGATCCACGTTGGCAATGGATGGGCGGACGAGAGCATTTTTACGGGGCAGAATTTTCTGAATACCGTTTTGATCCGCAAAGCGTTCAAATTCCACCAGATCGCCGACAACCGGAGAGTGCGCCTTACGCAGCTTTCCCATGGCAACACACAGCACCCGCTCCTGATTGGCTGCCAGCACCTCATAGCGGCTGGATACGATCTTGATAATCCTTCCTGTTTCTGTCATTTGTAAAACCTTATCGTTATAACATTCGGATTCTCCATCTGCTGGACATATTCCGTTCCCTCTGCGGGATCCACGTCTGTAACGACTCCTTTTTTAATGGTCTTTTGTTCCTCTTCACTCAGGTCATCATAGGAACGCTCATCCGATACCGGAAGTATTCCCGTCTTTTCTTTAATTAAAGCAATGGCCTCTTCTGCCGTTTTTCCTACAACGCCCTCTATCTTCCAGCTCATCAGCTGACTGACAGTTATTTTTAATGTATATTCTTTATCCGGATCCAGCTTTTCTCCGATTTCCAAGCCGCTTTGTTCCGCTATATATCCGGGCCACGTATTCGCCCTTTGCTCATAGCTGATTTCCAGCTTGATGTTTGGATTCTGTTCATTCAGTTCCTTTTCCACTTCCTCCGGTAAACGATGGCGGTAATCCTTTACCACAAACCAGGTTCCTCTGGAAACAGTCAGCGTCAGCTTGGATTTTTCACCAATTTCCTCTCCGGTATCCGGGGATACACGGATAACATGACCTTTTTCCACATCATCACTCAGCTCCTGCTTAATCGTAATATTATCCTTTTTAAATCCGCTGGAGGTCAGCGTCTGAATTGCTTCCTGCTGCGTCTGTGATGTGGACAGCTCCGGGACCTTAATCATCTTTTCTTTATCAAAAATCCCGCTCATCAGTACAAAGGCCGCAACACCGATCACACACAGCCCGACAATCATAGCAATGATGATTTTTGTGATTTTCCGATTACCGGAATCATCCTCTTCATCCTCTTCAATCGGCTCCACATGCTTTTTGCGCACCTCAGTTTTCTTAGTCTGCTTCTGCTTGCGCTGCTCCATGACCATTGTCGGCTGCGGATGCTCTTCCTCAAACACCAGCTTTTCGACATGTGCATATTCCGGAAGCAGGCAGCGGTGCAGGTCATACAGCATATCCTTCGCACTCTGATAGCGCAGCTTGCGGTTTTTCACGGTTGCCTTGATGATGATGTTCTCCACGGACTGCGGCAGTGTCGGATTGAAATCACGAACACTTGGTATCTCCTCACGCAGATGCTTCATTGCAATCTGGACGGGGTTGTCTCCATGGAAGGGAACATTCCCGGTCAAAAGCTCATAAAACACGATACCAAGCGCATAGATGTCCACCTGATTGCTTGGTGTTTCTCCCCGTGTTGTTTCCGGAGCCAGATAGTGCGCACTGCCCAGTACCGCATCACTTTGCGTCAGCTGTACCGTATCGTGCGCCAGCGCAATTCCGAAATCGGTAATCTTTACCGTACCATCATCCTTAACCAGAACATTCTGAGGCTTGATATCCCGGTGAATAATATCGTTTTCATGGGCATGCTGTACAGCACTGGTCAGCTGAATCATGATGTTTACAGCCTCTTCCTGATGCAGTGCCCCACGCTGGGAAATCAGCTGCTTCAGTGTACGGCCGCGTACATATTCCATTACGATATAGTGACGTCCCTCAAACTCTCCGACATCGTATACATCCACTACATTGGGATGGTTCAGCTTGCTGACCGCATTGGCCTCACGCTGAAAGCGCAGCAGTGTCACCGGATCCTTGCTGAGCTCCCCACGCAGCACCTTGATCGCCACCTCACGGTTCAATATGGTATCGATCGCCAGATAGACATCCGCCATACCGCCTTCCCCCAATGAGGAAACGATCATATAGCGCTCGGCAATCATTTTGTTGTTGTTATTCATGGAGATCACCTGCCTGTTCCACGATGATGACACTCACATTGTCATAGCCGCCCGCAAGAAGAGCCTTGTCAATCAGCATGCGAACCTTATCCTCCACGCTGCGCTTACTTTCCAGAATCTCGCGAATAATCGCTTCACTGACATAGCCGTGTAAACCATCACTGCAAATCAGCAGCGCCTTGTAATCATTTTTAATTTTATTGATATCGATGCGTACAGAATCCCATATGCCGAGGGCATTGGTCAGCATGTTGCGATTCGGATGCACCGCTGCCTCCTCTTCGCTCAATTCTCCGCGCTTCAGCATATCCGCAATATAGGAATGATCCTCTGTCAATGCCAGAAAATCATCCGCATACAGCCCATAGGTACGGGAATCTCCGACATTGAAAATGTAGGTCGTCGTTTCACATTTCAGAATACCAACCAGTGTGGTTCCCATTCCCTTTTGTTCTGTATTGCGTGTTGACTGCGTAAAAATCAGATCATTTGCTTCCTGTATGGTATCCTGCAGCCAGTGCTTGACCTGAACATCCGAGCTGCATTTTTCCATTTTCAAAAAGCTTTCCTTCATATGCTCAATAGCCATACGACTCGCAACATCTCCTGCAAGACCGCCGCCAATGCCGTCACAGACTACAGCTAACAGAGCATGCTCTCCGTTTTCCAGAAAACAGATGCTGTCCTGATTATTTCTTCTTCGAAGTCCGACATGACTCGCTCCATAATATTGAATACTCATGAACGGCTCCCTTCCTGTTCCTTCTTCAGATGCTTAACACGCAGCTGTCCGCATGCCGCGTCGATATCCGCACCATGCTCCTTACGAATCGTACAACGCACTCCCTGCTTCATGAGTGCATCATAGAATACCATGGCATGGGCATGATCCACTCCCTGAAAGCCGTTTTCATCCACAGCGTTGTAGGGAATCAGATTCACATAGGCATTCAGACCCTTTAACAGCTTTGCCAGCTGTGCCACATGCTCCTTCTGGTCATTGACCCCGCGCAGAAGAATATATTCAAACGTCAGACGGCGATTGTTCTCCCGTGCATAATACTGGATTGCCTCCATCAGCTCCTCCAGTGGATAGGCACGGTTGACCGGCATCAGACGATCGCGGAGTTCATTGTTTGGCGCATGCAGAGAGATTGCCAGATTGTATTGTGTGTGCTCCTTGGCAAATTCATAAATTTTCGGAACGACACCGCACGTGGATATCGTAATATGACGCGCACCGATTCCCAGTCCGCGATCATGATTGACAGTAGAAAGGAAATTCATCACATGCTCGTAATTGTCAAACGGTTCCCCCGTTCCCATTACCACAATATGACTCAGCCGATCCTCCTGCTTATCCAGATCACGCTGCACATACAGCACCTGAGCCACCATTTCTCCACTTGTCAGGTTGCGTTTCTTTTTTGTCAGACCACTGGCACAAAAGGCACAGGCCATATTGCAGCCTACCTGTGAGGTAACACAGATACTCTTACCATAATCAAACTGCATCAGCACACTTTCAATCAGGGAGCCGTCCTCCAAAGCAAACAGATATTTCGTCGTCCCATCGCTTGCCACCTGCTTATCACGCAGCTTTAGCGGCGTGAGAGAAAACTGCTGCTTCAGGGTCTCTCTGGTATCCTTGGAAAGATCACTCATGTCATCTATGCTGACTGCACGTTTGCGATACAGCCATTGAAAGATCTGATGTGCACGAAATTTTTTCCAGCCCTGCTCCAGAGCCATATCGCCCATCTGATCGTATGTAAAATCATATAAACTTTTCATTTTATCACCGTATCCTATTTTACCATAGAATCCTTGCAGGGACCAAGGAGTTTCCATTTCTTAATAAAGTTTTCAGAAACTTACGATATTATCGGAATGAAATCCATATGGAAGGCAGAAAGAAGAAAATGAATAGCGTGTATAGGGGCTTACCAAATTGTGGTTAAATTCAAAATCTGAAGAATGCAACACGATTGTACTTATCAATAGAATTTGAATCTGTCTTTTCGCAAACACACAAAACAAGAAAGAAACATAAGACACTTCTTTCTATGAGATACAGTTTATCAAATTTTACAAAAAAAATTTATTTCCTTTAGGAGTTTTACATATTGCATTCGTATGTATATATGTAGGAGGTTCATCGGTATGCATATACAATACCTTAGGAATGCGCCAGGTGAAAGGAGGAAGGATGGATTACATATTCTGGTTTCTCATCGCACTGATTGGTATTACACCAAAAGTGCTGCGGGAGCTTGGGATCATTCTGTATATCGTCCTGAAATACAAACGGCGGCATTAGTAAGCAGATAATCTCAGTGTTGTGTTAACTGGAATGATCTTGCTACGGAAAGGAGGTGAACTCGCCGTTTTCATTACTCCTGGATTTGGTGCCTCTTACTGCGTCAAAAGGGACAGAGTACCTACCACGTAACTCTGTCCCTTTCTTGCGACCTTTCGGTCTTTGGATTTGGCATTTATATTATAGAATATT